>JADHED010002331.1_pt1 | contig 13412 bp, 10 predicted proteins | sample 8952041 | NCBI WGS metagenome assembly JADHED01 (sample SAMN16124423, study PRJNA663239) | bioreactor sludge metagenome | isolation source: sludge (control) | place: India:Bengaluru | collected 2018-09-08
TTATCGAAAAAAATCTATTGAGCGAAAAGATCATGGAAGAATCCGGTGTGTTTGTGAATCTGATTTTAGATGACGTTGAAAAAACAGCCATCTACTGGAGAATGATTTGGGATTTCAAAAAATATCTACGCTAAGCTTTATTTAACTTGTCCGAATACATTCATTTTCCAACCATTGATGGTTCCCGCGGTACCCGCCTTGCCATCAACGATTCTCATTGTCCATGTACCTAGCGAAGACTCTTGGTAGAATGCATTTGTTAAAAAACGCATCGATCGAATATTAGAAATTTTATCTAACGAGTTATTCATGGGCACAACCACACTACGCAATCCCCGAGGTGACACAAGTTCAACAGCAAGCTCTCCGGCATTAGCATGGGTCACATCCGGGGTAATTTGAATGGCTTCAATTGTCATATCGGTCGTAAAATCAATAGTTGAAGTCGCCCCGGTCGACGAGTTATCAGGAACCGAAACACTCAACCCTGTAACGGACTGACTGACTTCGGTCATCGGACTTGTGAATACCGAAGTGTAACTCGCGGCAAACGCCAAGGCCTTATCCACATTCACTTTTCCAAAACCGTAATAATTACTGAATTTAAAGCCAGCCGCGTTTGTTATCCAGCTATCATCCCACTTATAGCCTGTTGGCACTTTCTGACTCAGGTATGTCGTTTTATTCAACAGATATAAATAATTATCATTACTATCGAAATCTAAATTGGCTTCGGTCGCCGTTTTAGCCAAAATATATTTTACATCTCGCCAGGTAAGCTTAGGATAGGCACTTAACAACAGCGCAATCGAACCAGATGCCGTAGGGGCCGCGCTTGACGTTCCGTTAAACTGAACGGTATAGTTACAACCCGAATTTCCATTTTTACCCTTCTGAAAACCAGAGCCAATTGTTGCCGAAGTGCCAGTTAATTCCGAATTCGCATAACCTAACAGACAACCCTTTCGATCAGTCGTAACCATCGCCGGCGCCTTCACACCGTCATAACCACCGGCCGAGGAAATCCACAAATTGGAACCCGGAGAACTGTAATTGGTCACAATACCCGTTGCCAAATACGCACCCACGATAATTGTGTAGGGCGTATTATTAAAATCATCAAATACACTAAAACCTAAACGATAGTCATCCACACCACGAGCAATCTCGGTCACTCGATCGTTTCCAGACGACTTAACAAAAATAACACCTTTACCATCGCGTCCTGACTGAGTTCCGACCTCAAATTGATCCTCTATCGTGGGCTCAATCGAATTGTAGCTTGATTGCGGATAACCCCAGCTCATATTCACAATATCCATAGAACCCTTAGCTTGGTCTGCAATAATGTCTGTCGTCTTGGGAACATCATCCGACATAAAATTTGTTGCAATCAATTTAGCCTGCGGTGCTACGCCCGTGCTACCTTTTTGATTTCCACCTACAGCAGCGATCAAACCCGCAACGGCCGTACCATGATAATCACTATCCTTTGGAGGCGCCGAGCCCCCTGCCCAAACAGTTAAGTAATAATCGCGCGATCCTGAACTTAAATAATTTCCCGATAAATCTTCATGCGTATTTTCGACGCCGTCATCACTGACTTGAATTTTAATTCCTTGACCGTAATTTCCAGATCCCCAAGTCGTCAATAAATTCAAATCGTTTCCAGCAACAGCACTCGTGCTCGAAAATACCGACTGCCCTTTGTTTGAAAGGTGCCACGCATAGGGAAACAAAGGTTCCGTTTCAGGCAAACCTAAACTTAAAAGCTCATCAACGGGCGGAGTTTGCACCCCGAAACCGTTCTGACCGCAGTTTTGAAATGCGACAACAAGAATTAAACCAACACAGATAAGAAAAATCTTTCTCATCGTTTTCATTTAATTTTTCACCCAATCCGTTTTCACCACTTCAAAGTAAAAACGCTCGATACGCTGATCTGCCTTTAATGTTTGATTCAACCTTGAAAACCCACCCACATGAGATGCATCCAAATACGCCGTACGAATCTCTGCCGACAGGTTATCAACTTTCAATCCATACTCTTTAACTAATGGGTCCATGTCATAAAGATCATGAACTTTAACTACTATTCGGCCTGTTAACACACCCAGGAACTTTTGATTCTCTTCGATAATTAATCCCATTGGTGTTCCATGAACGCGATCGTCTTTGCGAGAAACATGATACGGCCCAACTGCAAAAAGCGAGTTATGGATGGGCTCGCGGCTAACCTGCAGATCGGAAAAAAGGCTCCACTTACCAGCGCCCACCAATTGTAAATCCAAACGTTCGCGTTTTTCGCCCGAAATTGAACCTAAGACATTCTTTTCTTTGACTGCACGATCTTTTGTATTTGCTAAATAGGGATTTTCTAAAGGATCCAATGGATTTTCAACGACTAATAAACCTGTTGAGATCATCGAGTTTCCAGACTCTGACGCCGTCACACGTTCTTTCGGTTTATTTTTTGATTCAGACTCTTCAGCACGCATAACCGAATTCAAATTTGATCGCGTTTTTTTCACCATTGAACGTTCTGCATGCTCGTCTTTTGCACGAGTGCCACTTGTAAGGTAAACAGCTAGAATGATAAGCAAAACGACTACGTAAGGAACCCACTTCATACCCATCATTCTATTATAAATTTTATTGAAAGAATGTGGAATCTATTGAAAATTTAAGTATCAAAACAAGTCGTTTATCGGGAACGTAATAAATGATTATCTATAGCGTAATGGTATCAACTGATCGTGCAGTTTCTCTGTCGAAGTCTCGCCCAATATGTGTATATATAGAGCATTTGTTTTACTGCCCGTATCAATAGGCTGTCCCAAAGTGAGAACGATTCGATCGCCTGGTCTAGCTAGACCGTAACTCACCATCACTTTATCTAGTTGAGATAAAATATCATGCAACGACTTATATCCATCGATGATCAATGTCTGTAAACCCCACGTTAATTCAAGTCGATTCAGCACATCTAGGCGATCTGTCATTGCGTAAATGGGAACCTGAGGCCTAAAACCAGAAATAATCTGTGCCGTTTTACCAGAGGTCGTCAAACACACGATCGCTTTTGCGTTTAATTTTAGCGCACTCAAGCACGCACTTGCACCGATACTGCTTGGAATACTTAAGAATTCGTTTTCTAAAGAAATACGATAATAAGTTTCTTCATTTTTTTCAACTTCAGCAATAATTTCATGCATGGTTTGAATGGTTTTAAAAGGATACTTCCCGCTTGCGCTCTCTGCGGACAACATTAGAGCATCCGTCCCATCTAAGACCGCGTTAGCTACATCTGTGATTTCGGCACGCGTTGGTCGTGGATTTTCAACCATTGAATCCAGCATTTGGGTCGCCGTTATAACGGGCTTGTTCATATCATTACACATGGAAATGATTTTTTTCTGAATACCGGGAAGACGAGTTTGACCGACCTCCACTGCTAAATCGCCACGCGCAACCATAACCGCGTCAGATAAACGAATAATTTCATCCAAATTTTCAAGCGCCTCAAGCATTTCAATTTTAGCTACAATTTTTGCTTCGCTATTTTCTAGCTCGATCAATTCTCTAAGATACCGAATATCACGACCATGACGAACAAAACTCAACGCCACGTAATCGACTTTATTTTTCAAACCAAATTTCAAATCTTGAAGGTCTTTTTCAGTCAAAGACTTAATTGGCAATTTCGCCTCTGGAATATTGATACCTTTTCGATCCTTTAACAGACCGCCGTATACAACACGTAAAACGACTGTTTTTTCTTTAACTTTTTCAACGACCAATTCAATTAAACCGTCATCAAGCAAAACCTTAAATCCCACCGAAACAATAGATAAAAGTTCTTTTAGATCACAAGGAATTAGCTTTTCATTTCCTTCAACCGTTTCTGTTGTCATCTCGACGATATCGCCGGCTTTTAAAACAATTGAACCGTTGGGAAAACGACCCACACGAATTTTAGGCCCTTGCAAATCTTGAAGAATTGCCACCGGAACATTTAATTCTTGAGACAAAGCACGAATGTACTCGATATTTTTCAAATGGCCTTCATGATTCCCATGGCTAAAATTTAATCTAGCCACATTCATTCCCGATTCGATAGCTTGCTTAATAGTTTCTTTAGAACTGGTCGACGGTCCCAGAGTCGCTACGATCTTTGCCTTACGAGTATACAATTTCATTTTTAAGCTTTCCGACTATAATTTTGCATTTTTACCGAGAGCTCTTTCATATCTTCCTGGTGACGATCATTCATTCGATCAACCTGGGCACGATATTGCTCTTGCAATGTCTTAATTTTGTTCTCGTATTTATCTTCTACTTCCGTACGCGTATTGACAATGGCTTTGTTTTTTTCTGACATTGCTGCTTCGTTTTGCTTTGATATCGATTTCATCTCTCTCGAGTGTTCATCGTTTAACCGAGCCAACTTTTCCTCAAATCCTCGTGTAGTCCTGTCCAAGCGCTGCTCATACGTCATTTTCAACTTTCTGAATTTCTCGCTCATGATATTGGTCAAATTCGCCAAATCTTTATCATGTTTTTCGCGCTGTTCAAAAATTTTCTCGATGTACCCCTCCTTCATTTGATCGAGGTACTCATCATAGTAATTAGTGATACGACCTTCACTTTCATTGGCCAATCGTTGAATCGTATCCACTCGTCTTTCTGCCGCATTTTTGACATTAAACAAATCGTTCTTGTTTTGCTCTTGAATGGCATTACGATCCTGCCGGTGCTTTTCATCTGCCAAAGCCTGATTCACACGACTCCGCAATGTGGATTCTTGCAATACTTCAGAGTGGGTTTGATTTACCTTTGAAATACGCTTATCGTTCACATCTTTCAAAACATCACGTTGTTCGTTTAAGTTTCGTTCATAGATGCCTAATTTCTTTTCATAATCGTCGACAATATGCTGCTTTTCAATCCCATCCATTTTCTTCTGATTCAACTTGTCTACATACATACGATTTTTTAAGGTGTAGATTTCATTATCCTTCGAGCGAATTTGGTTGTTTAATTTTTCATCGACATTATCTCTAAAGCTGTCATTGTTTCCGTTTAAGCGTTCTTCTAAAGCCGCGTACTTATCCTCAAATCGATCACGAGCTTTACCAACCTCTTGCTTCAACATCTCGTCACGGACCTTAATTTCATCCGAGTACTGAGAGTTCAATGTCTGCACTGTATTTGAATATTTACTGGCCCAATTTTCGTTTTCACGTTGATTCGTTTTTTTATAGTTTCCAATTTCCGATTCATAGTAACGACGCAATTTAGCTCGCTCATCATAGGATTTTTGCTGTTCGTTCTGATTCGCCTCAACCAAGGTACTTTTTTCTTTATCATGAGCCGCACGCATTTTTTCATTTCGTTCAGACAGCGTTTTTTGCAAGTTAGCACGACTTGATTGATGAAGGTTATCAATCTGCTCATTGCGTTTAGCTATTTCATCGTTAAACTTACGCTGCGCCAAGTTTTTTTGACTTTCGCTTATTTTATTTTGATGCTGTTTTTCTGATTCATAATTTTCCGTTAAAGCTTCCCGCTCTGACTGAGAATCTTCCATTTTTTTCCGCAGCTGACTAGCATAAACACCACGCACGTCTTCAATTTGCTTCTGATGGTTACGGTCACGATCAGTTAGTCGTTCATAAAATTTAGACTGCATATCATTAATTTTATTTTCATAACTCGAACGAGTCTCTTGTAGTTCTTCCTGATGCTTTTTTTGATTACGCTTAATCTCTGCATTTTTCTTTTTTAGATTTGCAGTCTCGCGCGAATCATATTCGTCCTTGAGGTCTGAAAGTCTACTGGTTTCATTCGCTCGATCGGATCGTGAAATGGCCATTATATCCCTCCTGGATATACCTTCCATTTTAAAGGAGTCCCTCAGTTTTTATGATCCAATTCTTGGTATTTTAAGAAAATAAGGCTTTGGTCTGTATCATAAGGATCGACGTTTAGCGAGCTACCTCTCGAAAACCTTATTGAAGAAATCCATTTTTCGCTTTTCTTGTGCGACTCGGGCGCGCTCCTTAGCATCTCGCTCCAACTCCAAAACACGCTGGTCATGAGCAATAGAGCGCTTAATTAAATTTTTATTTAACTCTTCTACCCAGGCAACATAGTTTTTGTGTTTAGGACCAAATTCCTCTATATACTCTTTCGCCTGCAACTTATTTAAATTTTTCACATTTACATAGCGAACAAGGTGTTCTTTTAAATCGATAGCCTGCAATGGTTCGAGTGAAATTTTACCTTCCGAACCCACAAAGGTTGCTTGAAAACCTTCCGTAACTTGAAATTTTCCTAGTTTAAAATTACCATCTAACACATCTACCTTAAGCGAGGATTCAGACCCAAAAAATAGGTACGCTCCCTTTTGCAAGGTGATAGTACTTTTCTTAAATGAAACTATGCTTTTCGATTCCACTTCAAACAAAACCGGTCCGTATACCCACTCGATAACCCCGTTTTCTTTCTTCAGAAGGGTCTCTTTACCAAGATAGACAAGTAACCCATCTTGTTCATAGGTGGAATTTTTTTTCACAGTACCGAAGTGACAAACCGAATCAGCTGCCGTGAGGCAGTCCTTTGGAAACTCGACATATGCCAGCAGTATCTGACTCAGTAATAATGTGATAATCCCTAGCCGCGCATTCATCATACTCTCTACTTATTCTTCGATACGAGCGATTCTTAAGGAAGCCTCGTCGACCAAGCCTTTGTCTTTAAATTGAGATTTAATAATTTTGTAAATGGAAACGGCCTCTTCGACCTGATCCGCTTTTTCACTGATTTGACCTAAGCGCAGTAAAGCATAACCCGTCATGATGTGATCAGGAAACTGATTGGTCATTTTTTCAATCGAAGAAATAGCTTTATCATACTGCTTATTTAGAAAATACGATTCACTTGCAAAAAATGAAACTTCGGGAACCATTACACTCTGAGAGTTTTTATCCAAAAATTCTTCAGCCATCTCGGTAACTTCAAAATAGTTTTTACTACGAAATGCTTTCTTGATTTTTTCAGCCTCCAAAAGACTCATATCAAGCTGCGGAATCGAAGCTGGACTACGAAGTTGTGATCTTAAATTTTGTAGCGCTAAACTATTTGCAGGCAACGTGCTTTCTTTTTCTAACACTGCCAAGGTCTCTGATTTCACACCTTCCAGCTGGGATTTCACCACGCGTAATTCAAATTCCTTTTCTTCCAGTAATTCAGAGTTATCTTTCGGCATATCGGCTAGGAGCTGCTGCCGATCGAAGTAAATTTCAGACTTGAAATAGACGATAGTCAGACCAAGCAGAATCAACAAACACACTTGACTTAAAATACTAATTGAAACTCGCATATAGACTAGATCGGCTAGACTAAAGAAAAGTGAAGTAAAAAAATCAAAATGGGTCGGGTCCTGAAATTGTCTAAAAAAACGACACTATTTTTGAATTACAGGAATATATCTAATAGCTTCGGATAGATACTTTTAAAAGGTTCCCTTGAGTAATATTCTTTCAGATTTACAAAATAGTTTTTTAAGTCAGCATCGCTATCGATCATACACTTATAAATTATATCTTCACACATGATAAACGCTGCACTCAGTGGGGAAATTTTAAACGGGGCTAGCCCCAACGGAAAACCTCGCCCATCGGGACGCTCATGATGTTGACGGATAATCACGTCCACATCGCTTGGACACATTGGCCAGTTCAAAGTTAACTGAGACGCATCCAGAGGGTGCAATAATAATTTACTATTAGGATCCGTCTCTTTCAGCGCTAAAATTTCATCATGCATCATCAGCGTCTGTTTTTCCGCAAACAAATCATCATCCAACTCAATATCATGCAAAATCGCGGCGAAAGTAAGTTTCTCAATTGTACCTTGAGACGCCCAATTCATTCGTGTCGCAAGTTCGGTTAACATGAACGTAAGCAATATTGTGTGCGACGCTAGTTTTTTATTTTTGTCATTTTTAAGCATATCGGCCAATTTTGAAAAATTTGGCTCTGACTTTACTAAATTAATTACATTCGAAATATTTTCTTGGGCTAACTCAACCACTGCCGGAGACCATCCAAAAATCCGAGATGCTTTTCCAATTAACGCCACATCATCGGCTAAAATATCAAATTTTTCTTCCGTTTTGACCTTCTCCCAAGCTAAACGCGCAAACACATTCTTTCGATAATCTTTGATAAAGTTCTCAAATTCGATTTTTTCGATATACAACTCATCAATCGCTTTATCTGAAAAACGCTGCACCTCGTTCTGATTAAACTCAGTTCCCGCGTGCAGTACCTTTACAAATTTTTCGGCAGAAATTTTTAAATATACAGCCGTATTGATTTTAAATAACCGCTGCAGGGTCCGCACATCTATAGGCACAAAATCGCGCGATTTGTTTACCGCCGGCTTAACACCCGCCTGAATTTGCACAATTCGATTGTTGATATCTTTATCAGAGAATGGCTTGTCAATATGATAGAAATCATTAGCCCCAAGAAACTGCTTATGTTTTTTAGGATCTTCGGAGGTTACTAAAATAAATGGTAATTTGGGAAACTGCTTGCGCACTTCTAGGTACAGGTCCCCGCCATTTTTTTTTGGCATATTAAAATCAGAGAAAATAAAATCAACAGAACGCAGAACACTCAATTTTTCCAAAGCCATCTGCCCATCTGTAGCTATGGTGATCTCGGCCTCTGGAAACTCCAGTGAAATAAAAATCTGTAGAAGATCAGCGACATCAATTTCATCTTCAACACTAAGAACTTTCATATCCGTGCATCCCCTCGGACATAGGTTAAAAAGTTTTTGGAAAGGCGTCCATAGGATTAGAACATCCTAGACTTTTTACCCGTGCAGTTAAATATAGTAATTTACTATACAACCTATAAACGATCTATTTTGCTTTGGAATGTTTCCGGCAAATTTTCGATAACCTCGAGCATTTCATAATAAAACAAATCAAATGATTGGGTTCCTATTTTTTTCTTAACTAACGACAAAACGAAATCTAGAGTTAAAAACTTACTTTTGTAACCTTTGTATATTTTTTCGCCCAATAAGGATCCAAGCAAATTAGCACATCGAATGTAACTTGAGTTTCGTTTAACTTCCATTCTATTTTTCAAAACAGGACGACCTGACAAAATCATGATTTCTTTTGTTTTCTGGAATAACGCTAGTTTTAACGGTTCCTTTTTAATTTCCTTAGTATCTGAATCAAGAATACGCTTTTTAATATCAGTTATCGTTTCTGTTTTACGTTTTGGATTTATAAGTTTAGTCCCGAAATAACTAACAGCCTCAAGCCAAATTAAACTTAAAAAATGATCCGGTAGAGAAAACTTAATGTCTTTTATCTTATTTAATTGAAAATATACATACTGCATCGCCAGCGACGACGCTTGATTTATAGTCGAGCGCCCCAAGTACCCCAAGCCTAATCGCGGAATATAGAATGTTCGTTCTTCTTCAATGAGAAGTTTATAGAAGTTGAACTCGTCTCGCGTTGTGTTTTGCTGCAGTTTCTTTAGAAACGAAAAATCAAACGACGAATACACACTTAAATGAGTCGAGCTAATACTGATTCTTAGCTCTTGAGCGATAAGTTTTATATATTGATCGATGTAGTCAGTAAAATCGAGAGATTCGTTCTCGATTTCATGATCGTATTTGTTTTCCAAATACATCAAGTGCGATTGCCACTTCACCCATGGGGGAACGTTCATTATACTGTATTCTTTTTTGTTAAATTTAACTACATCGACATCATCTTCTTTATTTAGATCCATCAATTCAAAATAGATTTCATCGATATTTTGAAAAATCTTAAGATACTTAACGCCCTCTTTGTCTAAACCTTTCATAAGAGTTGGCGATGCTAAATGAGACTCCCCGTATATTACAAAAATGGGGCTTGGCGATTTCTGAAGCTCGCTCTTCAGTATCTGATTAGCCACCACATCACGTTTTTTCATCGAATCCTTTAATGTTCGATGTTTCACATGGTTTAAAGCTATAACCGGGACCTTGTTTTGTTTCGCCCAGCGAAAAATTTCCTGGTAGTTTTCCCAAGGAAACCCCCACGTTTTCTTCCAAGCAACTTTTTTTAAAAACTCGTCCTCAGCGATTTGATCAGCCAAATACTGATCCACATACTTTTGATGCTGAAAAGCTATGCACTCGACCGCAATCCGAAAGGTTTTTAACTGAATATTTTTAAGGATGCGCATATGCGACCGCTGCGACTGATGCAGAGAATGAAAATCCCCCATAAAAATCAGTTTACTTTTGCGAATGGCCTTAAATAACTCGTCTCGGTGAGAGATTTTCCACGAACGATGATTTAAAGAGTCGTAGGTCTTTTTGTACTTATTGATTTCCGACCGTGGACTTCCCGAGCGCAGGTTCACTTGATTCAGAACATATTGATAAAGGTCCCTTTTTATCTGAACCCTATCGCCGCTCCCTGTCACTATACTTCTCCAAGAAAATGAGTACTAAAAATAATTTCACCTCAGCACTGTTTTATGGTCTCATTAAGAAATGGAAACAAAAAGCAAAAAATTAATTTACGTCGCGTTTTTATCAACTTTAACAGCCATCGGATTACACATCTACCTATCTTTCAAGTACTATAGCCTGAAGTTTGGTATCGACTCGTCCAACGCTTGTAACATAAACGAAAAATTTAATTGCGACGTGGCCTCTACGAGCCAATTTGCTGATTTATTTGGCGTTCCCATAGCGATGCTAGGCGCTTTTACAAACGCTGGACTACTGATCTTGTTGATTAACTTTTTCCTTACTTCAACAGAAAGCCGTCGCGCATTCTATTTCGGCTACCTACTCTCTGCCTTCACTTTGGGTGTCTCGATTGTCATGGGCGTGATTTCATTGCTGTTCCTAAATTCCTACTGTCCATTCTGTATGGGCGCCTACGCCCTTTCTTTGATTACCTTCGTTTGTCTTCACCTTACAAAAGAGAAAGGCCAAAGCCTTGGTTCTGTAATCCCCTACTTGTTCACAGAAAACAAGGGTACTTTGTGGATTTTAGCAGCGATTCCACTGTTGGGGCTTTTCGTTAATTGGAATATAAATAAACGCTTCGCTAGTGACCGTCTTGAGCTGTACATCTCGGACAGCATTCAAGCATGGAAAACAAAAGAGCCGGTCAACTTCGATTTAGGCCGCGGACTAACGAAAGGCCCTGAAGATTCTAAATTTGTAATCGTTGAATTTGCGGACTACCTTTGCCCACATTGCAAACACGCCAACGGTCCTCTTAAGACATTCGTTAACACCTACACAAATGCTAAAATTGTTTTCAAGCCGTATCCACTTGATGGCACGTGCAACACTAGTCCTGGGCTACAAGGCGGTGGAGACGGTGTTCGCTGTCGCCTTTCATTTGCTTCTTATTGCGCCGAGAAATTATACAAAGAAGGTTTCAAATACCACGACTATATTTTTGAAAACCAAGAATTCTTTCATGGTGTTTCCAACAATGATGAAGTGGATAAAAAGATTTGCAGCCTAGATGAATCTCGGTGCGCCCAAATGAAAGAATGTATGGGCTCTGAAGAGGCTATGAACTGGGTAAAAACGGCAGCCAAAGAAGGCGAAGACGCTAAAATTACTGGCACACCAACCATATTTGTAAATGGTAAAAAATTAGATGGCGGCCAAAACTTTATGGTTTTAAAGGCGCTCTACTCAACTATCAAATAGTTTAGATTTTCATAAAGTCGAGGGCGGCATCTACCCACTTGGTAAATGTCTCCTCGAGAACAACAAAGCTCGTAACTGCTAAACCGCGGTAAATTTCAATAGCAAACCAAGTCACTAAGAGCGTTAAGGCCGCAACCCACAAAGCACGAACTACATATATTGTACTCCGAGCATCCTCTAACTCTAAATCCCGCTCAACCTTTTCTATTTTTCTAAGCATAAAAATCAACTCGTTAAAGTGATCCTTAAATCGGTCACGCAGCTCCTGTTGCTTAGCACGAGTTAACTGACTAATACCCGGAAAATTACGTTTAGCTTTGATCGCGTATATTAAATCGATGCAATGGTTAATATAGCGCTCTACTCGCTGATTAAACGTCGGGAAAACACTTTCGGTTTGAAAGAATACGCGCAGTGCCTCGATAGCTTCCTCATAATGCTCTTCCATTACCATGACTAAAATCTTGTAGCGCAACTGATCTGGTTTGCCGAAATCACTCGGATCAATGCCCATTTCAAAAATGCGTTTTGTTTCGTTCTCTGGCGAAAAGGCGAGCTTAAATTGACTCATACTTATTCTTCGGTCCAGCAGACCGACCTCTTTAGTCCAGTTATCACGACTGACATCCTGAGATGTGACGTTGGTCTAGTTTTAGGACCTTGGATTGTGAAAGCGTATCGATTTGATACAATAAGTTATGGACACAACTAATCTTTTTCATTCGCAAGCGATCCACACTGACAAAAAAAACAATGAGGTCGGAACTCTTTCGGCGACACTGACACCGAATCGTGTTCAGAAAAACAATAATTCGATGTCTCTTGAAACCCTTCTTTCCATTCAAGATCAGAACAATGAAAAACTTAAAGTCACTCTTCGCCGCCTTTCCATTTATGAAAATGAAATTCAAGATTTAAAGAAAAAAATTGAAGAACACTCTCATGAAAAGTCAGTTCTTGGCGATCAAATTTTTGTTCTAAGAGAAAAAGACAAAGCTTCTAAGGCAACTATCCAAGAGCTAACCGAAATCAACGAAGTTCTAGATGTTAAAAACGGAATGCTGACAGAGAAAAATCAAGCACAATTCATTGAAATCAGCCGTCTCCAGCGCTATCAAGAAAAAATCAAAACTCAAGTTAAGCCCTACTTCGCGCAGTTAAAAGATTATTCGAAGTCACTTGAAATCCAGCACAAACGCGTAGTCGACCAGCTTTCTCAAAAAGAAATAGCGCTTAGAGAGCTTAGAGCTCAAATGAACGAGTTGATTAAAAACTATCAGGCACAAATCGATTCTGATAATCTGAAAATCTCTAAAGTAACAGAGTCGTTCGAAAGCGAAATCCAGCAGTTAAAAACTGAGATCAAAGACATCCAATCAGAGCTTGATCTACAAACGAAAATTGCGAACGAAAACAAAGACTACTATAGCCGGTTCCTTGATTCTGAAAATCAAAAAATCGAACTCGAGCGCCTTGTCGAAAACAAACAAGCAGAAATTGCTAACATGCTCGAGTCGTTCAAGACTAACGAAATTGAGCTAAAAAAAGCCAGCTACAAGCACGAAGCCGAAAATAAAGACTTAAAAATTACCCTGAACATGCTGAACAAAGAGAATCAGGATCTATCGCAAAAGAATTTG
>JADHED010002332.1_pt1 | contig 13410 bp, 9 predicted proteins | sample 8952041 | NCBI WGS metagenome assembly JADHED01 (sample SAMN16124423, study PRJNA663239) | bioreactor sludge metagenome | isolation source: sludge (control) | place: India:Bengaluru | collected 2018-09-08
GCCAGAACACACTGTCGGGCCCGGCGTGCATGGTCAGGCCCTGATGACCCACGACCGGTCTGGCCCGAAGGGTGGAGCCCGCACGATGCGGTGAGAAGGGCGGGCTCTAGGCCCGCCGGGGGAACGCCGGGGCGGGTTCCCGGGGCGCCATGGCCGACCGCGCCGGCGTCCGGCGCCGCAGGTCCGCGCTTCTCCCCGAGCGGGCGGGTATCATGGCGGGGCGCACGCGACCCGGCCCGCACGGGGCCCCGGCGAGTGTCGTCCGCCGGCGGGAGCCGCGCGCGCGGTGGGCGAACGGGGCGGGGGAACATGAACGAAGGGCGCGTCGGTCCATACCGGGTGCTGAGGCGGCTCGGCGCGGGCGGCATGGCCACCGTCTACCTCGCCGAGGCCGGGGCCGCCGCGCCCGGCGTCCCCGCCGGCATGCGGGTGGCGCTCAAGATCCTGCACCCCCACCTCACGCAGTCGGGCAGCCTCGCGCAGCGCTTCCTGCGCGAAGCGGACTTCGGCCGGCGCGTCGTCCACGAGAACGTCGTGCGCCCACTCGACGCCGGCATCGACACGACCGACGGCGAGCGGCGCTACTACCTCGCGATGGAGTACGTCGAGGGCCAGACCCTGCGCGCCCTGCTCGAGGAGCTCGGGGTGGTGAACGAGCGGCTCTGTCGTCACATCGGCGCCGAGGTGGCGCGGGCCCTCGTCGAGATCCACCGCGCCGGCATCGTCCACCGGGACCTGAAACCGGAGAACGTGCTCATCAGCCGCGAGCAGACGGTGAAGGTCATGGACCTCGGCGCGGCCTTCGCGCGGGACGAGGCGCTGCGCCTGTCGCCCACCGGCGGCTTCGGCGGCACGCCGTTGTACGCGGCCCCGGAGCAGTTCTGGAGCACCGGCGATCTGCTGGACGCCCGCACGGACCTCTACGCCCTCGGCCTCGTCCTCTACGAGCTCTCCACCGGCCGCCACCCTTTCCAGGGGCGGGAGTTCGCGGAGATCGTCCGACGCCAGATCGAGGAGAAGCCGATCCGGCCCGGTCGCCTGAATCCCCAGCTGTCCCCGTTCCTCGAAGAGGTCGTGATGCGCCTCCTCGAGAAGGACCGGCAGGACCGGTTCGGCAGCGCCGAGGAGGTGCTCCTGCTCCTCACCGAGGGAGAGGAATCGGCCTGGTGGCGGGCCCTGGCGGCCGGCGTGGCGGAGGGCCGCCAGCGCCCGCTGCGGCGCATGCGGATCCCGCGCGAGACCGGGCTCTTCGGCCGCGACGAGGAGCTCCGGCGCCTGCGCGACCTCTGGGCGAAGGCCTGTGCCGGCGAGGGGCAGGTCGTCCTCCTCGAGGGCGAGGCGGGCATCGGAAAGTCCCGGCTCGCCGACGAGTTCACCGCGGTCCTCGCGCGGGAGACCGGGGCGGTCAACATCGTGTGCGGGTCCTATCCTCCGGGCGCCGCCGGTGCCGCCTCGCGGGCGTTCGCGGACGCCTACCGCGACCACCTCGGCGACGCGGGCCTCGAGGTCCGCCTCCGCCGGCTGCTCTCGGACACGCCGGGCCTGGCCGCGGGCCTCTCGGCCCTCCTGCGCGGGGAGCCGATCCCCCGCGACTCCGGCATCACGCGCGAGGCCGTCGTCACGGCGTTCCTGAACCTGAACCGGGCGCTCTGCGCGGAGCGGCCGACGCTCGTCCTCGTCGAGGATCTCCACTTCGCGCCGGACGACGGCCGTGCGCTCCTCGCCGCGATGGCCTACGCCCACGGCGGCGACCGCATCATGCTGCTGGCCACCACCCGACCGGGGCTCCCCGCCGAGTACGTGGCGGGTCTCTCGCGCCTGCCGAACGTCAGCCATCTCGCGCTCTCCCGCCTGCGCCCGCAGGACATCCGCCTCATCCTCGACGAGGCGCTCCACTCTCCCGACACCGCGGGGACGCTGGCCGACCGGATCGCCCGGGAGTCCGACGGGGTCCCGTACTTCGTCTTCGAGATCCTCGCCGAGCTCCGCGAGCGGGGACTCCTCGCGGCGGACGCCGACGGCGCATACTCGCTGACGGTCCCCGCCGACCGCCTGCCGGGCGTGCGCCCGCGGTCCGTGGCCGACCTCGTCCGCTCGCGGCTCAGCCCGCTCGGCGATCCGGAGCGCGAGATGCTCGAGGTCGCCGCATGCTGCGGGTTCGAGTTCGACCCGATCCTCGTCGCCGAGGCGCTGGGAGTGGGGCGCATCCCGGCGCTGAAGCGGCTCGGTTGCCTGGAGCGCGAGAACCGCATCGTCCACTCCCTGGGCCGGGTCTTCGTGTTCGACCACCACCACGTCCAGGAGAGCCTCTACGAGGGCATCCCGACCCCGCTGCGCGAGGAGTACCACGCGGTGCTCGGCGAGGCGCTCATCGAGCGCGAGGCCCAGTCGGGTCGAGTGCCCCAGGCCACTCCCGGCGAGACGGCGTCGGCCATCTGCCACCACCTGCTGCTCGGCGCCCGGGCCGCGACCGCGGGGCCGTGGTTCGACGGTGCGCTGACCCACCTCGAGTCCGGGTTCCACAACCAGCGGGCTCTCGCGCTCGCGGAGATGGCGCTCGCGGCCCCCGGGTTCCTCGAGCCGGGGGAGAGGGCGCGCTGCCTCCTCCGCAAGGCCCGCGTGGAGCGGACTCTCGGCCGGATGGAGGGCCTCGCGGCGGGGCTCGACGAGGCCCTGCGCCTGGCGCAGCAGGCCGGGCGGCGGCCCCTCGAGATCGAGGTCCGCCGGGAGCTCTGCCGCCTCGAGTGGGAGAGCGGGAACTCGGCCCGGGCCGTGGCGCTCCTCGAGGAGACGGCGGACATCGCCGCCCGCGCCGGCGACGAGAAGTCCCGGGGCGCCGCCCTCGGCGACCTCGGCAACGTGCTGTCGCAGGCCGGCCGCTACGACGAGGCGGCGGACTGCTACCGTCGCTACCTCTCGGTGGCTCGAGGCTGCGGGGACGCCGCCGGCGAGGCCGTGGCCACCGCGAGCCTCGGGCTCAACGCCTACGAGCAGGGGCGCCTCGAGGAGGCGCAGGCGCTCTTCGCCGAGTGCATCCCGATGTTCCGGACCGTGCGCAACCTGGCGGCGGAAGGCAACGCCTGCGTGACCCTCGGCCTGACGTGCATCGACCTCGGCCTCTTCGAGAAGGCCCGCGGCCACCTGGAGCGGGCCCTCGAGATCTCCCGCCAGATCGGGTACCGCCGGGGCGAGGCGAACGCGCTCGGCAACCTCGGGATCGTGTACCAGGCGGAGGGGGACTACGCCCGGGCCCTGGACCACTTCACGCGGGACCTGCGGATCCGCCGGGAGACCCGGGACGCCTGGAACGAGGGCGTGGCGCTGCAGCTCCTCGGCGATCTGGAGGTGGTCCTCGGTGCGCGGGAGGCGGCGCGGGAGCACCTCACGCGAGGACTCGCGCTCATCGACGAGGTCGGCTTCTCCTGGGCGCGCCCCTCGATGCTGGCGCGACTCGCGGAACTGGAGCACGAGGAAGGCGACCTCGACCGGGCGGAGGCGCGCAGCCGGGAAGCGCAGGCCGCGGCGGCGGAGATCGGCAAGCCGGCGGTCCTCGCCGAGGCCGGCCACCTTCTGGGCGTCATCCACCTCGGGCGCGGCGAGCGGGACGCGGCGCGGCGGGCGTTCGAGGAAGCCGTGGCCGTGGACAGCGGGACCGGGGGGAACAACGTCTCCCTGCTGGCGCGGGCGCACCTCTGTCTCCTCGGCGGCGACGCGGGCGAGTTCCGCCGGTTCCTCGAGGACCGCCGGGATCGCGTGCAGATCCACGGCGTCATGGAGGCGTACTTCCTCCTCTACCGCGCCACCGGCAACCCCGCGGACCTCGCGGAGGCGCGGCGCATCCTCGCCGGCCTCGCCGACCGCGCGCCGGCCGGGCTCCGCGCGGGCTTCCTCGACCGGGTGAGCCTCCACTCCGCCATCCTCCACGCCCGGTCCTGACCCGGGGAGGACCGGGTTCCCCCTTGACAGGAACCCGCCGGTCAGCGAGAACCGTTCTCACCGCCATGATCTCCGGCGGGTCCGAAAGGGAGGAAGCCCGTGAAGAAGAAGGGGAAGCGTCTGCCGCCGCCGGTCGTCGAGCCCGTCCGCGTCGAGTGGGACAAGCGGCTCCGGAACCTGCTCACGGAAAGCCAGCCGCCACGCGCCCAAGGCCACTTCGACCGGTTCTGCATCGTCAACACCATGATGTTCACCCCGATCGAACTGGCGCTCGTCGAGGCCATCCCGGCGGACTCCCAGGCCGACCCCCTCTTCTGGACGCTCACGAACATCGCGGTGGGGAAAGTGCGCCTCGTCACGAACGGCGGCCCCGACTTCCTGGCCAAGGAGGTCCGGGTCACCCTCCACTACGGCACCCACACGACGGTGTACACCGGCAGGCCGACGAACGCCGGCGAGTACGTCAAGGCGATCGTCGTCGGCCTCAACGAGGTGATGTTCGACTTCGATCCCGAGGTGTGGGCGTTCGGCGCGCTCTACACGGACGGGCACCACATGTGCCCGCTCGGGCCGGCCGACATCTCGTAGGCGCGGCGACCGGCGGGGATCCCGGCACTTCTTCCCGGGGGCGGGCGGGGCGGGCATGATGCCGGCCTGTGAGAGACCGCCTGCCCGCCCTCGGCTTCGTCGCCGCCGCGCTGCTCGCCTCCCTGGCGTGCTGCGGGCCCGACCGGCCGGGGCCGCCGGCGGGGGAGGCGCCGCCGATGACCTCGCCCGCGAAGGACCCCGCACCCGCTCCGCCCGGCGGCCCGCGGACCGCCGTCTTCGCCGCCGGGTGCTTCTGGTGCACCGAGGCCGTGTTCGCCGAGCTCGCCGGCGTTCTCGATGTCGTGTCCGGTTACGCGGGCGGCACGGCGGAGACCGCGAACTACGAGTCGGTCTGCTCCGGCACCACGGGCCACGCCGAGTGCGTCCAGGTCACCTACGACCCGCGGCAGATCGACTACGCCCGGCTCCTCGACGTGTACTTCGCCACGCACGACCCCACGACGCCGAACCGCCAGGGGCCGGACTCCGGCACCCAGTACCGCTCGGCGATCTTCTTCGCGACGGAGGAGGAGCGGCGCATCGCGGAGGAGACGATCCGCCGCCTCGACGCCTCCAGGGCCTTCCCCGCTCCGATCGTCACGCGCCTCGAGCCCCTGACGGCGTTCTACCCGGCGGAGGACTACCACCAGGACTACGCGGAGCGGAACCCCGGCCAGCCCTACATCCGGGTGCAGGCGGCGCCGAAGGTCGACAAGGTGCGCCGGAAGTTCGGCGATCTCCTCCGCGGCGAGTGAGCGGCCGGCCCGGGGGCCGCGACATGACGTGGGCAACGGCGGCGGGAAGCGGGGTCGGGGTCGGCGGGGGGTGGCGGCGCCGGCCCGGCGCAGGTTGCCCGGGCCGCGGCCTTCTGGTCTGATAAGCGCTTCCCGCGCCGTCCGCGCCGGGCCGAGGACCGGATGCCCGACTTCGATCTCCCCGGAGACGTCTCCCCGCTCGTACCGTTCGTCGTGGCGCTGTTCCTCACCGCGCTCATGGCCCCGGCCGGCGTCTCCGGTGCCTTCCTGCTCCTGCCGTTCCAGTTCAGCGTCCTCGGCTTCACCGGGCCCGGCGTCACGCCCACGAACCACCTCTTCAACGTGGTGGCGATCCCCTCCGGCGTCTACCGGTACGTGCGCGAGGGCCGGATGCTCTGGCCGCTGGCCATCGTCATCGCCATCGGCACCGTGCCCGGAGTCGTGGCGGGGTCGTTCGTGCGCCTGTACCTGCTGCCGGACCCGCGGAACTTCCGCCTCCTGATCGGCTTCGTGCTGCTGCTCATCGGCGCGAACCTCGTCCGCAAGGTCCTCTCGCGGCGCAAGTCGTCGCCGGGCAACGGGGACATGCGCGTGGCCGTGACCCGCTTCGACTGGCGCCGTCTCGAGTACACCTGGCAGGGCGAGACGCACGGCGTCTCCTCGATCGGCCTCAGCGTGCTGACGCTCGTCATCGGCGTCATCGGCGGGGCCTACGGGGTCGGAGGCGGTGCGATCATCTCGCCGATCCTCGTCGCGGTGTACCACCTGCCGGTCCACACGATCGCGGGGGCGACCCTCTTCGGCACCTGCCTCACGTCGTTCGTGGCGGTGGGCTTCTTCGCGGCGGCGGGGCCGGTGCTCGGCATCCCGCAGGCTTCGCCGCACTGGGCGCTGGGCCTGCTGTTCGGCGCCGGCGGCATGCTGGGCCTCTACTGCGGGGCGCGCATCCAGAAGCGCATGCCCGCCCGCCTGATCGAGGTGATCCTCGCCGTGGCGGTGAACTTCCTCGCCGTCACCTACGTGGTGGGCTTCTTCCGCCGGTAGCCGGCCTCTCCCGCCCCGCGCGGCCGGTCCGCGAAGCACCGAGGCGAGGCCGTCTCTCGGCGGCTCTCGGTCAGGGCGAAGGGGGGAGCCGCCAGGCGGGGCCGCCCCTACTCCGCACCGTGTCCATGTCGGTGGTGCAGGTCCGGCGCGTGGGCGTGGGCGTGCGACTCCTCGGCGTGCGCGTGTTCGTGGGTGTGCCACGACCCGGGACCGGCCTCGGCGTGCGGGTGGCCGTGGTGCCCGTCGTCGTGGCGGTGCCGGTGGACGTGGATGACCGGCGCATGGCGGTGCGGGTGCGCGTGCCGCGACGACAGCAGCAGCAGGACCGCGACGGCCATGGGGACCGCGCCCGCGGCCTGCGCCGCCTCGACCCGCTCCCCGAGCGCGCACCACGCCAGCATGGTCCCGAGGAACGGGGCGGTCGAGAAGAGGACTTGAGAACGGGTCGCACCGAGCGCCTGCGCCCCGCGGACGTAGAGGACGATGGAGACCCCGTAGCCGAGCGCGCCGACCGCCAGCGCGGCGGCCGCCGCCGCGGGACGGGGCGCGGGCGCGCCGAGGGCGAAGGCCAGACCGAGGTTGACGGTCCCCGCGAAGAGCCCCTTCGCGAGCGTGACCCGCGCCGGCGTGAGTCCGTCCACGAGCGACGTGAAGTGGTTGTCGAGTCCCCAGCAGAGGCAGGCCCCGGCCACGAGACCGGCGGCGGCGAGGCCCCCGAGTCCCGCGGGCGCCGCGAGGACCGCGCCGCCGATCACGGCAAGCCCCGCCGCGAGCCACACGCGGCCGCCGAGGTGCTCGCGGAACAGGATCGCCCCGAGCAGCGCCGTCGCCACCGTCTCGAGGTTCAGCCACAGCGCCACGGAGGCGGCGGGGGCGAGGCGGAGGCCGAGCAGCAGCAGCACCGGGCCGGCCCCGCCGCCGAAGGCGACCGCGCCGGCGACGAGGAGTCGGCTGCGGCGCCGCCGATCGGCCGGCACGTCCGGCGACCGGCGCGCGAAGGGCAGGACGGCGGCGGCCGCGCCGAGGTAGAGGAGTCCGGCGAGGGCGAGGGGGCCCACGCCCGTCAGGAGCGCCTTGGCGGCCGGCGTCGAGGCGCCGAACAGGGCGGCGGAGAACAGGCACCAGAGGACGGGGGCGGCGGCGCCGGGCACGCGCGGAATTCTACCCGGCGGCGGGGAATACCCCCTGGCTCGCGAGCAGCGCGTCGGCGATGACCCGGGCCGCCCGGCGGTGGCCGAGGTAGTCCGTGTTCAGCACGAGGTCGTACAGGAGCGGGCTGTCGATCTCGCACCGGAAGTACTGCCGGACGTACCGCGCGCGGCCGCCGTCCTCGTGGTCGATCAGGCTCTGCGCCTCGCGGCGGGTGATCTCGAAGCGGCGCATCAGGTGCTCGAGGCGCCGCTCGCGCGACCCGACGAGCCGCACGTGGATGCCGCCGGAGAGCGACCGCGTGACGATGGACCCGCCGCGCCCGACGATGATGGAGTTGCCCCGGCTCGCGAGGTGGAGGATCGTCCGGCTCGTGAGGGCCACCAGCGCGTGCCGGGGGAACTTCACGCCGAGCATCTCCTCGACGACGCGCGAGACGCTCCGGGCTTTCGTCTCCTCGAGGTCGCGCATGGCCGCCTCCGGCAGGTGGTGCTCGTCCACCACGAGGCGGAGGACTTCGCGGTCGAAGACCGTCCACGCCACGGCGGGATCCCCGACGCGCTCCTCGGTGAGGATCTCCTTCAGGGCCTCCGCCACGGAATTGCCGCCGGCGCCGGTCTGGCGGGAGAGCGTGACGAAGAGCGGCGTGCGCCGGCCCCGGCCCTCCCCCCCCGGCGACTGCTCCTTCGGCATGGTGGCATCGAGGTACGCCCGCAGAGCCCGCAGGGACGACGGAGTCGTCATGGTCCCCTCCTGCCCGGACCGGGCATTCCTGCCGGGATTGTAGCGCAGGCGCCAGGTGCCCGGCCACACCCCGTTTCCCCCCGGTAACCGCCGTGACCCCGCCGTAACCGGGACCGGCGCGCGGCCCCCGGGGCGTCGCACGGTACGGCCCTTGCGGCTCGTCCCGGGGCCGCACGCCGCAGATCCGGGAGGGAGATCCACGATGCGCCGCTGGCCGCTGCTCCTCGCCGTCCTCGCCGCGCTCGCGGCGCTCTTCGCCCTCACCCTCGCGCCCCGCGGCGACGTTCCGCCTCCGCGGCCGTCCTCCGGCGCCACCGCCGCTCCGCCGGCGGCGGTCCTCCCCGCCGCGCTTCCCCCGCCGGTGGACTTCGCCGCGTGCGACCGCGACGCCGACCTCTTCGGCACCGTCACGGACGAGGCGGGGGAGCCGATCCCCGGCGCCCTCGTGGCCACGGAGGCCCTCGCGTGGGGCGGCGCCCTGCTCTCGCCGTTCGATGCCGACCTGGCCGGCGAGAAGGCCGCGGGGCCCTCCGCCCGCACTGCCGCCGACGGGACGTACCGGCTCGCGCTCGCCCGCGGGCAGTCCGTCGATCTCGTCGTGACCGCCATCGGCTACATGGAGGGGCGGTTCGCGCAGCGCCTCGCGGGGGAGCGGGCCGACCTCGTCCTGCGGCGCCTCGGCGCGGGTTGCGTGGTGGAGGTCACCGTGCGGACGGCGGACGGGGAGGCCGTGGCCGGCGCGCGGCTCAGGGCCTTCCAGGCGCGCGGGCCGCTGGCCGGGCTCGTGGCGGCCACCGGCGTGACGGGGCCCGACGGCGCCGGCACGCTGGACGGCCTCGACGCCGGGCAGGTCAACGTCACGGTGCGGGTCGACGGCCGGCCGGAGGCCGTCTTCGCCGCCTTCCTCGTGGAGGGGGCGCCCCTGCGCCGGGAAGTCGTCCTGACGACCGGCCGCACGATCTCGGGCCTCGTGACGGATGCCGCCACCGGGGAGCCGATCGCCGGGGCGCTCGTCATGACCCACGGCGTGGAGCGGCCCGCGGTGACGGGCCCCGACGGCCGCTACGAGTGGCCCGGCTACCCGACGAACCGGTTCGGGGAGATGAACGCGAACCCGCTCCGCTGCCGCGCGGAGGGATACGCGGACCTCGCCCTCGTGGTCCCCATCGACACCGACGTCCTCGACTTCGCCCTCCTCCGGGGCACGGGGATCGCCGGGCGGGTCCTCGACGAGGGTGGGCGGCCGGTGGCCGGGGCGATGGTGGAGGCCGTCGCGAACGTCACGCTGCGTCCCGGCGAGTCGCACTTCGACCGCCGCGCCGGGCGCGCGGATGCCGAGGGCCGCTTCCTCCTCTCGGGCCTCGAGGAGACGCACTCCCACACGCTGCTCGTCCGCGCGGAGGGCCACGGCCGCATCCTGTACGACGTGCCGCCGCCCGCGGGCGGGGCCGGCGTGTTCGACGCCGGCGACATCGTGCTGCCCGCGGGGCGGCGGATCGAGGGCGTCGTCCTCGACCAGGAGGGCCGGCCCGCGCCGGACCTGCTGGTCGAGGCGCGCGGCGGCAACGAGGACCGCGGCCGCTTCGAGGCTCCCGCCGACGGGACCGTGGACACCTTCTGGTGCGGGCGGCTCACGTCGCGGACCGACGACCTCGGGCGGTTCCGCTTCCGGGACCTGTCGCCCGGCCGGTACCGCCTCTGCGCGCCGCTCCTGTCGGAGCGCCAGACGACCCTGGTCGTCGACCTGGAGCCCGGAGCGGACCTCCTCGGGCTCGTCGTCCGCCTGCCGGAGGGGAAGTCGGTGACGGTCCTCGTCACCGACCCCGACGGCGCACCGCTCCCGAACATGTCCGTGCTCTGCGACTGGAATCTCGGCTGGCGGATCTTCCGGCGGACCGGCCCGGACGGGAGGACGACGTTCCGCGGGCTCCCCGACAACCCCGTCGTCCTCACCGTGGACCCGCCGGTGGCCATGGGCGGTGGCGGGTGGTTCACGCGCTCCATGGAGGTCCTCCCCGGGGACCAGGAGGTCACGATCCCCGTCCGCGTCGCGGCGGAGGTGAAGGGCATCGTGCTCGATCCGGAGGGGAACCCGCTGGCCGGCATGTACCTGAGCTGTCGGCGGGCGGCGGGCGAGGCGGCGGGCGGCGGGGGGTTCACGGACGAGCGCGGGCGCTTCTCCTTCCTCGTCGCGCGCGGGTTCGAGACGAGCCTGCTCGTCCTCGGGGCGCAGCGCAACCCGAAGGGGTTCGACTTCCGCATGACGCCGTACCGCGGTGGCATCGAGCGCCTCACCGGCCCGGCCGAGGTGGAGATCCGCTGCACTCGGATCGAGACGGACCGCCGCCTGGCGCTCACCGTCGTCTCGCCGGACGGCGAGCCCATCGCCGGCGCCCGGGTGAAGGCGGACGGGCAGTGCGCGGACGCGGAGGGCGTCACGGGCCTGGAGGGGCGCGTGGAGTTCACCGGCCTCGACCCCGACTACATCTGGGTCTACGTGAGCCTCGAGCGGTCGGGAGGGCTGACGGAGGACGTCCCGGCGAGCCAGTACTACATCGTGCGGCCGGGCGTCGTCGAGGAGACGCTGCGGATCCGGCGGGCGGAGCGCCTGACGGGCATCGTCCTCGCGCCCGACGGTTCGCCGGCGGCGGGCGCGCAGGTCATGGCCAGCACGCTGTCCGGGGCGCCGGAGTCCGTCGTGGCGGGGGAGGACGGATCGTTCGCCCTCTGGACCTACGCCGACAGCGCCGCCGACGTGGCGGTGCGGTGGATCGCGCCCGGGGGAGAGCCCTGCTACCTGCTCGTCCGCGGCGTCTTCCCGCACCACTCCCCGCTCCGTCTCGTCCTCGTCCCGCTGCCGCCCGGCGCGGGCGGCGGGTTCTGAGCGGGCCGGCGGGAGCGGATGGTGCCGGCGACATCTGATCGTGCTGGCGGCGGGTTCTGAGCGGGCCGGGCGGACGGGCCGGCTTGTCTTGACCCGCCCGGCGGGACCCGACCGGGTCGGCGGGCGCCGCCCGGCGCCGGGGCGGGTTCTGATCGCGCCGCGGGCGGGGCGGTCCCGTAGGATGGCGGGATGCGGGTCCCGAGTTTCGCCATGGGCGCCGTCGCCATCCTGCTGTGGAGCGGGACGGTGGGGCTGGCGCGCAGCCTGTCGGAGCGGCTGGGGCCGCTGACGGCGGGGGCCTGCGCGTACGGGGCGGGCGGGGTGCTCGGGGTGGCGTGGCTCGCCGCCCGGGGTCGCCTGCGGGCCGCGCTCGGGGCGCCCCGCGCCTACCTCCTCGCCTGCGGCGGCCTCTTCGTCGCCTACACCGCGTGCCTGTTCCTCGCCCTCGGACGGGCCGCGGGCCGCCAGCAGGCTCTCGAGGTCGGCGTCCTCAACTACCTGTGGCCCGCGCTCACGGTGCTCTTCTCGCTGCCGATCCTCGGGGCGCGGGCGCGGCCCGTGCCGCTGGTTCTCGGGCTCCTCCTCGGCGCGGCGGGGGCGGCGCTGGCGTTCCTGCGGCCGGGCCAGTGGTCCGCGGCGGCGTTCGCGCGGGCGCTGTCCGGGAACCCCGGGCCCTACGCGCTGGCGGCGGCGGGGGGCGTGCTGTGGGCGCTCTACAGCAACCTCTCCCGGCGGCTAGGCGGGGCGGCGGCCGCGGGCGCCGTGCCGCTCTTCGCGCTCCTCACGGCGGCGGCGCTCGCGGGTCTGCGGCTCGCGATGCCCGAGCCGAGCCGCTTCTCGGGCGCCGCGTGGGCCGAACTCGCCTTCGTGGCCCTGTTCCCCACGCTGATCGCGTACTCGCTGTGGGACGCGGCGATGCGGCGGGGGGACGTGCCCCGGATCGCCGCGCTGTCCTACTTCGCGCCGGTGCTGGCGACGGCCATCGGGGCGGTGTATCTCGGGGTGACGCCGGGGTGGAACCTCTGGGCGGCCGCGGGGGCGCTGCTCCTCGGCGCGCTCCTGTGCGACGGGGCGGTGCGGCGGGGGCCGGTGCGGGGCGAGGGCCGGGCGACGGGGGGCGGAGAGCCGGAGGGACGGAGAGACGGTCCCGTTGACCGCGGGCCCGCTCGTCTCTAGAATGCGCTCCTTCAAGGGCTTCTGATCCGTCGGAGGAACTCGATGCCGAACTTCATGCAGCTCCTGTCCCTCGTCCGCAGTGACTTCCGCGCGGGCATCCGGTTCAGCGCGGCGAAGATCCGGGCCTCGGCGCTCGCTCGCGAGAACAAGGCCAGCGCGAAGGCCATGCTGGAGGCCTACCGGGAGATCGGGCGGGGAGCGTCCGGCACGAAGGAAGCGACGCAGCGCAAGTCGTTCGGCGCGATGAAGACGAACGAGGACGCGGCGGCGGAGAAGGAGGCGGCGCTGGCCCAGCGGGAGGCCGAGGCCGGTGCGACCAAGGCCCGCCTCGCCGAGCGCACGGCGTTCCACCAGCAGGTGATCGCGATGCTGGAGTCCGTGCTTGCCCCGCTCGTGGCGGCCCGGCGCGACGCGCAGTCGGCCCTCGACGCCGTGAACGTCGAGATCAAGGAGATGGAGAAGCGTCTCGCCATCCCGCCGGAGAAGGAGGCGGGGCTGATGCCGCGCGAGGAGGCGACGCAGCGCCTGGAGGCGGCGAAGGGTCGCCTGCCCGCGGCGGAGCAGGCCGCCGGGGCGGCCCGCGCGCTGGAGGAGGCGAAGGCGACGGAGATCCGGGCGGCGAAGGAAGCCCAGAAGCAGGAGCAGGCCCAGATCGGCCAGGAGCTGAAGCAGCGCGAGACGGTGGTGAAGGAGGCGGAGAAGGAGGTCGCCGCCGCCAAGGCGCAACTGGACAAGTCGCTGGAGGATCTCGGCCAGTCCATGTACGTGGCCGGCGCGGGCGCGAACCTCGAGGCCCTCATCGGGCCGGTGAAGAAGACGACCGAGCTGAAAGAGAAGATCCAGAAGAACGAGCAGGAGATCCAGGAGCTGAAGGTGATCTCCGACGCGACGAAGAAGCAGGCCGTGCGCGCCCTGCTCTATTCGCTCGGCATCGCCGCCGTCCTCGGCGGCGGCACGATCGTCCTCGCCGCCGTCCTCTGAACACCCGCTGAACACCCGGCGGCGACGGGCACGCGCCGCGAAGTACGGAGGCGGGCTCGACTTTTTCTCGCTGCCCTCCGCGTTTCACCCGGCGGCGACGGGCACCCGCCGCGACCCGCCCTCTTCCGTCCATTCCCAGGTCTCCTCCCGCTC
>JADHED010002333.1_pt1 | contig 13408 bp, 13 predicted proteins | sample 8952041 | NCBI WGS metagenome assembly JADHED01 (sample SAMN16124423, study PRJNA663239) | bioreactor sludge metagenome | isolation source: sludge (control) | place: India:Bengaluru | collected 2018-09-08
CAATTGAATCAAGCTGTGGAATATTGATTGTAACAGACAAACTGATAGTCAGCCTACGATGATTTTGCATGCAAGAATGCTAACCCAACAATCTACAGAGCAGCGATTTTCGTATGTTTGTGGCATAATTCAACAAAATCAAATGAGTTTTCTTGATTTAATTGTAAAGCCAACGGTTGTGGTCAATCTTATAAAGGTTGAAAGCAATATCAGACGTATGATTCAGCGGGCAAAAGAATCAAATGCAAGTCTGAGACCTCATTTTAAAACGCATCAGTCTGGTCAGATTGGTGAATTGTTCAGAAAACATAATCTGACGAGCATTACGGTGTCATCCGTTTCAATGGCGCGATATTTTGCCATGCATGGCTGGACAGACATTACCATTGCGTTTCCATTTAATATCAGGGAGGCAAAAAGCCTCACTGAGATTCAGCGGCTGGCCAAAGTTACCCTGATTACAGCCTCATCCGAAACAATAGTTTTTCTACAAGAACAACTGAATGAGGCTGTTAATTTAATGTTGAAAATTGACACCGGAAATCAGCGATCAGGTATTCAGGTTAGTAATTACCAAAGCATTCAAAAGCTGGTAGATTCTATTAACAAGTCAAAGCTAACCCATTTTGCTGGTTTTCTGGTTCATGCCGGACATACCTACAAAGCAAAGGGTTTGTATGAAATCCAACAGATTGCTGATCATGGTCATGAGGTTTTATCAACCTTACAATCAAATTTTGGTGTTGAAAAAATTATAAGCTGGGGTGACACACCCTCATGCTCGATGGCGCAAATGAAAGGGTATTTCGAGGAGTGGCGACCCGGTAATTTTGTTTTTTACGACCTCATGCAATATCATATTGGCTCCTGTCAGCTGGATGACATCGCTGTTATTGTGGTTTGCCCGGTTGTTGAGGTCCATCCCGACCGTAAAAAGCTTATCATATACGGAGGTGCGATTCATTTTTCAAAAGAATTTATCGCCGCCGATAGTGGTTTTCAACTGTTTGGTTATATCGTCCTGCTTCATGAAAACGGATGGAGTAAACCCATTTCAGGCGCCTGGCTTTCATCTGTTTCACAGGAACACGGAATTGTCATGTTTTCGGGTGATGAAGCATCTTCTTTCAAACCAGGCGATCTGATTGGGGTCATGCCCGTACATTCCTGCTTGGTAATAAGCGCCAGCAAGGAAATGCTAAGCACTGGGGGTGAATTAATTACTTGTATGAAATAAACACAAAATCCTGCTATATGAGTCAATTAAGCCAGGCTTTGAGTAGTAATTACTTATTAATTGCTGAAGCTGGTGCAACAAAAACTTCCTGGATCCTCACCAAAAGCCATGGTAAATCATTTAGGCTGAAAGAAACAGCTGGGTTTAATCCAAATTATCACCAAATCAGCGAATTAGAAAGTCTGATTCGGGATGAAATCAAATTAATGTTGGAAGGAAACCAACCTGAAAGGCTTATTTTTTACGGAGCTGGCTGTGGAACAGAAGAAAAAAAAGACTTAATCCGAAATGTTCTACAGCTTGCTTTTCCTTTATCCAGGGTTGTGGTTCATTCAGATCTTTTGGCAGCTGCTCATGGTTTGCTTGGCAATAAAGCTGGTGTAGTAGGTTTGCTTGGTACGGGTAGTAATTGTTGCCATTATAATGGAACGGATATTGTAAAAAATGTTGCTTCTCTTGGCTATCTACTTGGAGATGAAGGAAGTGGAACTTACATTGGTAAAAAATTGCTCATCAGCTGGATAAGGGGAGAATTCACTGCAGAGCTTTCTCAAAAAGTTGAAAATCATATTGGATATCCAGCCGAGCAGGCAGTTACGAGGTTTTACAGTGATAAAACTCCGAATAAGTTTTTGTCCTCCCTCATACCATTTGTGAAAGAAAACATTCATTTTCTACCGATTCAGAAACTGGTTGAAAATTCTTTTGATGATTTCATCAGCATACAGCTAAAAAGTATTGCAAAACCCAGCAATGATAAATTATGTTTTGCAGGATCGGTTGCATGGGTTTTTCAGGAAATTTTGATCCGGCAACTATCTAGGCATGGGTATCATGTGGATAGAATCGAAAAAGAACTGAGCAAGGATTTGGTAAAATTCCATCAGAGGACTGAATAAAGCCTGAATATCAATCCTGTCTATCGAAGGGTTCGTTGTTTTAATTTCAGAGGTAATCAGAAAGACTGTGACTTTTCAGGTGATTTTTAAAATCCTGAGTCATTTTAAAAGTTACATTGTCCATAATACACTTATTAAAAGGGCAAATTTGTTTGTCGTGCGGACAAGCTGTTACCTCGATTTTCCCTTCAATTGATTCGTAAATCTCAAGAAGTGAGATGTCCTTCGGATCTTTTTTTAAGCTGAATCCACCGCTTGGACCACGGTGCGATTCCAAAAAATTGTCTTTCACCAAACGCTGAAAAATCTTGGCTACGTGATGTTTAGAGCTGTTGGTGATTTCAGCAATCTGAATCACATTCGCTTTTCCACCCGATTTGGCTACGATGATCATCCCGTGCAGCGCTATGGAGGCCCCTTCAGTAAGTGTAACTATTTTAGACATCTTGTTAATCAGTAATTAAATACCAAAATTACGATGATTACCTGAATGTGCAAGAAATTTTCGAAAAATATTCAAATTTTCATGTCGGAAAATTGAGATACCTTTGCGCATTATCAAATCCGGGATATAAAAATATGATTTCCATCATGCTTCAGCAAACATTCATCATTACAACTTTTGTGATGGGAATGATGATCATCATTGAATACATTAATGTGCAAACCAGGGGTTTGTGGTCTCACAAAATACAGGATTCCCCGTTTTTACAAATTGTTCTGGGCTCCCTAATGGGTATTGTCCCGGGTTGCCTTGGTTCCTACACTATGGTTTCGTTGTACATTCACAGGGTTGTGATGTTTCCTGCAATTGTGGCCACGATGATCGCTACTTCAGGTGATGAAGCATTTATCATGTTTTCACTTTTTCCTGCCGAGGCATTGAAACTGAATATAATTCTCTTGATTATCGCAATTATTTCTGGAATTATTGTACACTTTACAGTTAAAAACAGGTATATTGGTCTGAAAGGGCATGGCGATTTACCTTTGCACAATCCCAATGAAGAGTGTCATCCTTTTCATCCAACAAAAGCTGTTGATAACCTGAGGAATCTTAGTTTTACCAGGGCTTTGTTAATAACCGGAGTGTTTGGGATACTTGTATTGCTTTTAACGGGTGTTATAGATGGAGCGCATCATTTAAATACCCTCATGGGTGGCGATGTTGATCTTCACCATGGACATGATCACTCAGGCCACGAACACGATCACAGTGGTGAAGCGGATTGGATAAGGTGGAGTTTGATAGCTATTTTCTCAGTAATCTTGTTTATTATTGTTTCAACAAGGGAGCACTTTTTACAGGAGCATTTGTGGCAACATATCATAAAAAAGCACTTTGTGAAAATTTTTCTTTGGACACTGGGCGTACTGATCGTGATCTTTTTCCTGAATAAATACATTAACCTTGAATCGTGGATTTCGGAGAACCTATGGGTGGTTTTGGCTCTAGCTTTGCTGATAGGCATCATCCCTGAATCAGGACCACATTACATTTTCGTAATGCTTTTTGCACAGGGTGTGTTGCCGATGAGCATTTTGCTGGCCAGCTCAATAGCTCAGGATGGACATGGGACGCTTCCCTTGCTTGCTGAATCTCCAAAGGGTTTTGCAGCTGTAAAAGTTGCCAATTTAATCGTTGCCTTTCTTGCAGGTGCTTTAGGAATCCTGATGGGCTGGTAAAAACCGATTAGAAAAGGACAATCAGCTTAATACTGATATTTTTTTAATGGGTTTTGGTCATTGATTCAGGTACAGCAATGATGAAATCAGCTACCTGTTTCTTTTCAGCTGGCAATTTTATTGGCTGCGAAGTTTCTATAGTACTGATGGTTAATATATTAAGATTTGGCATTAAACGATTTAAATACCAAATAATACCTTCATAGTTATCCGAATGATAGGCTCCGTTGAAATGAACAAACGTTTTTCCTGCCTCCATGTTGGAGAAAATGAACCATGCCATTGTTGCATCTTTGATGGCTTGTGCTTTGGGAAAATTTTCTGTTGATCTTCCATGTCCCATATCGCCCATCATTTTAGTCATATTTACATATCCGGGCAAGGAAGCATCGTAAGCAACAGGCAATGGTGCAACAAATGATTTCTCAGGATCAGGTAGGGTGTCGAGGGCTTCAAATCCTCTTTTAAAAACAAGACTTGCATATTTCCGCGGAACATTGGTTGCGATAAACTTCAATTGATTTCTTTTCGCAAAATCGACGAGTGGTGCAATATCGGTTTTGAAGTTTGGCCATAATCGGGCAACTTTTTTTAAACTATCCTGAGTTATTTCATCCATAAGATACTGTTCCAGGAAAGTTTGATTGTCTGCTTCAAACATCTCTGCACCCAAAACAAGATTCCTTTGTTTCTTTTCCATTAATTCGCTAATTAGCTCAAGCTGAAGCCAATGGCTGATAGGGTTGTTGTGAAGCTCTCCGAAAAAAACTACGTCAGCTTTTTCTGCTGCCTGTACGAGTTTGTTAAATTTAACCACTTTCCCTTTGCCGTTAAACAAAAGATAGGCTGGTTTACCACTTCCGTAGCTATTGAAAATAAGGGTAAGCAAAATGGCAGCGATCATGATTTTTTTCATTGATATCAGTATTTTAGTAAGAAGTCATCAAGAAATGAAAAGGGCAGAAGGGTTCGCATTGAGGGGGCAATAAGTACAGGGCCTTCCTGACCACGCATAATTACTTTGAGATCGCTTCCTGACTTTTTCTCATATTCAGCCATCACCTGCCTGCAAGCTCCACAAGGCGCAATGGGCTCATTGATAATACTTTTGTCACTGATTGCGGTCACTGCAATTGCCTTAACAGGTATTTCGGGAAACGCCGAGCTGGCATAAAAAAGTGCCACTCTTTCGGCGCAGAGTCCCGATGGATAAGCTGCATTTTCCTGATTATTGCCAGTCACGATGATTCCGTTTTCCAGTAAAACGGCAGCTCCAACTCTAAAACGGGAGTAGGGAGCATAAGCCTTGCTTGCTGCCTGTGTCGCCTGCTTGAGTAATTCTGCTTCAACAGTTGATAAATTACCAATGTCATCGAAGTGATGCATCTCAAGTTGAATAATCTCTTTTTTCATTAGGTGGAGATAAGTTACTGCAAAGTTAATTAAAATTCATGCAGCAGTTTAGAAAGGTTTGAGCCCAAAACTTTTGAAAAGCAAAGCAGACACTAAGCTTTCGGACTCTTGAGCCATTTTGTTAAGGTTGACATGATGGCATCAGGTCCTATTGGCTTAGCCAGATAGTCGTTGCAACCCGTAGAATAAGCCTCATGTAAGGAAGCAGGACTAACAAAAGCAGTGATTAAAATAACGGGCAAATCAGGTCTAAGTTCATGAATCAGTCTGGTGGCATCATATCCGGTCATGCTTGGCATCATTCCATCCATAAAAACAAGGTCAATTTCAGGATATTTTTCACAAAGCTCTACAGCCTCCTGACCATTTACTGCACGATGAATTTTGATACCAGTTTTTCTGAGGCTGATTCTGAGGTAGTTGAAGTTCGACTCGTTGTCTTCAGCAATGAGTAAAGTATTATTTGAAAAGTCGATGTCGTTCATAGTTCTTTTTACAATTCGACAAAATTAAAAAACAATCAGATACGAAATAAATTTTTATGATCTTCCAGGTTGATTTCCTGATAAATATATCGATTGTGATATTTTATTTACAACTGTAAAGATTGTGATCAAAAGAAAACCACAGCAATGGCTGTGGTTGATATTTATCTTCCTGAAAAGGGATTAATCAATAATCGTCTTCATTTTCTTCATCGATGGCATCGATGTCATAATCGAAAAGATCCATTTCGGCCGTATCTTCTTCTTCGTCGAGCGGGTCATAGATACTCAACTTACGGTCGCGCTTGAGCTGATTTTTTTTTACGGGTTTTTTTACCAGTTCGTCATTTGAAACAAAGTCTTTCTGACGTTCTTTTTTCTTTGCCGGTTTCATGAGAAAAATGTTTCTTGTATAAAATTAAAGGGTTAAAGAATCAGAAAATTGAGGCATGAACAATCGCAACAAGCCATACCGTTGAAAATAAATCATCTGGATTGAATTTTCCAACAACCTGACCAGATTGTCATTTGACGCAGATAGCGAAGTAACAAACATTGTTAATTTTCGTAAACAGGTTTAAGTGTTTGACTTTTGCGTATTTAAAATTCGCTGCAAGTTTAATAAATTTTCAATTGACATAAACTTTTCACGATTTTTTTTTCATTTCTATCAGCATATAACTTCCTAAATATGACTAACAAAGGCATTCATGGGTTGATTTGAGAATGAAAGTCAAGCATTGAGCCTAAGAAGAATGTATATTTGCCGGCCTTATAACAAGCATGAAACAACAAAAGCTGACAAAAGAAATGAGATTATGCGGCAGAAAGGCTGTTGGCAGACTGTTTAAAGAGGGCCAAAGTATGTACGTTTATCCAATAAAGGTGATTTTCATCCGCCACACTGAAGAGGAAGCTACAAACTTGAGGGTACTTTTTTCAGCATCAAGACGAAATTTTAAATTGGCAGTGGAGCGAAACCTGATTAAAAGACGACTACGCGAAAGTTGGCGAAAAGTTTTGGCTGCTGCTTCTGAAACAGATTCTGAGCAATTAACAAAAATGGATGTTGGTCTTATCTTTACGGGTAAATCACTCAGCGACAGCAAGGAAATGGAACATAAAATAAAGCAGATTTTACAACGTTTAAGTACTTTTAAGTATGAAGCTGATTTTACGAATCCCGGTTAAGTTACTGATTCTGATCATCAGGATTTATCAGTATACCTTGTCTCCATTTATCGGCAGATCGTGTCGGTACACACCCACATGCTCACATTACAGCATTGAGGCTCTGAATAAACATGGATTCCTCAAAGGCGGAAAACTATCAATAAAACGTTTAGCTTCCTGTCATCCATGGGGTGGTAGTGGCTATGATCCTGTACCATAGAAACTTATCATTATGAAAATAAAATCAATTTTCCTGACTATTTTTTGGAGTTTAAACCTTCTCTCGTTCTCTGTATTTGCGCAGGTAAACAATAATTTTGAAATTTCAAAGGCGATTGACATTTACAATAGCTTATTTAAAGAATTAAATATCAACTATGTAGATCAGATTAAGCCAGCGGAGTTGAACGAAAGCGCAATCAACGCCATGTTAAATGAACTGGATCCTTATACTGTTTTCGTCCCTGAATCTCAAATTGAGGACATGCGACTGATGACAACAGGTGAATATGGTGGGATTGGTTCTTTGATACAACAAATGGGTGATTATGTCATCATCAGTGAGCCTTATGAAGGATTTCCAGCGCAAAAAGCAGGATTGGTTCCTGGTGATATTATCCTCGAAATCAATGGTCTTGATGCCGTTAAGAAGAATTCTGCCGAAATCAGCGAGTTATTGAAGGGTATTCCAGGTTCAGTTGTCAGGCTCAAAATCCAGCGCGAGCTTATCGAAAGCCCATTTCTGGTAGAGCTTACAAGAGAAAAGATTAAACTTGATAACATTCCGTATTACACGATCATGGAACCCGGAATTGGTTACATTCTGTTGACGGGCTTTACTCAGAAAGCAGCTTCTGAATTTAAAGATGTGTTAATGAAAATGAAGGAAACCCAACCGCTCAATGGTCTGATAATTGACCTGAGAGGTAATGGGGGAGGTTTGTTGAATGAAGCTGTTGACATCGCAAATCTGTTTGTTAATAAAAATGAGTTGATCGTGTCAACCAAAGGTAAATCGCCCGATCGAACCACTGTTCACCGGACACGATTTGTACCTACAGATTTAAATATCCCACTTGTTGTGTTGGTAAACGAATCAAGTGCTTCAGCAAGTGAGATTGTCGCAGGGGCTTTGCAAGACCTCGACAGAGCGGTAATTATAGGACAAAAGACATTTGGCAAAGGACTGGTCCAGAATGTAGTACCACTCACCTACAACACCCAGCTGAAAATTACAGTTGCTAAGTATTATATACCCAGCGGAAGGTGTATTCAAGCCATCGACTACAGCCATAAAACGGAAAACGGAGGTAAAATTCCAGATTCTCTTGTTTCCACTTTCAAAACACGCAATGGCAGAACAGTATTTGATAATGGAGGCATTACTCCCGACATTGCCATTGAACCTTATGAATTTAGCCCGGTTAGTGCCAATCTTTATTCAGGGAATTATTTTTTCAGGTATGCCAATCATTTTGCAGCCAGAAATAAATCCATTGCCCCTGTAGCCGATTTCGACATCAACGATACGATATACAACGATTTCATGAGTTTTATTGCTCGTCAGGGTTTCAGCTATACAACCGAAAGTGAAAAAATGATCGATAATCTGCGTCATATTGCCGAAGATGAGTCGTACCTGAGTGAAGTAAAAGCGCAACTGGACGCACTTGAAAGCCAGCTTGACCTGATAAAACAGTCTGATATTCAAAAGCACAGAAAAGAAATCGGACGTCTGCTTAAAACTGAAATCGCTTCACGATATTATTATCAGAAAGGAAAAATAATCGTGGCACTGAAAGATGATCCTGAATTGAAGAAAGCCACAGAGATTATCCTCGATCAGAAAAGCTATCAGGCTCTTTTATCCAATTAATTCAGCTTAGCTGCAAAAAAAATGATTCGTCGACTGGCTGCTCACTATGAAATCGATGGTTATTTCATCGTTCTTACATTGATTGCCATTAGTCTGCCTTTTTCGAAGTTTACGCTAAGTTTGTTTCAGTTTGTCCTTGTTTTTTTGTGGTTAAAGGATGGTATTTCATGGCCGGCACTAAGTCAAGAAAAAAATCAAGCCAATTTTATAAAAAAATCTATTTTCCATGCTTTTCAGGCGTTGAATGCATTGGTTGGCAATCTTGTTAGAAAGTTAAAGCTCTTTCTTTCCAACCGGATTGCTGTTGTTCTTGCTTCAGTCTACTTGCTTCATGTTGTTGGTTTGATCACTACGACTGACTTCGGTTACGCATGGAAAGATTTAAGAATTAAGCTGCCGTTGTTGCTTTTTCCGTTGATATTGAGTACGATGCCACGTCTGAATGCTCAAAAAACTAATGTACTGATGGGTTTTTTCATCGCGGCTGTTTCCACCGGAACACTGATAAGTTTTGTTTCATATCTCCAGAAAGATTTTAACGATATTAGGGATATTTCCCTGTTTATTAGTCCAGTAAGATTCAGCTTGATGGTGGTTTTCAGCTTTTTAATGCTTCTATTACTCGCTTTACGAAAACAACAAAAAAGTTTGCTGAATCGTATTTTACTTTTGCTACTGGCGGGATGGCTTTTTCTTTACCTGGTTATTTTGGAATCCATCATTGGTATGCTCAGTGCGGTTTTTATTGCTTGTTTTCTTTTACTTCGCTCAGCATTGAAAAACCAAAAAACCTACACAAGGGTAGTCGCATTCTCACTGTTTAGCGGATTGATATTTGCTGCCGGTTGGTATGTTTGGGATTCGTTTGAAGAACTCACCAAACGACCTTCTATTGATATCTCAACCCTGGATAAATATTCCAGACTGGGTAATGAATACCGGCACGATACCACAAACTTTGGTGTTGAGGATGGTAAGTTTGTAGGGATTTATTTTGCCGAAGCAGAAATGGCAGAAGCATGGAATAAGCGGAGTCAATACGATTTTTATGGCAAGGATGAGGCTGGTCAACTTATCATGTACACTGTAATCAGGTACCTCACCTCAGTTGATTTGCGCAAAGATGCCGATGGCGTGAATCAGTTAAAAACCGAAGACATTCGCTTTATTGAAAGAGGAATCGCAAACAAAAGGTACGTTACCACACCAGGTTTAAAAAACAGACTTTCAAAGATAATTACTGGTTATGAGTCATTTGTAGATTTGAACGACCCGAGTGGAAATAGCATTATGCAACGTGTTGAGCATTTGAAAGCATCAAAGTTGTTGATACAGGAAAATTTCTGGTTGGGTGTTGGCACCGGGGATATGCCGGCAGCTTTTAGACAGGCCTACGACCGGATGCAATCAAAGTTGCTACCTGAATTGAGGTGGAGGTCGCATAACCAATACGTTTCTATGATGGTTGCTTTCGGAATCTTTGGTTTTGTTTGGTTTATGTTTAGTCTTTTTTATCCGGCCATCAAATCAGGTCGACTCACGAACGATTTTTTTCTGGTTTTCTTCCTTTTAATTTTGATCTCGATGCTTTCCGAGGATACCATTGAAACTCAGATAGGAGTAAGCCTCATTTCTTTTTTTTACAGTTTTTTTGTTTTAACTACCCCAAAACAATACCATCCATATCAGGTAACCTCTTGAAATTCGGCTAACTTTTTTTTAGCGATTTACCGATGGAGTAAGGTCATTAATGAAATTTCTAATCGTCAACATTTCGGAAGGGTTATATTGAAGATAAATTACTTTGCTACACGTTTATTCAAAAACCAGACTTGAATCACTTCATTTTACTCAGAACGTTAAACATCTTGCAAAGCCTTCAATTTTTTTAAAGTAATTTTGCCATGAATGCCCATGTTTATGAAGTTACTCCGATAATGCGATTGAATAAAACTCTGATATCTATCCTGTTGATTTTAATCAACTTGATGCTTTCTTCCTGGATTGTTGGCCAAACCACACGGCAGAGTATCAAGATGTCGTTAACCAATGGAAATCATTCCCTCGATAAAAAAAACAGCTCGCTCATCACACTTTTGTGCTCCGGCAATGAATCTCAGGCACAAGTTTGGGAAACTCATTTTCAGTTTATTCAGCATCAGCAACTGCTTATTGGCTCAGAAAACTCATCAGTTAAAATCATGATCGAGCAACCCCTCATTAGCGGTGATCAGGAATACCGGCAGTTTAATATAGGCTATGCCTTAATTCCATATTCGATTTCAGGTTATGTTATTGAGGGACGTACCGGATTTCATCAGATTTTTACTCAAAATCTTACAGAATACCCATTTAACTTTTCAATTCCATTAAACACCTTCATCGGTCATGATGGAATATCTGTAAAGCTTGAAAAAATTAGTTTTACCGACGAGCAATTCAGGAAATTACAGGAGTATCTCCGGCAGATTAACCAATACTGGGCATTGAGCGAAAATGTAAACGATTTACTTAAAGAATCGGAGCTATATGAAAATCAAAATAAAAATCAGATGGACTTTCTGTTCATCTTTCGGGAAAAAATTAGAAAAAGCCTTATATTACTGAAAGAAACAGCTGATTTTGAGGCCCTAAAGCTTGCCGGTACAGACCCTGCCGGTCTTTGGCCGCATTATTCGACACTCGAGAGACTCCTTATCCGTTATACGACTCTCTGTCAGGAAGAAATGAAAGAAATAAATCAACCCGATGAAACCATCGCGGAAGTTGCTCATGCCATGATTAAAGCTTCTTTGAAAGTCATCAAGCAAGCCTATACAACCGATTTCAGAAGTCATGAACTGAATTTGAGAATGGCAAGAGTTATGCCTGATGAAAATTTCTTTCTGTTAACAAATGAGTTACGTTCTGATCAGGAACCTTTTTCGCTAACCGGCAAAATTTCATTTAACCTTGTAACGCTGGCCGACTCACTATTTGATGCCGGCGATTTTGTGCATGCAATAGGATTTTATGAGGATGCCAGGCAACTCCTGAAAGAACTTAAACAGGATAATGCAGTTTTCGAGCTGAACGAACGAATAGAATCTGCTCAGCTTGGCCTGCTGCGCTCTTATATTCAGATCTCTAAGAAGGCATTTCAATCCGGCAATGAGGAATTGGCAAAAAGTTATCAGGAAAAATCCAACTACATCGTCACCCGACATCCGGAAAACAATCTCATCAACCGTATCTCAGGTGAATCCGACGAGCTGATTAAAGGATACCTCGATAAAGGTAATCAATTGATTGACCAGAAACAATACCTGGAAGCAGTAAATGTGCTCGAACAAGCTGAATCAACGGCACGAACGTTTTATAACCTCCGGTTTCAAACAAGTATAAGTCAGTCAAGATTTATTGCTTACAGGAGTATTTTTCTTGATCTGGTAAAAGACGCTGAACAATTTTTTATCATTGGAGAAAAAGATGAAGCACAGAAGCGATTACAATACGCCCTTAATTACCAAAACGATCACATACAGTTTCTTCGGACCAGTAATGAAGCGCTCCATTTGCAACAAAAAATCAATCAGGAAAATACAAAAGAGGCGCTGATGGGTCAATCAGTAGGTGAACTCCAAGGATTTGGAACCGGGTCGGCCTTGGCTGAGTTTAACATCGATCAGGTTAACAAATCGATAGCTGAAACAGAAAAAACCATTATCAAACTCATTAAAGATGCTCAACTGAAAGTTTGGGCCAACGAAATGGATGCTGCATGGCGGATTTATGAGCATGCATCTGATCTCGCAAAGGAATCCTTTCTTGATAAAAAGCCTACGATTAAATCAGCTTTTTCGGCACTTGATAGCAGGATGATTGAACGCATCTGCCTCAATCATACTTTTACAATGAACGATTTGAAAAAACAATCTTTTCAATTGCTTCGCCGGAAAGACTTTGGGCCTTTGGCTAGAACCGTCGAAGAGTCACTTAATCTGGCTGCTGAAAATCAGGGATGTGGACTTGATGCCGGATTTGCAGATTCCATCTCGGTGATTTACAAAGATGCTTTTGAGTATGTTGAAAATTATGAGGCGTTGTTAAGTACATTTTATACCGGAGGCCTCAAAGCCTTGATCCCTGTCTATCTCATTTTCGATGAACAAATTGAAAAGTTTGGACTCGATCGATTTGATATTAAACATATTGATCTTCGGCAATTTATTGCTTCCCAGCAAAACGGTGATCTCACGATGCAAGCTGTTGTTTATTTTCTCGACCAAATGAATCCAGAGGCTATGACATTGTACCTTAGCATGTTAAAGAATCAAACCTTTACTGTTGCCTGGCCCGAATCCATTCAGGAGAAAATTGCTGCCTTGCTTGCAGTGGCCGACTATGCTCAATCAATCACCGACCCTGAATCAAAAATCGATGCTGTTTTGGGAGTGGACAAACGATTTTCATTCATCAAAAAGCATTACCTTCGCTCAATGAAGCAGTTAGATCGAAAAAAATAAACCAAAGCAAAGAAATTATGAATCTATTGTTAATTAGTAACTCTACAAACCCTGGTGAAGCTTATATGGGCTGGCCCAAACCATTTATTGCTGACTTTTTGAAAAAACATCAGGTTGAGGAGGTTTTGTTTGTG
>JADHED010002334.1_pt1 | contig 13401 bp, 10 predicted proteins | sample 8952041 | NCBI WGS metagenome assembly JADHED01 (sample SAMN16124423, study PRJNA663239) | bioreactor sludge metagenome | isolation source: sludge (control) | place: India:Bengaluru | collected 2018-09-08
CGGCTCGCGCGCGCCCTGCGGGCGGCGGGCGACGCGGCCGGCGCGCGCGACGCGCTCGCCCGGGTGCCGCCGCTCCCGTAGCGGCCGTGCGTGCCCCCGACGGCGGCGCCGAGAGGGCGCGCGCGGACGCGTCTTCGCTTACACGCTTCGAAAGTCAGTACTTAAACCGCCGCAACCGGAGGAGTTAGCGATGGACGCCCGGTATGTTGACGGGGCATGGACCTCGCGCGTCGTTCCCGGCCGCCGCTCGCGGCGCTGACCTGCTGGATCCTGCTGGCGCTCTTCGCCGGCGGGTACCAGCCGGCGCGCGCGATCCGGTGTGCGTGCACGGCGGCGCACAACTGCGGCTGCTCCTGCTGGTCGCCGTCCGGCGCGCACGAGACGCCCGACGACGCCGGCGGCGGCTGCTGCGCCCGCGCGCGCGCGGACGACGCGAGCTGCCCGAGCGGACCGAACGACACGACGGTCCCGCCGGGCGGCGCCGACCACCACCGGACCGCGCGGCTCGACTGGGATCGGAGTGAGCCGCGCGCGATCGCGGTCACGCCCGCGCCGCGGTCCCTCGCACCCGTTTCCCGGACCGTCCGCCCCGACTGGTCTCCCGAACCGCCCGAACACCCGCCGCGCGTGCGGGCGGCCGTCCCCGCCTGAGCCCGATTCCGAGCCCACAGCAGAGACGATCCGGGAGGTCGCATGTCACGCAGATTCCCCGCGGCGTGTGCCGCGGTCGCGTTGTTCATGGTCGTCGTGTGTCTTTCCTTCTCCCCGGTCCGGGCCGGCGCGACCGCCGCGGCCGGCACGACGGGCGCGGCCGGCACGACCGGCGCGGCCGGCACGACCGCCGCGGCCGGCAGGGTCGTCGACCGGCGCGGCGATCCGGTGCCCGGGGCCGTCGTGGCGGTCCTCGACCCCACGGGGGCAACCCTCTGGTCGTCGGCGGCGGACGAGGCAGGACGCTACGCCACCCCCGCGCTGCCGCCGGGCACGTACACCTTCGAGGTGATGCTGCCGGGCGTGGCGGCGCGGACCCGGACGTCGCACGTCCTCGCGGAGGGCACGCGCCTCGCGCTGGACCTGCGCCTCGACCTGGACATGGTCCACGACACGGCGCTCGTCGTGGCCGCGAGTCCCGAAGGGAGCCTCGAGTCCGCCCGGATCCGCGAGAGCTTCGCCCGCGACGCGGGCGAGGCGCTCGCCCAGGTCCCGGGCGTCGAGCGCGTGCGCAAGGGCGCGATCGCGAGCGACATCGTGCTGCGCGGTTTCAAGGGCGAGAACGTCAGCGTGACCGTCGACGGCGCGCGCGTCCACGGCGCGTGCCCGGGCAAGATGGACCCGCCGGCGTTCCACGTGGACTTCGCGGAGATCGAGCGCATCGACGTCCGCAAGGGCCCGTTCGACGTCGCCGCGCCGGGCGCGCTCGGCGGCTCGGTGGACATCGTCACGCGCCGGCCCGGCGCCGGCGCCCACGGGCAGGCGCAGGTGGCGGCCGGCAGCTTCGGCTACGTGGCGCCGTCCGTCGTCGCCTCGTACGGCGGCGCGCGCGGCAGCGTCAGCGCGGGGTACGCGAGCCGCGTCCAGGACGTCTACGAGGACGGCGCGGGGACGCCGTTCACCCGCACGGCGAACTACGTCGCCGGCGCGGAGGACGCGCGCGCGTTCGACGTCGAGACGCTGTGGGGCTCCGCGACCTTCCTCCCCGCGCCGGGGCACCGGATCGAGCTGCAGGGCACGCGGCAGCGCGTGGACGGCGCGCTGTACCCCTACCTGCAGATGGACGCCGAGTACGACGACGCGGACCGCGCGCGCCTCGCGTACGAGGCCGCCGCGCCGTTCGCGGGCGTCACCCGGCTCGAGGCCGCCGTCGCCTACGCGGGCGTCGAGCACTGGATGACGGACCGCGCGCGCACGACCGCGGCGAACCGGTCGAGGGGCTACAGCATGGGGACCCTCGCCGAGACGAGCGTGGTCGACGCGCGCCTCGCCGTGACGCTCGGCCGCGTCGTCGCCGGCGTGGACGGCTCGCGGCGGGCCTGGGACGCGACGAACGAGTCGGGGGGGCTGAACGGCGCACCGTACGCCGTGCAGGCCGCGATCCCCGACGTGCAGACCGACGCCGTCGGCCTGTACGCCTCGTGGACGCGGCCGCTCGGCGCGGCGTGGCGGATCGAGGCCGGCGCCCGCGTCGACCGCTTCGCGACCGACGCCGATCCCGGCAAGGCGAACACGGACCTGTACGCGGCGTACCAGCTGACGCGCTCCACCTCCCGCACGGACACCGAGCCCTCGGGCCACGTGCTCGTGGGCTGGAAGGGCTCCGGCCGCTGGGAGTGGTTCGCCGGGGTGGGCCGCTCGGTGCGCGTGCCGACGGCCGAGGAGCGCTACTTCGCGCAGAAGCGGATGGGCGCCGACTGGGTCGGCAACCCGGAGCTCGCGCCGGCGCGGAACACGGAGGTGGACGTCGGCGCCGGCTACGCGGCGCCGGGCGTCGCGGCGGACGTCACGCTGTTCCACTCGACGGTCGACGGCTTCGTCACGCTCTACGACCAGGTGCGGCAGCAGGCGGTGCCCGGCGTGACGAACACGACGGCCAAGTCGTACGCGAACGTGGACGCCACGATCTACGGCGGCGAGGCCAGCGTGCGCGTCGCGGCGGGGCGGCGCCTCGCGCTCGAGGCGGGGGTCGCGTACACCTACGGGCGCCAGGAGCCGGACCCGGCGCGCGGCATCGTCACGACCGTGCTGCCCGAGATCCCGCCGCTGAAGGGACGGCTGTCGGCGCGCTACGAGCGGGAGCGCTGGTTCGGCGAGGCGGCGCTGATCGCGGCCGCGCGGCAGGACCGCGTCAACCCCGACCTGCGCGAGGTGGAGACGCCCGGGTGGGGCGCCGTCCATCTGCGCGGCGGGTTCAACACCAGGCGGTTCTCGATCGTCGCGGGGGTGGACAACCTCTTCGACCGCCACTACCGCGAGAGCCTGTCGTACGCTCGCGACCCGTTCCGCTCCGGGGCGCTCGTGTACGAGCCGGGGCGGTCGGCGACCGTCTCGCTGCAGCTCCGCTATTGACAGGCGGGGCGTAGCCCCACGGGCGGGGCGTAGCCCCGCCCCCACAGTCTCCGTAGGGGCGGGCCTCGCGCGCCGCAGGCGCGCGATGGTCCGCCCGCGCGGCGCCGGTCCGCCCGCGCGGCGCCGGCGGCTCAGGGGGTCGCGTCGCAGCGGTTCGCGACGTCCTGCCGCTGCGCGCACAGGTGCGCCGGCGGGCGCTCCGCGCCGGCTGCGTCGCGGCCGTACGAGCCCTCGCGGGTGCCGTCGTGCGCGACGACGACGAAGAACCACGACCCCGGGCCGGGGTTGAACCCGGCGTACGCGCCCGACGCCCCGATCGAGCAGGCCGCGCCGGTCCAGCCGTAGCCCGCCACGAGGTCGAGCGGCCCCTGGAAGATGTTGTGGTCCGTCGCGCCGCAGGGGACGCCGTACGTGAGGCTCATGTCCCCCGACGCCGCGTCGTACGCCGCGACCCGCAGCGCCGGCAGGGCCGGCGGCGCGGCCGCCTCACCCGGCCCCGGCGTTCCGCCGGTGACGGTCACCGCGAGGGTGCTCGTCGCGGCCGCGTCGCCCTGCCGGGTGCCGTCGAGGTTGACCGAATTCCCGGCCGCATAGAGCGTGAACGCGCCCCCGCCCAGCGGTGCGGTCCAGTCGAACGTGAACGTCACGTCGCCGGACGGCGCCGCGGCGCGCGGCGCCTCGTGCGTCACCTCGTTCTCCTGGAGGCGCGTGCCCGGGTCGGTGGCGGCGAACGTGCCCCCTGACCCCGAGACGTCGAGTCCTCCCGCCGTCTCCTGCCCGCCCGCGATCGTCAGCGTGTACGTCGCGGACGCGCCCGCCGCGACCGTCGTCGGGCCCGAGAGCGTCACGACCGGCGCGGTCCCGCCGCTGTGGCAGCGGGTGCAGGTCTCGCCGCCCCCCGCGGACGGGTTTCCGGAATATCCCGAGACGCCGCCGGAAAAAGCCCCCGCGGGATCGACGTGAAGGACGAGGAAGAGCGCGGTCGCGGACAGCAGGCCGGGGACGGCCAGGCTCGACAGCGCGACGCTCCAACGACGGACGGACACGGCGAGACCCTCCAGAGATCGCATCCACGATGGCGCGTGAACATACGACGCCAAGCCCGGATCGTCACCATGACTGAGTCGTCAGCCGGGCTCGCACGGGCGGGGTCGCGCTCTCGCGGACGCTCGCGGACGAGCGCGCCCCCTCTCGCCCGACGACTCCCGCGCGCCGGCGCGATTGACCTTCACGGAGGCGGAAACCATGTTGGCCCGGGGAACTGCCGAGGGAAGTGAGGGCGGACGGGGTGGATCCGCCTTCGTCGGGGTCGAGATGGGACGCGAACGCCAGCGGGGTTTCAGCTTCGCGGAAGTGATCGTCGCGCTCGCGCTGCTCGGGATGGTGCTGGGCATCGGCGCGTACACGATGAACACCGGCGCGGTCCGCTCCGGCGCCGCGCAGGTGGAACTCGCGCGGCAGCTCGACTTCGCGCGGGCGCGCGCCGTCTTCGCCGGCCACGACATGGTCGTCACGTTCGACACCACCGCCGGGACCTACACCGTGATCGAGGACAAGAACAGCGACGGCGACCTCGACGCCGCGTACGGAGAGGTCGCGCGCACGTTCCGCCTCGCGGACCTCGGCAAGGCCGTCCAGTACGGCTTCGCGTCCAGCACGACCGGCCTCGGCGGGAGCCCGATCGCCGCGGCCGTGTCGGCGCCGGGATCGCCGCCGCGGCTGCGCTTCACGTCCCGCGGCACGTGCGAGGACGCGACGATCTACCTGATCCCGATCGTCGACAAGGCCAGGGACACGCCCGCGCACATGCGCGCCGTCACCGTGAACGGCGGATCGGCGCGGATCCGCCGCTGGAGATTCGACCCCGCGCGCAGCCCGGTCCCGTGGAGGCCCGAGATATGAGCAGGCAGCAAGATGCAGGACCGGGCCCGCAGGCCGGCCGCCGCGCGGAGCGTGGCGCGTCGCTGGTCGAGGTGCTCGTCGCGCTCGGGCTGTTCGCGGTCGCGCTGCTCGGCCTGAACGGCATGCTGATCTCGTCGATGCGCGCGTCGGAGCAGTCGCGCGACATCGCCACCGCGCGCTTCCTCGCGGAGTCGCGGCTGGACCAGATCAAGCGCGCGCGCTACCAGGACGGCGACCGCGACGCCTACCTCGACACGTCCGATCCCTGCACCGACATCGACGAGATCATCGCGGCCAACTGGCCGGACGAGAACTACGGCGCCGTGGACCTGCTGAACGGCACGCGCTGGAACTTCCGCGCCTGCAGCGCCGTCCGGGACATCAAGCAGTCGGCCGCCCTGACCACCGCCGCGAACTACGGCGCGACGGCGCAGGGCCGCGCGGACTTCCTGACCAACCACGGCCAGTACACGAAGTTCCGCCGCGAGGTCTACATCTACGACACCGCCAGCGAGACGACGAAGACGGTCACGAACGTCGCGCTCGACGGACCGCGCGCGACCGCGCGCGACAACCTGGTCGTGAGCAAGGTCTCGCCCACGGCAGCCAACCCGCGCACGAACTACATCAAGTACGTGCTGGTGCGCGTCAAATGGAGGGACAGCCATGGCGTCACCCACCATGTCACCCTCTCGACGGAGAAAGCCTTTGTCGTCCCGGCTTCGTAGTCGACAGGCCGTGCCGGACGCCCGCGGCTTCTCGCTCGCCGAGACGCTCGTCGCGCTCGTCATCGCCAGCATCCTGTTCCTCGCGGCGCTCTCGATGCTCGTGCTCGACAAGCGCGTCTACCTCAAGGACGACGCGGTGAACGAGACGGCGCGCGAGTCGCGCAGCGCGCTCGAGCGGATCGAGCGCGAGGCCCTGATGGCCGGCTACCTGGTCGACGTGCGCACGATCGCCGACAACGGCCCCGACGGCACCGCGAGTACGTCGGACGACATCGTGGGCCAGCCGAAGATCGTCCACGCGGGGCCTTGGGACCTGACCTTCAACGCCGACCTCGACCCCGCCATCGAGGCGGTGCAGCGCGGCGGGACCGGCGACACGCTGCCCAACGGCTACTACCCGGTGACCTTCTACACGGGCGCCGAGTCGATCCGCTACACGCTCGACTCCAACGACGACGGCACCGTCAACGCCGCCGACCGCGGCGACGAGCTCGAGGAGAGCGTCAGCCAGAACACCGGGCTCTTCCTGCTGCGCCGCGAGACCTACGGTTTCCAGGGCGGCACGAACGTCGGCGAGAAGGTGCCGGTGGCGCTCGTCCGGGGGCCGGTGAACTACCCCAGCGGCGCGCGTCCGCAGCCGGCGTTCCTCTATTGGGGGCGCTTCGACAGCGACGCGGCGCTCGACCTGTGGGGCGACACCGGCGCGGGCGGCGGTGTCGCCGGCAACGGCATGCTCGAGGCCGGCGAGATCGCCGCGCTCGGCCCCGTCACCATCGAGGACACGAACGGCAACGGCGCCATCGACGCCGGCGAGGACCGCAACGCCGACGGCGTCCTGGCGCGGCGCATCTCCGACCTGGTGGACCAGGTCGAGGTCCGGCTGACCGCCGAGACCACGCAGCCCGACAAGGACCTCAGGGACACGGTCCGCTCGAGCACGACGACGCCGTTCCGCTACCGTGTCACGACGATCAACACGATCATCAAGCCGCGCAACATGGACCTGGCCGGCGGCGCCTGCGGCGACGATCCGGAGCACACCGCCGGGCCGACGCTGACGAACGCCTGCCCCGACGCGCTCGCGGACGGCAAGGTCCGCATGGACTGGACGCTGTCCGGCGACGACGGCGCCGGCGAGACCGACGTCGAGAAGTACATCATCTTCCGCACCGACGCGAACGGCCTCTTCGGCCCGACGCCCTACGACGAGGTTCTGAAGGCCGTCGACAACTGGACCGACGACTGGGTCGAGATGCGCACCTGGCCGCCCAAGCAGTACTGGTACCGCCCGCGCGCGATGGACTGCACGCCGCGGCTCTCGGTCGGCGACCCGGTCGCCGGCCCGTACCCCGCCGCGGTGGGCGGGATGTACGCGCCGCAGGTCGAGGTGCTGGACGTGCCCGGCGACGACGGGACGAACCTCGACGTGGTGCTGACGGCCTCCCCGGACGACCCGGCGAACACCACCGGGTACGGCGCCGACGTCGCCGCCTACCACGTGTACCGCGCGACGTCGGACGACTACCGCTGCGTGGCGCCGGTCAACAACGACGCGGTCGCCGCGTCCGGCGCGCCGTCGTACGTCTTCCGGGACAACGGCACGAACTCGACGTCCGCCCTGGCGTACGGCACGCTCTACTACTACTGGAACCGGACCGTCGACGACAGCGCGAACCTCTCCCCGTACAGCCCGCGTTACTGCGGGCGCCCGTACACGGGCCCGGGGTCGCCGACGCGGCGCGGCGGGAAGATCGCCAACTACGACTCGAACGACCACCCGATGGAGGTCTGGTTCGAGGCGCGGGCCGACAACGAGGCGGCGGGATACGACCCCTCGCTGATCGACTACAACGTCTACAAGTCCAGCTCGTCGCGCGTCGACATCACCGTCGGCTATCCCTCGACGTCCCTCGTCGCGACGGTCCGGCAGCGCGGCACGCTGGTCGCCGTCGGGGGCAGCGGCACGGGACGCGTCTTCCGCAGCCTGGACGGCGGGGCGACGTACCGCCAGCGCACCGACGCGAGCGCGCCGGTCCTGCAGGCGATCTCGTTCGGCTCGCTGCTGGACGGCGTGATCGTGTCCACCACCGGCGAGGTCTTCTGGAGCAACGACGGCGGCGTCGGCTGGACGGCGGGGACGAGCCCGACCACGAACTACCTGACGGACGTCGTCCACGTGTCGGAGCGCATCGCGGTCGCCGCCGGCAACTCCGGCACGATCATCCGGACGACGGACGGCGGCGCCACGTGGGTCGACGTCAGCTCGGGCACGGTGTACGACCTCCGCGGCCTCGCCGTGCGCGGCAACACGATCCTGGCGGCGGGGCGCGGCGGGACGGTGCTGCTCTCGACCGACCAGGGGGAAACGTTCACGACGCTCACCAGCCCCGCCGCGATCGACCTCGCGTCGGCGGGGATCACGGACGTGGCGGGAACGGTCTACCTGCTCGCCGGGACGACCGACGGCCTGTACTGGTCGAACGACATGGGCGGCAGCTGGACGTTCGAGTCGATCTCCGTGAGCGGCCAGACCATCAACGACTTCGCCTGCGTCGAGGGATTCGTCTGCTACGCCATCTCGCGCTTCGACGACAAGGTCTTCCGCGGGACCGGGCCCACCGCGTGGACGCAGGAACCGGTCAGCCCGTACCGTCCGCGCGACGTCGCGACGCTGTTCGGCGCCCTCGCGTTCGTGGTGGACGACAACGGCGACGTGCACCGCCGCCAGGTCGACGGGACCTGGGAGACCACGGACTTCTCGTCGCAGCCGATCCGCGGGATCGCGGCGCGCCCCGAGATCGTCTGGCAGGACACCACCACCGCGAACGCGGCGAGCGGCACGCAGTACTTCTACGTCGTGACCGCGTCGTACAGCCAGGGCGTCACGGCGCTCGACGGCGAGTCGCTGATGTTGCCGGACCGGCCGGCCTCGGACGAGGTGCCGGACGACGGCGACCCGCAGATCCTCGTCGACTCGTGCCAGAACGTCGAGATCGCGATCACGGCCCCGTGAGGAGGCAGACCCCATGAACCGTCACGAAGACGAACGCGGAGTGGCGCTGGTCACCGTCATGTTCGTCGTGGCCGTGCTCTCGGTGATGGGGCTCGCGCTCCTTGCGTCGTCGGCGCTCTCGCTCCGCAGCGCGGACGCGGGCCGCGACGACGCCGACCTGAAGTACATCGCCGAAGCCGGCATCGACCGGATGGTGGGCGACATCTCCTGCTCGCTGGTCGGCCAGCCCAACCTCGACCACATCTTCGACACGTACGTCGAGCTGCACCTGACCCACGGCCGTTCCCGCGGCGCCGACGGTGTCGCGGGGAACAGCGACGACTCGGGGCGGGACTACGTGGACGTCGCGCACGGGCGGGGCAAGTACACGATCAACATCCTGTGCTACCCGCCGACGATCGCGCAGGCCCGCGAGCTGGAGTTCGTGGACATGAACATCCGCTCGACGGCCGAGCTCGACGGCAAGACGAAGACGCTGTCGTCGATCGTGCGGCTCAAGCTGATCCCCTCGCGCGTGTTCGACAACGCGTACTTCATGAACAACTTCGGCTGGATGAGCGGCTGGGCCTGCGGCAGCCTCTACTTCCACGGCAACCTGCGCGCGAACGGCGACGTCCGGCTCTACGGGTCGTGCGTCCGCGGCCGCGGCACGCCGTACTACGAGAAGGTCGTCACGGACGACCTGATCAACCGCATCCACAACGGCGGGATCATCGCGGGCCGCCAGATCATCCAGGCCCAGAACTGCCAGAACGAGTTTGGCGTCGCGGCGAACCAGCTGCAGTACCAGGACATCGTACCGATGCCGAACCTGTCGGACCTCAACCTGTACGTGCGGGCCGCGCGCGAGTGGAACGGCGGCACGCCCGGGCCGGACGACGTCTGGGGCACCCCGGACGACACGGGCGGCTCGCTGCTGCAGGTCTGGGACGCGAAGCTCAACCGCTACCGGACGTACCGGGGCTGCATCGGCTGCAACCTCGGGCCGGACGCGACCTGGAACACGGCCGACGACCGGTACGGGCGGGACGGGGTGGTCAATACGGACGACGACGAGTCGCCGTTCATGATTCTCGACGGGTCGGTGCAGCCGATCATCATCAACGGCCCGGTCGTCGTCGGCTCGCCCGGCGTGGACGGGCTCTGGAACACGACCGACGAGTGGGACGCCGGCGGCCTGCGGCCGATGACCGGCGCGATCGTCATCCGCGGCCGCGTGTCGGGCCAGGGCTCGCTGTACACGCCGGGGAACATCTACATCGCCGGCGAGATCCGCTACTTCAACCCGCCCCAGCCGCACCTGCCGGGGTCGGCCGCGACGCCGGCCGGGACGGGCTACGGCAACGCCGTCAGCCTGACCCACCCGACGATGACGGAACTGGCCATCGAGGGCTGGCGCAAGCTGACCAGCGCGACGGCCCCCGCCGGCACGTACCGGGTCCGGGACGCCGACATGATCGGGCTGTTCGCGCGCGAGAACATCGTCATCGGGCGCTTCTCCGGCGGCTCCAACTGGGGCACGGTGGACAGCTGGCTCGCGAACGCGGACAACCAGTCCCGCGAAGACCTCGGCGTGGACAACCTGCCCAACACGGGAGACACCAACGAGGGCAACGGCGTCTGGAACGTCCGCACGTACTCGGCCGACGGCACGAACCAGTGCGGCTCGGGCCTGATCCCCGGCGGGTACGCGCCGGGCGACGTGATCCCGGGCTCGGGCGAGGACATCGACGGCGACGGCCGCTACGACGCGACGATCTCCCGGGGCTCGCTGACGGCCGCCGGCGTGCCCAGCAGCGGCTCGTCCAGCTTCGCGTTCCCCGAGAACATCAACGACCGGCTCGACTCCGGCGCCGCGAACCCGAACACCGCGGCGGTGCTCGACACCGACGGGGACGGCAAGATCTGGCGCGGCAGCCCGCTCTGGCTCGATTCCCTGACCAACCACACCTGGGCGCAGGTCTCGGCGGACCCGCCGCTGATCAACGAGATGGACGGCGTGCTGTACAACAACCACGCCACCGCCGGCGTCTACTTCCCGGGCAACACCGGCCGGCAGGAGATGTACGGCGCGTTCGTCTCGCGCGTCGAGGCGACGGTCGGCCAGTCGGTGACGATCTACGCGCACGACCCGCGGCTGCTCGGCGGCGCCAAGGACTTCGGCCTCTACCTGCCGCGCGAGAAGGCGATCGAGATCCGCTCCTGGCAGCAGGAGGTCTCGACCGACTAGACACGGAGACCTCCATGAAACGCACGTACCTCTGTCCGGCCTGTGACGCCGTCCTCAACCCCAACGTCAAGGTCATCCTGCGCGCCGCGAAAGGGAGGAAGCAGGCGCTCGTCCTGCTCAGTCCACGGCCCGGCAACTACCAGGCGACGGGGACGGAGGCGCTCGGCATCACGCGGGGGGACCGGGTCACGTTCAGCTGCCCGGTCTGCCAGGCGGACCTGACGTCGGCGGCCAACCGGAACCTCGCCGAGCTGCGCTTCGAGGACGAGGGCGGCGGCGGCGGCCGCGTGGATTTCTCGCGCGTGTTCGGCCAGCACGCGACCTACGTCGTGACGCACGAGCGGATCCGGTCCTACGGCGAAGACGCGGCGGCGTACGAAAAGGTCAACTTCTTCGGCGAGGGGTCCGAGCGCTGACGGACCGCTGATCCGATCTATGATGCGGCCGGAGGTGACCCATGCCTTTCGGCTCGCTCTGGCTGCCCGTCGTCGTCTCGGCCGTCGTGGTGTTCGTCCTCAGCTCGCTGGTCCACATGGTGCTGCGCTACCACCGGGCGGACTACCGCGCGCTGCCCGACGAGGCCGCGGTGCGCGCGGCGCTCGGCACCGTGGCCGACAGGCCGGGCCACTACATGACGCCGCACGCCGTGGACAACGCGCGGATGAAGGACCCGGCCGTGCAGGAGGCCTTCGCCAAGGGGCCGATCGCCATGATCACGGTGCTCCCGAAGGGGGCTCCCGCGCTCCCGAAGTACCTCGCGATGTGGTTCCTGCTGGCGTTCTTCGTCTCGTTCACCGTGGGCTACGTCGCGCGGCACAGCCTCGGCTACGCGACGGACGGCCTCACGATCATGCGCGTGACGGGCACCGTGGCGTTCGCCGCGTACGGGATCTCGCACATCAGCGACTCGATCTGGAAGGGCCAGCCCTGGTCCAACACGGGCCGCGCGCTGCTCGACGCGCTGATCTACGCCGTCGGCACCGGGCTCGTGTTCCGCCTGCTCTGGCCGGCGGCCCCGGCCGCGTGAGCGACCGGCCCGGCGGGGTGGAGCACGGGCCCGGCGGCGCGGTCGACCTCGAGAGGATCGAGCGGGTCCGGCTCGCGAACCTGCCGACCCCCCTCGAGGAACTGCCGCGGCTCGGCCGGCACCTCGGCCTCGCGCGGCTGCTCGTCAAGCGCGACGACCTCACGGGGCTCGCGTTCGGCGGCGGCAAGGCGCGCAAGCTCGAGTACGAGCTGCCGGAGGCGCTGCGCGGCGGGCACGACGTCCTGCTCACGATCGGGGGGGCGCAGTCCAACCACGCCGCGATGACCGCGGCGGCGGCGCGGCGCCTCGGGCTCGAACCGAAGCTGGTCCTCGGCGGCCCGGACTTCGACGAGTATCGCGGCAACCTGCTGCTCGACGCGCTGCTTGGCGCCGAGCTGCGCTACCTGGTGGACGACGACGACAACGACCGCCTCGCCGCCGCCATGGAGGCCTGGGCGGCCGAGCTGCGCGCCGCCGGCCGCCGGCCGTTCTGCCTCCCGATCGGCGGCAGCAGCGGCCGGGGCGCGATCGGGTACGTCCGCGCGATGCAGGAGCTGGCCGTCCAGCTGGGTCCGGACCCGGGGCCGGTACAGGTGCTGCTCGCGGTCGGCTCGTGCGGCACGCTCGCCGGCGCGATCCTCGGTGCACGGCTGTTCCTGCCGGGCGCCCGCGTCATCGGCGTGAGCGTGTCGCGGACCGCGGCGCAGGTGCGCCGGCGCACGTCCGAGCTGGCGGGGGAGTGCGCGGCGCTGCTCGGGACGGGCGTGGGCGTGGGCGTCGGCGTGGGCGCGGGCGTGGGCGTCGGCATCGGCGTCGGCGAACGGGAGGTCGAGGCCCACGACGCCTTCGTCGACGAGTACGGCAGGCCGACCGCCGCGGGCCGGGAGGCGATGCGGCTCGCCGCCCGGCTCGAGGGATTGCCGCTCGACCCCGTGTACACGGGCAAGGCCATGTCCGGGCTGATCGCGCTCGCGCGCGCGGGCGCGATCGACCGCGCCGCGACGACGGTCTTCGTGCACACCGGGGGGCTGCCGATCCTCTTCGCGCACCCCGCCGAACTCGCGGACGCGGTCCCGTGCGCGCGCCTCTGATCCGCGCGGCGCTCGTCGCCCTGTCGCTTCTCGCGGCTGCCGCTCCGGCCTCCGCGCAGGCCCTCGCGCCGACGGACGCGCAGGCCCCCGCGCCGGCTCCCGTGCCGGCGGACGCGCCGTCCGCCGCGCCGGCGGCGGCGCCCACGCTGCAGGACGTGCTCGCGGATCTCGAGCACGCGGATCCGCTCGTCCGCGAACGCGCGGCCGCGTCCCTCGGCAAGCTCGGCCCCGCCGCGAGGGCGGCCATCGAACCGCTCGTCCGGCGACTCCGGGACGCCGACCCGTACGTGGCCGGGAAGGCGGCGGACGCGCTGGCCCGCATCGGCCCGGAGAGCGTGCCCCCGCTC
>JADHED010002335.1_pt1 | contig 13399 bp, 13 predicted proteins | sample 8952041 | NCBI WGS metagenome assembly JADHED01 (sample SAMN16124423, study PRJNA663239) | bioreactor sludge metagenome | isolation source: sludge (control) | place: India:Bengaluru | collected 2018-09-08
GGACCGGCGCGTCGATCCTGAACGTCCACGCGGGCGGAGGCCTCGAGATGATGCGTGCCGCCGGCGAGAGGGCGCGGGAAGCCGCGGCCGCGGCGGGGCTTCCGGTCCCCAGGGTGATCGCGGTGACGGTCCTGACGTCGCTCGACGCCCCGGCGCTCTCGGCGGTCGGACTCGCCGGGACGCCGCGGGAGGCCGCGCTCCGCCTCGCGCTCCTCGCGAGGCAGGCGGGGCTCGACGGGGTCGTCTGCTCTCCCGAGGAGATCACGGCGATCCGGTCGGCCTGCGGCCCGGAGCTCTTCCTCGTCGTCCCGGGAATCCGGCCGGCCGGAAGCGAAGCGGGAGACCAGAAGCGAATCGCCACGCCCGGCGCGGCGGCGCGCGCGGGGGCCGACCTCCTCGTCATCGGCCGGCCGATCACGGGAGCGCCCGACCCGGCCGGAGCGGCGCGGGCGATCGCGGCGGAGATCGACGGGGCCTGACCCGCGGACCGGCGTGGGGAGGGCTCGGCCCGCGCCTACTCGACCGGGATCTTCGTGTAGCGGCCCGCCGTGCGGCGCGCCTCGGCCGCCCGTTCGGCGAGCGCGATCTCCTCGTCGAGGAAGTCGCGGAGCGCCTTCAGCAGCTCGATCCCGGAGGTCGCCGCCCGCGAGGCCGACTCGGAATGGCCCCGGCGCGCCAGCTCGAGGGCGAAACGGGCCGCGAGGTCGCCGATCGGCTTCAGGAGGCAGCCGTCCTTCCCGCAAGGGATACTCCCCCCCGCTTCCGCGGTCCCTCGCCCCTCCCCCGCGGCTCCCGCGGCCGGCCCTCGGGGCGCCCGGCCCGCGGCCCCGGAGCTCGCCTTTTCCGCCGGCTCGAACCCGGGCCCGAAGTCGGCTTCGAGGCCATCCCCCGCGCTCCGCCTCCGCCCCGTGCGTCTCTCAGCCACGCTCCACCTCCGCCGCGCCCCGCTCGAAGCGGACCGTCAGGCGCCCCGCCTCCACCCTCGCCTTCGTCGGTGCGAGCCCCGACAGCGTCCGCGGGATCGGTATGTGGTGCCGGAAGTTCCCGATCGTCACGATGAGATCGCCCGAGGCGACCGCGAGCTCGACGTCCTCCTTCTCGACGAAGGGAAGGTCGAGCGTCAGGACGTAGTGTCCCGGCTTCTTCTGGAAGCGGTACGGGGGCGTCGTGCGGAACGACGCGGCCGGATCGAGGCCCGCGTAGAGCGCCGCGCCGAGCTTCTCGAGGCCGGCAGCCCCGACGACCTGGTCGTCCTCCAGCGGGACGGTCCAGATCGGAACGGGGTCGAAATAGCGCCGGGCCTCCGAGAGGAACCGGTCCTGCGTCCGCCGCCACTTCCCGAAGAACGGGTCCGCGAGCTCCGGCGGGAGGAGGCGGTTGACGATGACGGCGTCGACGGTGAAGCCGTAGAGGCCGAAGTACATGAAGGCCCTCTGCGTCTCTCGGAGGACGATCTTCTCCGCGTTCGTCACGAGGCGCACGGTCGTCGTCCCCGGGTCCTTCAGCAACGCGTCGACGCCGTCGAGCTTTTCGGCGAGCTCCTTCACGTTGTCGAAGTACCGCTCGGACGGGATCGGGAGGCTCGTCACGCGCTCGGCCATCGGCCGGGCGACCTTCAGGAGCGACCGCTCGACCCGGAAGAGCTTCTTCATGTACCAGTCGAGCGTCGGCGGGAGAGAGACGAACCGGAGCGACTCCCCGGTCGGCGCGCAGTCGAGGATCAGGACGTCGTAGGCGCCCTCGCGGGCGTACCGATTCACGTAGAGGAGGGCGGAAACCTCCTCCATGCCGGGGAAGACGGCGAGCTCCTCCGCCAGGACCTCCTCGATACCGGTGACGGCGAGGAGCGTCGCGACGTAGCCGGAGATGTCCTGCCAGTGCCGGCCGATCTCCTCGGTGACGTCGACCTCCTGGATCCAGAGGTTCTCGGCGACCGACAGCGGGGCGCCGCGCCGCTTGTCGGCGAGGCGGCCGTCGAGGTCGAAGGCGTCGGCGAGGGAGTGCGCCGCGTCGACCGACATCACGAGCGTCCGGAGGCCCCGGGCGGCCAGCGTCAGGCCCGTCGCCGCGGCGACGGTCGTCTTGCCGACGCCGCCCTTGCCCGTGTAGAGGAGGATTCTCATCGGAGAGGAGGAAGCATCTTAGCCCGCGCCTCCGCGGCGGCGGCGCGCGGTCAGTAGCCGCGCAGCCGGCCGCGCTCCTCCCGCTCCCGCCGGGAAAGCCGGCCGGACCCGGCGTCGCGGCGCGGAGCCAGGAGCTTCTCCAGCCGCTGCGCCTCGCGCTGCTCCGGCGTGAGCTCGGGGGTCGTCTCCTCGTAGAGCGTCCGCGCCTGGGCCTTCGGGACGTGCCGCTCGGCGACGGCCTTCACGACGAGCGTCCTCCGTCGCCCCGGAACGGTGACCTGTAGGGTGTCGCCGGGCCTCACGATCCGGTGGGGCTTCGCCGCCGCGCCGTTCAGGTCGACCTTCCCCCCTTCGCACGCGTCCTTGGCCTGAGAGCGGGTCGGGTAGAGGCACGCGACGTCGAGGAAGACGTCGAGGCGGACGCCGCCGGCGCCCGCCTCGTCCTCCGAACGGCCCTTCTCCCGCGTCATCCCCGGCCCGCCGCGCGGGGGCGTCCCCGCCCCGCGTTCACCCGCTCCCGGCAGGGGTGGCGAGGGGATCGAGAAACCCCCGCGTTCACTTCAGAAGACCGGCTTCTGGACGGTGTGATCGAAGGCGTAGGTGTACTGGTAGCCGAGGATGGAGGTCTTCTGGATGTACTTCGCCTCGACGATCACGTCGCTTCCGTGGCGGCGGAGCTTGATGTCCTGGAGCGTGAGGGGCGTCCCCGCCTCCTGGGCGACGACGAAGATCTCGTACTGGATCTTGTCGAGCGGCTTGACCCCCGCGAAGTTGGCCTGCTCGCTCATCGCGTCCTTGACCTTGTTGCCGGCGTAGTGCAGCGGGATGATCTTGAAGAGCGCGATGCCGACGAGGACGACGACCGCGATCCCGACGATCGTGCCGAAGGCCCCCTCACCGCGAATCCGTTTCCGGGACGACATGCTCTGCCTCCTCTTTGGGCCCTCCGGCGCGGCTCAGCCGACGGCTCGGAAGGTCCGCTCCCAGCGGGTTCTCGAGAAAAAGTGTATCGCGCCGTCGAGGAGACGGCGAAGGGCTGCGTTGCGGCCCTGGATCGGCTCCTCGGGGGGCCGGACGGACCAGTAGACGAAGAGGGCCCGGCCCCGGACGTGCCCCAGCGGCACCGGGCCCCAGGCCCGCGAGTCCCGGGACTCGTCGCGGTTGTCGCCGAGCGCGAAGAAGGCGCCCGGCGGGAGCGTCCGGGGCGCCAGCTCGTCCCTCCCCCGGAGGGAGGCGGGGAGGCCCTCCCCCGAGAGGACCGCGGGGTCCCTGTGGACGACCCAGGGCTCCTCCTGGACGACGCCGTCGACGACGATCCGCTTGTCGCGGATCTCGACCGTCTCGCCCGGCAGAGCGACGGCCCGCTTGATGAAGTCCCGCCCGGGCTCTTCCGGGCCGCGAAAGACGACGACGTCGCCCCGCCGGATTCCGCGCGACGGGAGGAGCGGCCCCCACGGGATCCCCCGCGGCGCCCAGCCGAGCTTGTCGACGACGACGTGGTCTCCGACGAGGAGGCTCTCCTCCATCGACCCGCTCGGGATCTGATAGGTCTCGACGAGGAACGTTTTGGCGAACAGCGCGAAGACGACCGCCACGAGGACCGCCTCGACGTACTCTCGGACGAGGGCGGCCCCCCGCGTCCCGCGGCCGGCCGCAGCCACGCCGCCCGGATGCGTCACGGCGATCCTCCTCAGTCGACCTTCAGGACCGCGAGGAACGCCTCCTGCGGCAGCTCGACCCGGCCGACCTTCTTCATCCGCTTCTTGCCCTCCTTCTGCTTCTCGAGGAGCTTGCGCTTGCGGGTGATGTCGCCGCCGTAGCACTTCGCGAGGACGTTCTTGCGGAGCGCCTTCACCGTCGAGCGGGCGAGGATCTTCGCCCCGATCGCCGCCTGGATGATCACCTCGAACATCTGCTGCGGGATCATCTCCTTCATCTTCTCGACGAGGGCGCGCCCCTTGGTCTGCGCCTTGTCGCGGTGGACGATGAAGGCGAGCGCGTCGACCGGCTCGGAGTTGATGAGGACGTCGAGCTTCACGAGGTCGGCCGGAGCGTACCCGGTCAGCTGGTAGTCGAAAGAGGCGTAGCCGCGCGACACCGACTTGAGCTTGTCGTAGAAGTCGAGGATGACCTCGTTCAGCGGGAGGTCGTACTTCAGGACGGCGCGCTGGGTGCCGGCGTACTCGAGGGAGACCTGCCGGCCGCGGCGCTCCTCGCAGAGCGCGAGGATGCCGCCGAGGTACTCGTCCTTCGTGATGATCGTCGCGAGGATGCGCGGCTCCTCGATCACGTCGATGAGCTGGGACTCGGGGAGCTTGACGGGGTTCGAGATCTCGAGGACCTCGCCGCGCGTCGTCGTGACGCGGTAGGGCACGGACGGGGCGGTCGTGATGAGCGAGAGGTCGAACTCGCGCTCGAGCCGCTCCTGGACGATCTCGAGGTGGAGGAGGCCGAGGTAGCCGCAGCGGAACCCGAACCCGAGCGCCGTCGACGACTCGGGCTCGAACGTGAACGACGCGTCGTTCAGCCGGAGCTTCTCCATCGCGTCGCGCAGGTCCTCGTAGTCGTCCGACTCGGTCGGGAAGATCGAGGCGAAGACCATCGGCTTGACGTCCTGGAAGCCGGGGAGCGGCTCGGCCGCCGGGCGCTCGGCCTCGGTCATCGTGTCGCCGATCTTCGTCGAGTGGAGGTCCTTGATCCCCGCGATGACGTACCCGACCATCCCGACCGTCAGCTCGGGGACGACCTGCTGCTTCGGCGTGAAGAGGCCGACCTCCTGGACCTCCGAGACGAGGTCCATCCCGAGCATCTTGATCTTCATCCCGGGCCGGATCGCGCCGTCCTTGACGCGGACGAGGCACGTGACGCCCCGGTAGACGTCGAACCACGAGTCGAAGAGGAGCGCGCGAAGCGGGCCGTCGGCGTTCCCCGTCGGGGCCGGGACGTCGTGGACGATGTGCTCGAGGAGCTCGCGGACCCCCGTGCCGACCTTCCCCGACGTGAGCGCCGCGTGCTGCGCCGGGATCCCGATGACCTCCTCGATCTGCTCGCGCGCCATCTCGGGGACCGCGCTCGGGAGGTCGACCTTGTTGATGCACGGGACGATCGTCAGGTCTCCGTGGATCGCGAGGTAGGCGTTCGCGAGCGTCTGCGCCTCGACGCCCTGCGTGGCGTCGACGACGAGGACCGCCCCCTCGCAGGCCGCGAGGGACCGGGAGACCTCGTACGTGAAGTCGACGTGGCCGGGCGTGTCGATCAGGTTCAGCGTCCAGTCCTGGCCGTCCTCGCTCCGGTACTTCAGCGAGACCGCGCGCGCCTTGATCGTGATGCCCCGCTCCTGCTCGATCGGGTTGTCGTCGAGGACCTGCTCGCGCATCTCGCGCGCCGTCAGGGCGCCCGTGATCTCGAGGATCCGGTCGGAGAGGGTCGTCTTGCCGTGGTCGATGTGGGCGACGATCGAGAAGTTTCGGATGCGGGAGGGATCGGGCATGGTGTGGGTCGGGCCTCGCGCCCGAACCTTTGATTCTAGAAGAACGGCCGGTAATGCGCTCGCCCGCCTCGGACCTGGGGGGTCCGGGGGGCCGCGTCTCGCGTGGCATGGGCAACCTCGGGGGCGATCGTGCACCCCGCAGGCTGGGGGGGCCGGGGGGCCGCGAACAGCGCCCCCTGGAGAGCGCGCCCCCCGGAGGGCGCGCCCCCCCGGTGCGGCTGGTCCATCGGGCGGCCTCGGCCGTCTCCGCGCCGGTGGGCGGCGGCCGTCAGGCCCCGGGTGGAGGGGCCCAGGGCAGGCCCTCGAGCGGCCAGCGGGAGCGGGCCAGGGCCGAAAGGCCTTCGTGCGGAGCCCCGGCCCGGTGCCGGAGGAGGCCGGCGAAGGCGACCATCGCGGCGTTGTCGGAGGTGAGGGCCCGCGGGGCGAGGAGGACTTCCACGCCGCGTCGCTTCCCCCACGCCGCGAGCCGCTCGCGGAGGAGCGAGTTCGCCGCAACGCCGCCCGAGACCGTGAGGAGCGGGAAGGGTTCGGCCTCGTGGAGCCTCTCGACTCGATCCTCGAGCTGGGCGACGACGGACTCCTGGAAGGCCGCGAGGAGGTCGCGGAGCGCTTCCGGCGCGTCCTCCTCCGCGAGGGCGGGGCCCCGGAGGGCGACGCCGGTGTTCGGTGAGAAGCCGAGGGCGGCGAGGCGGTCGCGGACGGCGGTCTTCAGGCCCGAGAACGAGAGGTCGAGAGAGCCCCCCTTGAAGCGCGGCACCGCGAACGGCTCGACGACCCGGCCGCTCCTCGCGAGCCGGTCGACGACCGGTCCGCCCGGGTAGCCGAGGCCGGCCATCTTCGCGACCTTGTCGTAGGCCTCCCCCGCGGCGTCGTCGCGCGTCTTCGCCAGGACCGAGATCCCCTCCGGCGCGAACGAGAAGACGTGCGAGTGGCCGCCGGAGACGACGAGCGCGGCGAACCGGGGCGGGACGGCGCGGGCCGGACCGCCGTCGAGGTCGAGGAACGGCGAGAGGGCGTGCCCCTCGATGTGGTGCCCCGGGACGAACGGGACGCCGAGGCCGAGCGCGAGCCCGCGCCCCTCCGCGAGGCCGACCAGAAGCGCGCCGACGAGCCCCGGACCCGCCGTCGCGACGACGAGCCCGACCTCCTCGAGCCGGGCCCCCGCCCGCTCGAGCGCCTCGTCGAGGAGGGGAGGGAGGTTCGTCAGGTGCGCCCGCGCCGCGATCTCGGGGACGACGCCGCCGTAGCGGCGGTGCATGTCGATCTGCGACGAGACGACCGACGCGGCGATCGCGCCGTCCTCCCGGAGGAGGGCGACGGAGGTCTCGTCGCAGGAGGTCTCGAGGCCGAGGACGTACGTCACGGGAGGGCGAGGAGGCGGGCGAGCCCTTCGGCGTGCGGCGCGGTCGAGACGCCCGCTTCCGTCACGATCGCGTCGACGAGCGCCGCCGGGGTGACGTCGAACGCCGGGTAGAGCGCGGGGACGCCGGCCGGCGCGACGGAGAGCGGGCTCTCGCCCGAGGGGTCGAGAAGGAGGACCTCGGCGCCGTCCCGCCACTCGATCGGGATGTCCCGCCCCGAGGGGCAGGCCGGGTCGAGCGTGGTCCGGGGGGCCGCAACGACGAACGGGACGCCGTGCGCCCGGCAGGCGAGCGCGACGCCGTAGGTGCCGACCTTGTTCGCGACGTCGCCGCTGGCGGCGATCCGGTCGGCGCCGACGACCGCGACCGAGACCCTCCCCGAGGCGATCACCGAGGCCGCCGCGACGTCGGGGAGGATGGTGACGTCGATCCCGTCCTTCGCGAGCTCCCACGCGGTGAGGCGCGCCCCCTGCCAGAAGGGGCGGGTCTCGTCGGCGAAGACGGCGACGGGGCGGCCCGCGGCGAGGGCGCGGACGACGCCGAGCGCCGTCCCGATGCCGGCCGTCGCGAGCGCGCCCGCGTTGCAGTGGGTCAGGACCCGGAGAGCGGCCTGGGGGTCGCCGCCGAGGCGCGAGGCGATCCAGGCCGCGCCGTGACGCCCCATCGCGGCGCAGGCGGCGCGGTCCTCGGCTTCGAACCGGGCCGCCTCGGCCTCGAGGAGCGCGACCCGGTCGGTCGTGGGCGCCCCGGCGGAGGCGCGGAAGGCCGCGCGCATCCGCTCGACGGCGAAGCGGAGGTTCACCGCCGTCGGGCGGGCCCCGGCGAGGCGGTCGGCGGCGGCCTCCCAGTCGGCGTCGAAGCCGCCGGCGGCGCCCGCGATCCGCCGCGCCTCCACCGCGAGGCCCCACGCCGCCGCGACGCCGATGAGGGGCGCGCCCCGGACGGCGAGACTCCGGATCGCGTCCGCCGTCGCGTCGGCGGAGTCGCAGTCGATCCACGCCTCCTCGCGGGGGAGGCGGCGCTGGTCGAGGAGGCGGAGGCGGCCGGGCGCCGCGTCGATCGGGAGGACCCGCGTTCCGAGAGGGGTCTTCGTCACGCGCGGACTATAGAATCGATCCTCGCCACGAGGTGCCGGTCCGTCCTGCTCCGCGCAAAGTCGACGGACCCGAGGAGTCTTCCGATGGCCACTCTCCCCCGCAGCATTCGAGACCTCGCTCTCTCCGGCCGCCGCGTCTTCCTTCGCGTCGACTTCAACGTCCCGATCAAGGAGGGGGTCGTCAAGGACGACACCCGGATCACGGAGGCGCTCCCGACGATCCGCCTCGCCCGCGAGAAGGGGGCGCGGCTCATCCTCGCCTCGCACCTCGGCAAGGCGAAGGGGACCCCCGACCCGAAGTACTCGCTCGCCCCCGTCGCGAAGAAGCTGGAGGAGCTCCTGGGCGCACCGGTGGCCTTCGCCGCCGACTGCGTCGGCGAGGCGGCCGAGACGGCCGCGAAGGGGCTCGCCGACGGCGGCGTCCTCCTCCTCGAGAACACCCGCTTCCACGCCGGGGAAGAGGGAAACGACCCCGCCTTCGCGAAGGCCCTCGCCTCCCTCGCCGAGGTCTACGTGAACGACGCGTTCGGCACGGCGCACCGCGCCCACGCCTCGACGGCCGGCATGGCGGTCCACTTCGCTCCCGGTGCCCGCGGCGTCGGCCTCCTGATGGAAAAGGAGCTGAACGCGCTCGGGAAAGTCGTCGACGACATCGACCGGCCGTTCGTCGGCATCCTCGGCGGCGCGAAGATCCTCGGGAAGATCGCGGCCCTCGAGGCGCTCGTCGAGCGGGCCGACACGCTCCTCGTCGGGGGCGGGATGGCGAACCACTTCGTCGTCGCGCTCGGCCTCGGGGTCGGGAAGTCGCTCCTGGAGCCCGAGGGGGTCCCGATCGCACGGAAGGTCATCGACCGCTGCAAGGAGCGGGGCGTGAGCCTCGTCCTTCCCTCCGACTTCCTCGTCGCCCCCTCGCTCGAGGCGGCGGCCCAGGCGAAGGCGGTCGCGATGAACGCGATCCCCGAAGGCCAGGCCGCCCTCGACATCGGTCCGAAGACGCTCGAGATGTTCGCCCGGATGACGAAGGGGGCGAAGACGATCTTCTGGAACGGTCCGATGGGGGTCTTCGAGACGAAGCCGTTCGATGCCGGGACGCGCGGCGTCGCGAAGATGATGGCCGAGTCGGGCGCCTTCACCGTCGTCGGCGGTGGCGAGAGCGTCGAGGCGATCAACGAGGCGGGCCTCGGGCCGAAGATCTCCCACGTCTCCACCGGCGGCGGCGCCTCGCTCGACCTGATCAGCGGCAAGAAGCTGCCGGGGGTCGAGGCGCTCCTCTAGTCCCCCGAACCCTCACGCGAAACACCAGGGGCCGGCGCTCGCCGGCCCCGCCCACGGAGGTCCGATGCACCCCTCGCGCACGCCGCTCGTCATCGCGAACTGGAAGATGAACAAGACCCCTTCGGAGGCGGCCGTCTTCTGCGACGACTTCCTCTCGCGCCTTCCCGCGCTCCCGGAGCGGGTCGAGCTCGCGATCGCCCCCGCCTTCCCCGCCCTCGAGCGGGTGGGCCGGCACCTCCTCCCGACGCGGGTGAAGCTCGGCGCGCAGGACGTCCACGTCGAGCCGAAAGGGGCCCACACCGGCGAGGTCTCGGTGGCGATGCTCGCCGACGTCGGCGTCGCGATGGTCCTCGTCGGGCACAGCGAGAGGCGGAGGGACCGGAAGGAGGTCGAGGCCGACTTCACCCGGAAGATGAAGCGTCTGGCCGACGCCGGCCTTTCCCCCGTCTACTGCGTCGGGGAGACGCTCGAGGAGCGCGACGGCGGGAGGACCGAGGGGGTCCTCGCCGCCCAGATGACCGCCCTCGACGCGTTCGGCGACGCCCTGCCCCCCGGCTTCGTCCTCGCCTACGAGCCGGTCTGGGCGATCGGGACGGGGCGCGCGGCGACGCCCGAGATGGCGGCCGACGCCCACACCTTCCTCCGCGCCCGCCTCTCCGAGCGGTTCGGTGCCGCGGCCGCGGCCGCGACGCGGATCCTCTATGGCGGGTCGGTGACCCCGGCGAATGCGGCAGATCTCTTCGCGAAGCCCGACATCGACGGCGGGCTCGTCGGGGGCGCCTCGCTCGTCCCGGCCGATTTCGCGGCCCTGGCCGTCGCAGCCGGGGCCTGAGCCCCGGGCCGGCCGCCCGGCCGGTTTTGGCCTTTTCGGGCCGGTGGGGTATCCTCACCGGCCCGTTTCGCCTCAGGGCGGCGGGCCGGAGACTCGCGCATGATTTACGTCCTCGTCCCGATCTACGTCATCGTCTGTGTCTTCCTCATCCTGGTGGTCCTCCTCCAGCAGGGGAAGGGCGCCGACGTCGCGAGCGCGCTCGGCGCCTCGTCCTCGCAGACGACGTTCGGCGCTCGCGGCGCGACGACGGTCCTCGAGAAGGTGACGACCTGGTCGTTCGTCGCGTTCTCGGTCCTCGCCGTGACGATCTCGCTGATTCAGGCCCGGCCGAAGTCGTCCGTCATCAAGCAGCTCGGGAGCCAGCCCGTCAAGAGCGCCCCGGCCGCACCGGCGGCTCCCGCCCCGGCGAACGCTGTACCCGTCGCTCCCGCTCCGGGGGGCGCTGTACCCGTCGCTCCGGCACCGGCGAGCGCGGTGCCGGCAGCCCCGGCCGCAGCGGACGCGGCCCCCGCGGCTCCGGCGCAGAAGTAATCCCGGCCCGATCCGCTTCGAGGCTTGATTCCACGGCGCGGATCGGTATCATCTCCCTCCCCCACCGTGCCCTGGTGGCGGAATTGGTAGACGCGCACGTTTGAGGGGCGTGTGGAGCAATCCGTGCCAGTTCGAGTCTGGCCCAGGGCACCACTTTTCAGGAACGCGAAGGCCCGCCGAACGGCGGGCCTTCGATCTTTCCGAGGCGTCCGCGGTTTCCGGGGTCTCGCGAACCCGTCCCCTCAGAGCTTCTCGGCGAACTCCGACACCCCGGGGATGACGAACCGCTTGCCGTTCAGGGCGTTCGTGATCCCGAGGATGATGACGACGAGGTAGCCGAGCCAGAGGGGAATCTGGAGCATCCCGAAGAAGCCGACGACGAAGCTCGCGATCATGATGCCCACCATCAGGACGAGGTAGGCGACGAGGAGCACGAGGCCGTGCTTGGCGTGCCACTGCACCTCGCGGTCGTTCTTCTCCGTCAGGAGCGGGATGAGCGCCAGTATCCCGATATACGAGAGGACGAGCATCACGGACCTGTTCGAGCTCGCCGGCGGGGCGGGCGGCGGAGGGGGCGGGGGCGGCGGAGCCGGAGCTCCGACTTCTTCCGGCATCGAGGTCTCCTTTCGGTGATGGCCGGAGTGTACGGGAAACCGCCCTCTCAGCGCTCCGTCGCGTCCCCCGCGAGGACCCGGACCTCGCCGTTGACCGTCTCGACGGTCAGCCTCTCGCGCCCTCCGGCGATCTCTCCCCGGGCCTCCTTCGGGCCCCACTTCCCCTCGACGGTCACGTCGGGAAAGTCGGACCGGATCTTGCCGTTGACGGTCTGAAGGTCGAACCGGAAGGAGGAGTCGCGCGCGCAGGTGACGGTTACGGAACCGTTCACGGTCTCGAGGTCGGCCGTCTGGAGCGAGCCCGAGAAGACGACCTCCACGGAGCCGTTCACGGTGTTGACGTGCAGCGGCCCGCCCTGCTCCTCGACGCGGACGGAGCCGTTCACCGTGTTCAGGGTGACCGCCCCGAGCCTCTTCTCGGCCGTGACCCGCCCGTTGACGGTCTCCACGTCGACCGGAAGGGCGGCCGGGAGGAGGAGCTCGTAGGCGACCTCGGCCCCGCCCCGGCCTCCCCAGCTGAAGATCCCCCAGGAGCGCGTCGGCTTCGGGAGGACCGTCTCGATCTCGATTGCGCCCGCCCGCTTCGCCACGCGGATCTCGGTCTGGGCGATCGCCTCCTCGGCCCGGGACCCCTTGGCGCGCTTCACGGCCGAGACGCGGACGTGCGGCTTCTCCCAGGTCCCGACGCGGACGGGTCCGTTCACGTTCTGGAGGCGGACGCGCTCGACCCCGCTTCCGTCGTAGGTCTTCTCGAACGGCTCCTCGAGCGCCTGGCCGGCGAGCGCCCCGCCCGTCAGGGCGAGGGCCGCCACGGCGAGGGCCGCGAGCGGGAGGGCGAGGCGGGGGAGTCTCGGAATGCGGTCCATGGCGACCTCCACCAGCAGAAACGAACGAGACGGGCCGGAAGTTTCGCGCCCGTCACGATTCCCCGACCGCGGTCCCGGCCAGGCGGTCGCCGAGGCGACGGGAATCGGGCCGTCGGAGGACCGCGAGAGCCTCGAGCAGGTTCAGGCCCGGAACCAGGAGGGGGAGGTTCCGCAGGACCGAATCGCGCGCCCGGAGGGGGGCCCGGTCGGTCCGCACGACCGAGAGCCCCAGGAGCGCCTTCCCGGGGCTCGCGCCGCGGACGTCGCGGAAGAGGAAGAGAAGGACGAAGAGCGCCTGCGCCGCCCGGAAGACCCGCGGGAGGCCGGCGGGTGGGTCGGGGGCGATGAGGCCGACGAGGAAGACGACGACGGTCGCCAGGAGGAGCGGGCCGCCGGCGAGGCAGATCAGGTCGAGGCCGAACGCCGCCGCCCGCAGCCAGAGACGCTCGGACGGGACGGCCGTCGGCTCGGCCGCCGTCCTCCCGTAGGATGCGGGCTCGTGGCCGTCGCCGACGCCCTCCGCGCGCTCGCCCTCCGCCCCAAGGCCGAGCTCCACCTCCACCTCGAAGGGGCCGTCCGTCCCGCGACGCTCGTCCGCCTCGCCCGCCGCGCCGCCTCGCCCCTCTTCCCCGACCTCGCGGCCGTCCGCGCCCGCGGGCGCCCCGGCTCGCTCGCGGGCTTCCTCTCGCTCTACCGCGACGTCTGTCGCCTCCTGCGCGGGCCGGACGACTTCGCCCTCCTCGCGCGCGACCTGACGGCCCGCCTCCGCCGCGGCCGGATCGTCTACGCCGAGGTCTACGTCTCGCCGGCCGTCGTCGAGCGCGTCGGCTTTCCGTGGCCCGCCGTCCGCGATGTCGTCGAGCGGGTCTTCGCCGCCCACGAGCGGGCGGGACACGGCCGCATCCGCGTCCTCCTCGACGCGGTCCGGCATTTCGGCCCCGACGCGGCGCACCGGGTCCTCGACCTTCAGTCGCTCCACCCCTGGCCGCGCGCGGTCGGCTTCGGCCTCGGGGGGGACGAGCTCGCCGTCCCGGCGCGGGACTTCGTCTCCGTCTACCGTCGCCTCGCGGGCCTCGGCCTCGCCCCCGTCGTACATGCCGGCGAGACGGGCGGTCCCGACTCCGTCGCCGAGGCGCTCCGCTGGCTGAGGCCGCGACGGATCGCGCACGGCGTCGGCGCCGCCGCCGACCCGGCCCTCGTCCGGCGCCTCG
>JADHED010002312.1_pt1 | contig 13396 bp, 12 predicted proteins | sample 8952041 | NCBI WGS metagenome assembly JADHED01 (sample SAMN16124423, study PRJNA663239) | bioreactor sludge metagenome | isolation source: sludge (control) | place: India:Bengaluru | collected 2018-09-08
ACGACCTGGGCGTGGCGGTGTACGAGCAGACGCCTGACGCCGAAGCGCTGATCATTACGGACAACGCTCCCGCAGGTGCCACCGAAGAAGAAGCCGAAGAAGCCGCCGAAGCCGCGCTGTCCACCGTGGACTCGGAATTCGGCCGCACCACCGACCCGGTGCGCATGTACATGCGCGAAATGGGTACCGTGGAGCTGCTGACCCGCGAAGGCGAAATCGAAATCGCCAAGCGCATCGAAGGCGGCCTGATGGCCATGATGGAGGCGATCAGCGCATCGCCCGCCACCATCGCCGAGATCCTCAACATGGGCGAGGAAATCCGCGAAGGCAAGGTCGTCATCTCGACCATCGTGGACGGCTTCTCCAACCCCAATGAGGCCGACGACTATGTGGCCGAAGAAGACTTCGACGAATTCGACGAAGCCGACGACGACGACGGCAAGGGCGGCAGCAAGGCGCTGACCAAGAAGCTCGAAGAACTCAAGAAGCAGGCGCTGGAGCGCTTCGACAAGCTGCGCGAGCTGTTTGAAAAAGTGCACAAGGTGTACGACAAGGAAGGCTACGGCACGCCTGCGTACGTGAAGGCCCAGCACGCCCTGTCGGCCGAGCTGATGACCATCCGCTTCACCGCCAAGACCATCGAGAAGCTGTGCGACATGGTGCGCGGCCAGGTGGACGATGTGCGCAAGAAAGAGCGCGAGCTGCGCCGCATCATCGTGGACAAGTGCGGCATGCCGCAGGAGACCTTCATCAAGGACTTCCCGCCTAACCTGCTGAACCTGCAGTGGGTCGAGAAGCAGGCCGCCGCTGGCAAGCCCTGGTCGGCCGTGATGGCGCGCAACATCCCACCTATCCAGGACCTGCAGCAAAAGCTGATCGACCTGCAGTCGCGCGTCGTGGTACCGCTGGCCGAGCTCAAAGGCATCAACAAGCGCATGAACGAAGGTGAAGCCACCTCGCGCGATGCCAAGAAGGAAATGATCGAGGCCAACCTGCGCCTCGTGATCTCGATTGCCAAGAAGTACACCAACCGTGGCCTGCAGTTCCTCGACTTGATCCAGGAAGGCAACATCGGCCTGATGAAGGCGGTGGACAAGTTCGAATACCGCCGGGGCTACAAGTTCTCGACGTACGCCACCTGGTGGATTCGCCAGGCCATCACCCGCTCGATCGCCGACCAGGCGCGCACCATCCGTATCCCGGTGCACATGATCGAGACGATCAACAAGATGAACCGCATCAGCCGCCAGCACTTGCAAGAGTTCGGCTTTGAGCCCGATGCGTCCATCCTGGCGGCGAAGATGGAGATTCCCGAGGACAAGATCCGCAAGATCATGAAGATCGCCAAGGAGCCGATCTCCATGGAAACGCCGATCGGGGACGACGACGACAGCCACCTGGGCGACTTCATCGAGGACGGTGCCAACACCGCGCCCATCGAAGCCGCCATGCAGGCCGGCCTGCGCGACGTGGTCAAGGACATCCTCGACGGCCTCACGCCGCGCGAAGCCAAGGTGCTGCGCATGCGCTTCGGTATCGAGATGACCAGCGACCACACGCTGGAAGAAGTGGGCAAGCAGTTCGACGTGACCCGCGAGCGCATCCGCCAAATAGAAGCCAAGGCGCTGCGCAAGCTCAAGCACCCCAGCCGCTCGGACAAGCTGCGCAGCTTCATCGACTCGCTGTAAGCGCCGTAAGCCTCGCAACCCAGCCTCTACTGGCTCCAACGCCCTGCCCCGCACCTGCGGCGCAGGGCGTTTTTCATGGTGCACAGATCCGCTCGACCGCTCTGGATGGCGCCCCAAACCCCGCGTTTACCCTGATGCCAGCGACAGCAGACTGACAGCTTGGCTGGCGACCATTGCGCGCAGCCCAGGTGGTGGCGTGCAGATCCCTTCCCTGCGCATGCCCCACCGGCTGACGGCGTTGCCTCGGCGTGGCAACGCGCAAACGACACACTCAGGGCGCTCCTGCAGTGGCCTGAATATCTGATTCGCGACGCCTTTCCTGCCTCCCCACTTGTCAAAGGACTTTCCATGTCTGCAGCCATCGACCGCCGCCGGGCCATCGCCCAATCTGTCGCTACCGCCCTGGTCTGGAGCACACTCGGCCCTTCCGCCTGGGCGCAGAGCGCTGCGACGGCTGCACGCCCTGCCCCGGCAGCCGCCAAGGCAGCCAAGCTGGCAGGCACCGTGCGCATCGTGATCCCGGCCAATGCCGGTGGCGGCTGGGACCAGACAGGCCGCGCCCTGGGCGCCGCCATGGTCGCTGCCGGGGCTGCGGACCAGGTGGAGTACGAAAACATCGGCGGCAAGGGCGGCACCATCGGCCTGGCCAAGTACGCCGAAAAGTACAGCAACGCCCCCAACACGCTGCTGATGGGCGGCATGGTGATGGTGGGCGCCGTGGCGCTGCAAAAGCCTGCAGTGGACATGACCCACATCCAGCCCCTGGCGCGACTCACGAGCGACTACCTGGTGGCGGCCGTCGCCGCCAATTCGCCCATCAAGACCACCAAAGACCTGGCCGATGCAATGCGTGCCGACCTCAAGGCCGTGCCGATTGCCGGCGGCTCTGCGGGTGGCGTGGACCACATCTACGCGGGCGTGCTGGCGCGTGCGGCCAAGGCCAACCCCGAAGGGCTGTTCTACAAGCCCTTCCCCGGTGGTGCCGAGGTGGTCGAGGCCGTGCTGTCGGGCAACGCAGCGCTGGGCCTGTCGGGCTACAGCGAGTTCAACGATGCGATTGCCAGCGGCAAGCTGCGCGCCGTGGGCGTGTCGTCGCGCCGCAGCGTCTTTGGTCTCCCTTCGTTCCGCGAACAAGGGCTGGACGCCGTGATGGCGAACTGGCGCGGCGTGTTTACCGGCAAGGGCGTGTCCGCCGCACGCACGGCGGAGATGCTGGCCGCCGTCGAGGCTGCCACCCGCCACGAATCCTGGCTGCGCACGCTCAAGCAGAACCGGTGGGAACCCTCTTGGCTCACCGGCAAGGATTTGGCAGAGTTCATGGAACTGGACCTCACCACCGCCCGCGTGATGGTCTATTTGCTCAAGCTGAAGGCCTGATCCGCCGTCGAGGCCGCGCGCGCGGGCGAACAAGGCCGGGGCTTTGCCGTGGTGGCCAGCGAGGTGCGCAACCTCGCCACTCGCAGCACCAGCGCCGCGCGCGAGATCAAGCAGCTCATCCAGACCAGTGTGGAGCGCGTGCAGGCCGGCTCGGACCTGGCGCGCAATGCAGGCACCACCATGGCCGAGGTGGTGTCGTCCATCCAGGGCGTGAGCGCGCTGATGGAAGAGATCAGCCAGGCCAGCGCCGCACAGACCAGCGACATGCTGCGCATGACACAGGCCATCGTGCGCATGGACGAGGCCACGCAGCAGAACGCCGCCCTGGTTGAAGAAAGCGCAGCCTCCGCAGGCAGCCTGAGCGGGCAGGCGCAGCAGCTGGTGCAGGCCGTGGAGGTGTTCCGCTTGCGCCACGCCCACCCTGCACTGCCCGCGCCGCGCGCGTGATGCATGGCTGCAAGGCAGTTGCCCCTCACGCCGCTCTGCGATACCACCGTAGCCCTGGGGCGCAGGGCCCCGGAACCCATGCGATTGCTATCAATACAATAGCTACTCAGGCATATTGCACTAGCGCAAGCGCGCCAAAACCCTCAAAACCGGCCTGACGCCCTGCAAAAACACGCCGCACGCAGCCCCTGCGCTGCGTCAGTCGATCTTCACGTTGGCGTTCTTCACCACCTGCGCCATGCGCGCTGCTTCGCTGCGGAAAAAGACAGCGGCCGGCTCGGGCGGCGTGAGCTTGATCTCGTAGCCCTGCGCAATCAGCGCATCGCGCGCCTCGGGCATCTCCATGGCGGCCTTGAAGCCGTTGTACAGCCGCGCCAACTCCGCCTTGGGCAAGCCTGCGGGCGCCACCGGGGCGATCCACCCGTCCAGCCCATAGCCCGGCAGACCTTGCTCGGCAGTGGTGGGCACGCCGGGCAGCGCCGCCACGCGGGTGGCCGTGGTCACGCCCAGGGCACGCAATGCGCCCGCCTTGGTGTGCGCAGCCGCCGGTGCCACCGCCACCACGCCCAGTTGCACCTGCCCGCCGAGGATGTCGTTCATCAGCGGGCCCATGCCCCGGTAGGGGATGTGCTTGATGTCCAGCTTGGCCTGGTCCACAAACATCGCCGCGCCCAGGTGCAGGATGGTGCCGTTGCCCGACGAGCCATAGTTGAGCACGCCGGGTTTGGACTTGGCCAGTGCGATCAGCTCTTGCACCGTTTTGGCGGGCGCCGCAGGGTGCGCGACCAGCACAAACGGCGTGGCCCCCAGGATGGTGATGGGCGTGATGTCGGCCAGCGAGTCGAATGGGATGTTCTTGTAAACGCTGGGGTTGACCACGTGGTTGTTGGACACCACGCCGATCACCGAGCCGTCCCAGAACCTGCTCACCGCCTTTTTACAGCCGCGTTGGAGCGCAATCGGGATGAGTGGATGCTTCGGATGCGCCGCATGGGCTCATGCCCATGCAAGCAGCCGGGGCGTCCAATCGCCCGATTTCACTCCAACCCTGCGGGCAAGTGCCTTGCCGGGCGGTTTGCGGCGTTGCGGCGCTTGTGGATAGCAGGGCTATCCACTGCTCACCGCACCTGGCATCCCATCCCCAAAAGGTACTTGCGCGGCTGCAAAAAGGCGGCGAGCAGGTTCATACGCACGCACGATTTGCGTGGTGCCGGTGATGCCGCCCGCGCCCGGCAGGTTCTCGATGACGATGGCCTGGCCCGGCGCCTTGGCCAGGCTGGTGCTGATGGCGCGGATGGCGCCGTCCGCCCCCGAGCCCGCCGACAGCGGCAGGATCACGCGCAGCGGCTTGCCGTCGCCCTGGGCACGGGCCATGCGGGGCAGGCCCCAGGCTACGGCACCCAGCGAGGCCGCGCCGGTGGCCAGCGCCTAGCGGCGCGTGAGCACGCCATGGCGGGCGGGCGGGATGCGGTGCATGTCAAAAGCAGGGGTGGGCTGGGGCACGGTTGTCTCCGGTAGTGGGGTTGGAATCCGGGGCCTGCGGTCTGCGCCGCGTGAGGTGCCCCGGTCGTCAAGGAAAAATCAGGCAATGGCTCCGCTGGCCTGCAGCGCGGCCACTTCATCGGCGGTGTAGCCCAGGCCCCGCAGCAGCTCGGCCGTGTGCTGGCCCAGGCGCGGCGGGTCGCAGCGCACATCCAGACGCTGGCCGTCCATGCGCAACGGCATCAGCGTGATCTGCGCGGTCTGCCCGGCGCGGTCGCCGTCGGGCAGCGTGATGTCGGCGAGGCCACCGGTGGCCTGCAGGTGCGGGTCGTCAAACAGTTCTTCGGGCCGGCGGATGGGCGCAAACGGCAGTCCGTGGCGCTCAAAGATGGCCGCCAGTTCGTCAGCCGTGTGCTGCGCCAGGCGCTCGCGCAGCACCGGCATCAGCGTGGGGCGGGCGCGCACGCGGTCGTTGTTGGTGGCCAGGCCGGTGTCGGCCTTCAGGTCGGCGTAGCCCATGGCGTCGCAGAAGGTCTGCCACTGCGCATCGCTCACGGCGGCCAAAAAGATCTGCCCGCCGTCTTTCACGCTGAACACGTCGTACACGGCCCAGGACGAGATGCGGTCTGGCATGGGCGCAGCGGGTTTGCCGGTGACGGCGTACTGCATCATGTGCTGTCCGACCAGGAACACGTTGTTCTCGAACAGGGCCGAATCCACCTCCTGCCCGCGCCCGGTGATGCCACGCTGCATCAGCGCCGCCATCGCGCCAATCGCGCCAAACATGCCGCCCATGATGTCGTTCACGCTGCTGCCTGCGCGCAGCGGGTCGCCGGGGCGGCCGGTCATGTAGGCCAGGCCGCCCATCATCTGCACCACCTCGTCGAGCGCTGTGCGGTGCTCGTACGGGCCCGGCAAAAAGCCCGTGTGGTTGACGTAGATGAGGCGCGGGTTGACCTGGCTCAGCGCGGCGTAGTCCAGGCCGTATTTCGTCATCACGCCGGGCTTGAAGTTCTGCGCCACCACGTCGGCCGACGCGGCCAGTTTGCGCGCCACCGCCAGGCCCTCGGGGCTGCGCAGGTCGAGCGCAATGCTCTTCTTGTTGCGGTTGAACATGGGGAAGAAACCGGCGCCTGCGCCCAGCAGGTGGCGCGTGCGGTCGCCGTCCACGGGCTCGACCTTGATGACCTCGGCGCCCAGGTCGGCCAGCACCATGCCGCAGGTGGGGCCCATGACCATGTGGGTGAACTCCACCACGCGCAGGCCTTCGAGCGGCAGGCGGGGGGACGAGGGGGTGGCGGATGTGTCGTGCATGTTCAGAGCGTTCAGAAAAGGGTTCAGGCCGTTGCGGCTACGCGCAGCGCGGCGGGTGCGGCATTCTGCGGCAGCCCGGCCTGCCACAGCGTGCCATGCAGGGTCTCGCCCGCCAACCATCCGGCCACCCGCTGGCGCAGCGCGAGCAGCGCGGTCACATCGATGCCAGTGGCGATGCCCATGCGCTCCAGCATGAACACGAGGTCTTCGGTGGTGACGTTGCCGCTGGCGCCCGGCGCGTGCGGGCAGCCGCCAATGCCCGCCAGGCAGGCGTCAAAGCGGGTGATGCCGGCCTGCCAGGCGGCATGGACATTGGCCAGCCCCATGCCGCGCGTGTCGTGGAAATGCGCGCAGGCCAGGCGGTCGCCCACCAAGGCGCGGGCCTTTTCAAACAGCCGGGCGACCGAGGCCGGGTCGGCGTAGCCCACGGTGTCGGCCAGGCTCACGCGGTCGGCACCTGCGTCTAGCAGCGCCTGCATCAGGCGCAGCACTTCGCTCTCGGCCACCTCGCCCTGCAGGGTGCAGCCAAAGGCCGTGCCCACACCGCCTTCGATCAGGGTGCGGCGACCACTGCTATCGCGCAGCGCACGGATGCGGGCCACCTCGGCCACCACCTCATCGGGCGTCTTGCGCAGGTTGGCCAGGCTGTGGGCGTGGCTGGCGGACAGGGGCACGATCATCAGGTCAGCACCGCAGTCCAGCGCGCGCTCGGCGCCTTTGATGTTGGGCACCAGCACTGAGGCCACCAGGCCGGGCAGCGTTTTGGCGTGGGCCAGGACCTCGGCCGTGTCGGCCAGCTGGGGCAGCAGCCGGGCGGGCACAAAGGAGCCCACCTCAATCTCGCGCTGGCAGCGGCGTAGGCGGCGTTGATCCAGTCGATCTTGTGCGCGGTGGAGACCACGGTGGCAATGCTTTGCAGGCCGTCGCGCAGGCCCACTTCGCGGGCGATGGCGCGGGCCACCGGGGGCTGCAGGTCGGACGGGATCGGGGAGGTGTGCACGGGATGTCTCTTTCGGGTGGGTCTGGGCAAGATTCTAAAAATTCCCGAATGAATCAGAAAATACATCTCGGAAGCCATAACATTCCCAAACGGAACATCACAACACTTGGAGGTTTGCCATGCGCGACCTGGATCTGCAGACCCTGCGCCTCTTTGCCGCCGTGTGCGAGCAGCGCAGCATCGCGCGCGTGGCCGAGCAGGAGTCCATCGTGGGTTCGGCCATCAGCAAGCGGCTGGCGCAGCTGGAAGACACCGTGGGCACGCCGCTGCTGCTGCGCAAGCGCCGGGGCGTGGTGCCGACCCCGGCGGGCGAGACGCTGCTGGAGCACGCCCGCACCATGCTGGCCAGCGTGGGGCAGATCGAGCGCGACATGGCCGCCTACGCCACCGGCACGCGGGGCCATGTGCGCATGCTGGTCACAGCCTCGGTCATGGCCGAGTCGCTGGCCGACGATGTGGCGGCCTTTCTGCAAGACCCGGCACACCGCAACATCCAGATCAGCTTGGAGGAACGAGTGAGCCCGGACGTGGTGCAAGGCGTGCGCGACGGCAGCGCGTCCATCGGCATCTGCTGGGACGCAGCCGACCTGTCGGGCCTGGAAACCAGCGCCTACCGCAGCGACCACCTGGCTGTGGTGGCACACGAGTCGCACCCCGTGGCCCAGCTGCAGAGCGTGCGGTTTGCCGATGTGCTGGAGCATGAATTCGTCAGCATGCCCGCACTCAGTGCGGTGCAGGTGCTGCTGGCGCGCGCCGCTGCCGTGGAAGGGAAAATGCTGGCCCACCGCGTGCTGGTGTCCAACTTTGACGCCGCCCTGCGGGTGGTGCGCGCCAACCTCGCCATCAGCGTGGTGCCGCGCGAGGTGGCCCAGCCGTTTGCCCAGCTGGCGCCGGTGCGTATCGTGCCTTTGAGTGACCCCTGGGCCCAGCGGCGCTTTGCCATCTGCTACCGCAGCGCCCAGTGGCTGCCCCCTGCGGCCCAGTTGCTGGTGGGGCATCTGGTGGGGCTGGGGCGTGCCTGACCGGGGCCAAAAACCGTGGCCCTGTCGCAACAGTTTGATACGCAACATTGTATTTTTCGCCACTAGCGCATGTGTGCTGTGCGTTCTGAGCTACTAAACTTGTAGCAAAATGGGTTCCGCGCTATAGTCTCAGCGCATCAGCGGGCCCGGTTGACGGCCACCCGCAATGAATCCAGATCCAACACTTGCGCGAGGAGAAGCGTCCATGAGCTCCAAAGAAAATGCTTCCATCAACCAGCTTTTCGAGAAACTTGAATGCCGCTATGCGCTGCGCGTGCTGTGGGCCCTGAAGGACGGCCACCCCCAGACGTTCCGCCTGCTGCAGGACAGCGTGGGTGGCATCACCCCCAACACGCTGAACACCCGCATCAAAGAGCTGCGCGAAGCCGGTTTTGTGGACCATGGCAGCGACGGCTACACCGTCACCCCCTCGGGTGCTGACCTGCTCAAGCGTCTGTCGGACGTGCAGGCCTTTGCCACCCGCTGGGTCGCAGGCCGCGCCAAGAAGGCCTGAGCCCTCTTCCCTCCCCCTGCTCGCCCTGCCCCGCAGGGAAAAGCCCCGCCGGACCTCCGCGCGGGGCTTTCGTTAAAATAGGGGTCAAAATAGCTTCAAGCGCAATCAAAAAATGCGCCTGAAGCTATATTTTTAATAGCAAACAAGGAACTCCCATGGCACTGACCACCACTGCATCCGGCCTGCAATACGAAGACACCACCGTGGGCGAAGGCGCCGAAGCCACCAAGGGCCAGAACGTGTCGGTGCACTACACCGGCTGGCTGTACAACAACGGTGAGCAAGGTGCCAAGTTCGACTCCAGCCGCGACCGCAACGACCCTTTTGAATTTGCACTGGGCGCCGGCATGGTCATCAAGGGCTGGGACGAAGGCGTACAGGGCATGAAGATCGGCGGCCAGCGCACTCTGATTATCCCCGCCGCCTTGGGCTATGGCGCACGCGGTGCGGGCGGTGTGATCCCCCCGAACGCCACACTCAAGTTCGACGTGGAACTGCTCAAGGTGGGCCGCTGATCTCAGCCCCCTTCCTGTCTACATCGGCAAAACAAAAGCGGCCCTCGGGCCGCATTTTTCATGCTCGCCTGTCTGGCGAACGGTCAGTGGAGTTTGAGCCCCCACGCTCCTATCCAGCCAGAGCGCGCCAAAATCCCAGAGCCTCAATCGAACAGTGCCTTGTCCAGCCGCTCGAACTTGGCGTCACCCACCGCCTCGCGGATCTTGGGGGCCAGGGCGGCCAAGTCTTCAAAACTGCCGGCTCCCTCCACGGCAAGGTTCAGCCGAAACCCCCGCAAACCCAGGCCTGCCGTCAGCTCGGTGGCGATGGGATAGGCCGCCTTGTAGCGCTCCATGGGAGAGCGTCCCGAGCCTTCAACCGGCGACGCCACCGTGCCCAGATCGGTGGCAGGAGCCTCTGCCAAGGCAGGGGTGGCGGGGCCGGCCACCGGGCTTGCTGCAGCCGCAGGCATCTGCCCACCCACCGGTGCCAGCAGCCCCTGGGCAATCATGGCCTGCACGTCATCCTGCGTGATGCCCATGGCCGCCGTGGCCGCCAAAATCTCCCCCGTGGTGCGCTTGCCGTCAAAAAGGATGAAGGCCGAGCGCTGGCGTGAACTCAGGCTGCCGTGGCGGTCCTTGAGTGCTTCCTGGCCTGCGGGGGTTTTGACGAGAACCATGAGTCTCCTAGTTATGAGCAAGGGTGGGGAAGGCCGCAAGGCGATCACCCGCAAACCAGAATCCCATGTTTTGGCACCTCTGCAAATCGGGGTTTACACATAACCCCCGCGCAGTACCCACCCTCACATCTCCGAGCGGATGCGGGGCAGCGGCGGTGCAGGCCGGGTGATCCAGCTGACCACCAGGGTCACAAGCAGGCCGCACGGCACCCCAAACACCCCCGCCGAGATGGGCTGGATGCCGAACCACAGCCCGTCGGCCAGCAGCCAGCGCGGCAGCGCCTGCATGGCCGGCACATGCGACAGCATGTAGTACACCGTGATGGCCAGTCCGCCCAGCATGCCGGCCACCGCGCCCTGGCGCGTGGTGCCCCGCCAGAAGATGCCCAGCACCATCACCGGCACAAAGGCCGATGCCGCCAGCGAGAACGAGGCCGACACCATGGGCAAAATTTCGGACGGCTTGAGCGCCGCCACAAATGCAGCCGACAAGGCCACGGCCAGCAGCGTGAACTTGGTCAAGATCACCCGCTGCTCGGGCGACGCCTGGCGGCGTGTGTCCTGAAAATACAGGTCGCGCACCAGCGCATTGCTGATGGTGAGCAGCAAGCCGTCGGCCGTGGACAGCGCCGCTGCCACCCTTTTCGCGCTCGCGCTCCAGGGCCGCATCCACATCCTGCAGGCGTGCCTCGAAGTCTTTGGCGCGCTGCAGGTAGGCCTGTACCACCTGGTGTTCGGCCGGGGAGTCGAGCAGCTGCGCCTCCAGGTCGGCAATCTTGCTGATCTGCGCGCCATACACCAGCGGCGCCAGCGGGTTGCCCAGTTGCTTGTATGCCAGCCACGACACTGGGATCATGAACGCCAGCAGCAGCACCACATACTGCGCCACCTGCGTCCAGGTGATGGCCCGCATGCCGCCCAGGAACGAGCACAGCAGCACCCCGCCCAGGCCCAGCATGATGCCGATCTCGAACTGCACGCCGGTGAGGCGCGACGCAATCAGCCCCACGCCATAGATCTGCGCCACCACGTAGGTGAACGAGCACAAGACAGCCGCCAGCGCTGCAATCACACGCGGCCAGCGCCCGCCAAAACGCACATGGAAAAAATCGGGAATGGTGTACAGCCCCATGGCCCGCAGGTGCGGCGCAATCAGCATGGCGACGAGGCAGAAGCCCCCAGTCCACCCCAGCAGATAGGCCAAACCACCGGCCTGCCCCGGCGTGCCCGAAAAGCCCTGCAGGTACAGCGCGCCCGACAGGCTGATGAAGGACGCCGCACTCATCCAGTCGGCCGCCGTGGCCATGCCGTTGTACATGGGCGGGATGCGCCGCCCCGCCACGTAGTAGTCCTCGGGGTCGGTCGTACGGCCGTACACGCCGATGCCGGCGTACACCATCACGGTGAGGAACAGAAAAATCGGGCCGATCCAGTGGCGCGACAGCCCCTGGTGCTCGGCCCAGGTCATCAGGGCCAGAAAACCCAGCACCCCCGCCACGTACAGCGCCAGGATGCGGTGCAACCGCCACAAATAGGCGCGGTCCGCCGCAGCGCTGCCCGGCTTGCGCTCAGCCATGGGCGCGGTCGTCTGCGGCCGGGGCGGAACGCTCCAGCGCCTCGCGCTGCTCCTGGTCCTGCCGTTCAAAGTGGTTCATGGCCCAGCCGTAGGCAACCACGATGGCGATGAACACCAGCACCGCACCCTGCGCCGCAATCCAGTAGCCCAGGGGCCAGCCCCCCACCACCAGCACCTGCAGGTCGCGGGCGAAGTAGGTGGCGCCAAACGACACCAGGGCCCAGAGCAGGAGCAAACCTGCCTTGAGCCACAGGTGGCGCACGTCGTGCAAATCGGGGGGAAACGGCCCCGCCATCTCGGCGTCGGCGGGGCGGTTGGCGGGCTGCTGCAACGGCATCACGGGCGCGGCATCACGGACGCGATGGCGGGTGGTGCAGTGGGCACATGGTGCACAGGGCAGCCCGGTCGGTGCGTCAGCCTGCCAGTTGCTGCCAGGTGGCAATCACGCTGTCGGGGTTGAGCGAGATCGACGAGATGCCTTCCTTGGCCAGCCACTGCGCAAAGTCGGGGTGGTCGCTGGGGCCCTGGCCGCAGATACCGATGTACTTGCCCTGGGCCAGGCAGGCCTTGATGGCCTGGTGGATCAGCGCTTCGACGGCCGGGTCGCGCTCGTCAAAGTCCTGGGCCAGCAGCTCCAGGCCCGAGTCGCGGTCCAGGCCCAGGGTGAGCTGGGTCAGGTCGTTGGAGCCGATGGAGAAGCCGTCGAAGAACTGCAGGAAGCGATCAGCCAGGATGGCGTTGCTGGGCACTTCGCACATCATGATGACCTTGAGGTCGTCCTTGCCGCGCTCCAGGCCATGGGTGGCCAGCAGCTTGGTCACGCGCTCGGCCTGGCCCAGCGTGCGCACAAACGGCACCATCACCTGCACGTTGGTCAGGCCCATGTCGTTGCGCACGCGCTTGAGCGCTTCGCATTCCATCGCAAAGGCTTCGCCGAAGTCTTCGCTGATGTAGCGAGCGGCGCCACGGAAGCCCAGCATCGGGTTTTCCTCCTCGGGCTCGTAACGGCTGCCGCCGATGAGCTTGCGGTACTCGTTGGACTTGAAGTCCGACAAACGCACGATGACGGGCTTGGGCCAGAAGGCGGCGGCGATGGTGGCCACGCCTTCAGCGACCTTGTCCACGTAGAACGCGCGGGGTGACGCGTGGCCACGGGCCACGGATTCCACGGCCTTCTTCAGGTCGGCGTCGATCTGGGGGTAGTCCAGGATCGCCTTGGGGTGCACACCAATGTTGTTGTTGATGATGAACTCCAGGCGAGCCAGGCCCACGCCAGAGTTGGGCAGCTGGGCAAAGTCAAACGCCAGTTGGGGGTTGCCCACGTTCATCATGATCTTGGTCTTGATGGGGGGCATCTCGCCGCGCTGCACTTCGGTGACTTCGGTTTCGAGCAGGCCGTCGTAGATCTTGCCCGTGTCGCCCTCGGAGCAGCTCACCGTGACCAGCGTGCCGTCTTTCAGGCGCTCGGTCGCGTCGCCACAGCCCACCACTGCCGGAATGCCCAGCTCGCGCGCAATGATGGCGGCGTGGCAGGTGCGGCCGCCACGGTTGGTGACGATGGCGCTGGCGCGCTTCATCACGGGTTCCCAGTTGGGGTCGGTCATGTCCGTCACCAACACGTCGCCGGGCTGGACCTTGTCCATCTCGGAAATGTTGTGTACCAGGCGCACGGGGCCGGTGCCGATCTTCTGGCCAATGGCGCGGCCCTCGGCCAGCACGGTGCCGTGGCCCTTGAGCTTGTAGCGCAGCTCGGCCTGGCCCTTGGCCTGGCTCTTCACCGTCTCGGGACGGGCCTGCAGGAT
>JADHED010002337.1_pt1 | contig 13385 bp, 11 predicted proteins | sample 8952041 | NCBI WGS metagenome assembly JADHED01 (sample SAMN16124423, study PRJNA663239) | bioreactor sludge metagenome | isolation source: sludge (control) | place: India:Bengaluru | collected 2018-09-08
TCCGCGGGTTCCGCTCGTAGGGGCGGAGCCGGTCGATGTTCCAGTGTTCCAGTTTCCCGGGCAGCCGGACGGGGGAATCGGACCCCGCGGAATTGCCTGTGGCGGCCGTTTCGGGCGCATTTGTGCCGTCCTCGGGCTTGCCGGTGCTGGAACAGTTGGAACGGGTGGAAACTTGTTTCATGACTCTCCTACGCTATGAGGGCCGAGGTCGCCGGCACCCGCTTGGGTTGTGCCGTAAGGAACCGATTTGCAACGACTTACAAGTTCCTTGCGGTAGGTTGACGCGAATTCGAGAAGCACCTGGCTGTTAACCCGGTCCTCTTGGAGATCCTGAGCGATCTTTCTTTCGAGGCCGCCCTTCTTCCGATTGCAGGGCTGGCAGCAGGTCGCGAGGTTCTCTGCGGTGTGGGCGCCACCGAGGATGAGCGCGATCCGGTGGTCGATGGAGCGGTTGCCTGGCGTCAGTTCGACCCCGCAGATGTAGCAGCGCGTGGCGCGGAGAAGTTTGCGTACCACGGCCCTCGTAACAGATCCGTCGGCGCGTGACGCAGCCAGTTGCCAGTGCTGGCCCGGGTCGGACTTCACAGCGATATCGGGACTGGTGAACCGAAAAACGATGGCTCGATCCCGTTCGCGTTGGGCGAAGGCGGGATCGTGCTTGTAGCGACACCGGAACCTTGCGGCGCTGCCGGCGGGGTAGACCAGCCACGGTTTCGCCTTTGTCGTGGCGGCCTTCTTCTCCGCTCGCTTGGCCTTCGCTTCGACTCGCTTCTTGGTGGCGCGTTCGCGGATGGCCTCGATTGGTTCAGCCCCCTGGGATCGACGCAGACGGCGCTTGTACTCTCGCCTGCGGACGCGGGCCTTGTCTGTGTCCTCGGATTGCCAAGCGCAGTGGCCGCACTGCCGTCGTCCAGACTTGCGGGGGCGTTTGCCACACGTAATGCACAGCTCGGTCATAGTCCCCATCCCTTCGCCCTCGCGATGGCGTTGAGGACTTCCTTCTCCATCTCCTCGCGAAACCAGCGGTCGGACTCTTTCTTGGCCGTCTCGACGAACCGCAGGCGCGGTTCGAGCTTCTTGCCGCGGGTGAAGGCGTAGACGAGGCGCGTGGTTGTGGGCCCCGTACGCTGGAAGATCCCGACGTCGGGCACGAGGTAGGTCTTGGTGCGGACCGCGCTGGCGCGACGGCGTCCGGTCTTGGTGAGATCGAAGCGCAGGCGACTGGCCCGCAGCTCGGGCACAACCGGAGCCGCGAACTGCGGACGCGCGGGCCCGCCGACCACGGGCTCGGCCACGCGTCTAGCGTTCGCGGTGAACGGCTTGCGCTCGGCACCACGCTCGAATGCGGATAGAAGGAGCCGAGGTTTCTGCCCAACCCCGATCTCGGCGTACGGCCTGCCCTGCGTGACGCTGGCAAACGTCTTGATCACAGCCGCCTGGCGCAGGACGAACTCCTTCTTTCGAAGCGTGAACTCCCGCTCGATGTGCCGGCGCTCCGTGGCCTGGATCCGCTTGGCCGTGGCGTTGATGGCATTGACGACGGCATAGGCTAGGCGTCGCTGGCCGTTCTGCAGGCGTAGGACGAGCGGGGCAGAGTCGATCTTGAGGCCTATCCTCATCGCGGGTCATCCTCGTTGGCCTGCCTCATCTGTCGTGCGTGCTGGTAGATGGAATCGAGAGTGAGGCGCCCCTGGGACATCTCGACGAGGGCCATGGCGCGCGCCGGATGCGGGGCGTGGCCTTGGAGCCACTCGTAAACGGCCTGGTTGGTGACGCGAAGCCCGGGGTCGCGGCCGAGGCCGGCGACGATGCGGGATACGCCGAAATCGGCTACCCAACGGCCGAATTCGGTCTGCCAGCGGTTGGGGGCGCGCTTGAAGCGGCCCGCGGCAAGTGCTTCGTCGCGGAACATCGCAACTCCAAGGATGGCTACGTGCCTCTGCCGATTACCTACCCCGTGTCACACCGATGTGTCCGGACGGAATTGGAGTTCAAGCAGTTAACGGCGATGAAAGCGCTAGAATGCCAAGAGGGAGTGCTGGTCCAGGGGTTGGCAATGACGCAACCGGCCGCGAAGTGATGTCAGGCCAACTGGAGATAAGAGGAGTATTCCGGCGCTTCGCGTTAGCCGGGCAACAGTGCCGGACACGCGGCTCGCTGGCAACTCAATGGAAGTCGTTATGTCCCGGGTCGGACGTATTCCTCACCTGAACAGGCTCTTCACCGTTCCCCAGGATGTTTGCTCCGTCTGGACCGGTTGATCTTCAAACGGCTGGAAGTCTACGATCACATAGTGATAGTTGTCCATGGGCGGATGATCATTATAATCGTCGATCCAAGCTGCAATTTGCGCGGCATCCGTGGTGCCCCAATAGTTATCGGCGAGATCTAGATCATAAGGTTGATTAAGGCTCCCGCGCTCCCAGAGAGCTAACACCGACATACCGCCGCCATTAAGAACGTGGTTTCCGCGGAAGTCCATCGGCGTCAAGCCGATCTCGATAGACGTATAGTCTCCGCCTTGGAAGACATTGTTATAGGCTGTAACTGTAGTGCCATTTGTGAGGAACGAGCCGGCCCAGTGTTCACCACGGAACGAGTTATCGAACAATGTAATTACCGATCCCGTTAGAATGCCGATAGCAGGCGAGTTTCCCCCGGCGACATGAATCACGCACCCCTCGACTATACCTCTTGCTCCCTGCTCGAACTGTATCCCACCGGTACAATTCTGGATCGTACAATTCCGGATTTCCCAACCAGAACCTCCAACCGCGGCAATAGAATACCCGCCGCGACCTCCGGTGAACTCACATTCCGTAATTGTCGCGCCAACTGGATATGCCCCAAGAACTCCATCCGATTGCATGTCTATAAAACGACATCTCTCAAGAAGTGTACTTGACGTGCTCCAGGTCGCAACGCCGGTCCGCGTCTCGATGAGATTGCAATGCTCGACATGTAGATTTGTGCCTTCGAAATGATACCCAGTTCTAAGCCCTGTTACTGTGAGGTCCTTGATATTGAGATCACCTTGGAAGCAGGAGATTCCGATGACCCAGTATTCGTAATGCGGGTCGTAGTGTTCGAATCCGATAAAAGTGACATCGGGCCCACTTCCAACGACTGTCACACCAGAGACGGCAAAATGGACGCAGCAATAGGCGTTCCACTGGTAGTCCGGCTCGCGGCGGTACTCCTCGAAGCGACCAGGGCCGATGAGAATCGTATCGCCCGCGGCACAAGCGTCGGCTGCCTCGTAGAGGATCGAAAAATCTCCGGTACCGTCCTTTTCCACCCGCCAAGTCCGCGCAACTGCAGGGGCCGCAAAATGCAAGATTGCGAGTGTTAGCAAGGCATAACGCAACGTGGTCATGGCCGTCCCCCCTCTTGGGGGCGGGGCCGGTGCCCCGCCCCCTATCCGACGGTGCTTTACTTCACCAGCATCAGGCGCTGGGTCTGACTGACCCTGCCGGCCGTGAACCTAGCGAGATACATGCCGCTAGGCACCCGGCGCCCCTGGTCGTCTTCGCCCTGCCATGTGACGGTGTGGTTACCGGCAGCGCGCTGACCCTGCTCGAGACGCCGCACCATGCGACCGCTCAGATCGAAGATGCTGAGCTCGACCTGCTGCGCCTCGGGCAGAGAGTATTCTAGCACAGTTTGCGGGTTAAAGGGGTTCGGATGTGCGGGCAGCAGTTCGGCTACCTGGGTCACGGGTACCACCGGGGCTTGCGGCCGGGACAGTTGGACCATACCCTGCTGAGCCGGGACAAGCACCGGCTCAACCGCCAGACCGCAACCACCCGCGAGTTGCATCCAGGCGTCGCCATCGGCGCAGAACCAGCCCTGGCAACCGCCGTTGGCCGTGTAGCCCAACGCAGCGCCACCGCCAGTACCCGGGTACTCGTGCTCGCTGCCTTCAGGGAACATGAAGAGACAGTACAGACCTTCGCCCTGGCCGGCGAAAGCCTGACTGAAGGCCACCTGACTCCACCCGAAGGAGACTCCCTGAACCTCGCTCGCGGCCACGGTCGCCCCCTCGAGCCCGGCAGGCATGCCGACGGTGCCGCTAGTCACGAGAATCTGGGGAAAGATCACGTTTTCGTCGTTGTTGTACCAGCGGACTCCGGCCAATGCCTGACCAGAAGGCACCGGGATCCAGGCCGCCGCGTAGGCATTCGCCGGCACCGGAGTCATTCCGAGCAGACCGGCGATTTCCATCGGGTCAGCACCGGCAGGCCCGGCCAGCGCCAACAGGCTGAAGCTCATCATGAGCAGCATCTGCTTCTTCATCCTATTCCCTCCTTACGGCTGCGGGCACAAGGTAATTCGGAGCGACTTCTGGCTACTCGTGCTACTGAGGCCCGAGCGGTGAGCGCTGGTCACGGTGTACGGAATCGTGCAGGGCGCCTGACAGGCGATCGGTACCGTCAACTGATGCTGGTACTTGCCGGTCGAAAGACGCGAGACGCTCTGCGTGACGCCGCCCGTACCCGGCGTGTACTCGGTGGCCGAATAGCAGGAACAGGAGCCGATCGACACTTTGTCCAAGCTCCAGTCACTGCGATAGTCGGTCTGCCAAGTGAACACCCAGTAGAATTGCTGCAGATTCGGGTCGTAGGCGGTGCTGGCCGAGACCGAGGTACCAACCACGGTCGGATTGGTGTCATCGACGATGGTCTCCGGATCCTCGTCGACGGGGTTGACCGTTGCGTTGTAGTTCTGAACCCAGCCATTGGGCCAGAGGATTTGGACCGCGTACGTGCCCGAGGAAACCGGCACCGGGAAGGTGATAGCCAGGTCGTCCTGACCGCCACGCCCACTGCCGCCGTCGACCCACTGGTGGTACCAGACGCCTCCGACCTGGATCGAAACCCGGGCGCCGATGCCTGCCTGGTTGTTCACACTCTGGGGCGAGGACAACCGCACGCAGATGAAGTCCTTGTCCAGGCTGTCGACTCCATCCTGGTCCTCGGCCCGATAGAAGAACTGGAGGTCGTCCGTCTCGCGACCGAGATAGACGTCCTGGTCGCCGTCGCGGTTCCAGTCCAGCACGACCAAGCCGCCTGATTCGTTTCCTTCGTCGAGCCCGACGTGATGGGTTTCGTCGGTGAACGCGGGGCCAGTCGCAGTCTCCACATTGTGGTAGAAGCGAGATGTCTGCGCCGGGTCCAGAGTCGTCATCAGGAAATCCGGTCGCATATCAAGATCATGGTCCCAGACCCTGAGGCCGCTGACGTCGCCCATCGACGGCAGGAATGTCGGGTCGTCCCCGGTGAAGTCGCCAGAGCCATCGTTCCAGTAGACCTGGCCGTTTAGGTTGAAGTACCGCTGGCCAACGACGAGGTCCTGGTCCCCATCAAGGTCCATGTCCATCATCTTGACCGCAGTCTGGCCGAGGAGGCTGCCCGTCGGCAGCAAGCTTCCTCCCTGCTCCGAAAACGTACCGTTACTCTGCTGAACGAAGAGGCGACCGCGGGCACCGTTAACGATCGCCTGCTGGGCGAGGTAGAGGTCCAGCCGGTTGTCGTTGTTGACATCGCACCAGGTGCCGGTGATTGCCGGCAGCGCATTGGCTCCGCCCGCCGTCATGCCGACGGCGCTGGTGACATTGTCGAAATCACCTGTGCCCAGATCGGGGTCAAGATCGTTGCGCATCAGGTAGTTGTATTGCCACAATAGGTCTTCGTCGGGGAAGACATCCTCTTCGCCTCCACGAACGAGGAACAGGTCGGCCCAGCCGTCGCGATCGTAGTCACCCCAAAGGCCGGCCCAGGTGTTGGCCGCATCATCGGCAACACCAAGAGACGTGGTGACATCGGTGAACGTGGCGTCGCCGTCGTTCTCGTACAGTCGCGGCGTTCCGGTCAGGCCGGAGGCGCAGAACATGTCCAGGTCGCCGTCGTTGTCCATGTCGGCGACGGAGGCGCCGCCGAGACCAACCTGAGGTCTCGCCGCAAGCGCGAATGCTGTTTGAGTTCGGTCTGCAAAAACGGGGACCTCTTTTCCGCTTAGTTCCGTTGCTTGGCACAAAGCGGAGTATGTTGCATTACTTGCAATCGTAACCATCAGGTCTTCCAGGTTCCGAGTGTCTTGCGGATCGTAATCGTAGTCGAAACCCACGCTGCTGTAGGGCATGCCGTCGAAGTTGAGACCGGTGTCGGACGAGTAGTTGGCGAAGCGAGCCGGCGACCAGGCGAGTACGGCCTGGATCTGCGGAATCGTCTCCATGGTCGCGAACATCCGGTCCACCTGCTCGTCTTCGAAGTGCACGAAGCAGTGGATCGGCGCGTAGACCATGTAGTTGGTCGGGTCGGGGTCATAGTCGGGGTAGATCTGGTAGAACAGGGGGGTCAGCTCGCAGGTGGTCGTATCGGTGAACGCGTATAGAGGACCCGGGCAGGCCGCGGTCTCGCAGACGAGGTCGCCGGCATCCTCACAGTTCGTCCCGTCCGGGTCTTCGCTGCCGAACATGGTCTCGAACGTGTGGTACAACCCGAGGCAGTGGCCCATCTCGTGGACGATGACCTCGTTGAACATCCTGTCGCCGGAGAGGACAAGGGCCGTCGAAGGGATATTCTCTGCGGAGCCCGCGTCCCAATAGTGGTCGGGCTCGGTGAGGTAGATGTCGACCACAGCGGGATCGTCATTGTTCCTCATGTATTGGAAGATCATGGCGTGGAAGTTGGAGTCGTAGAAGCTGACGTTCTGGTCATCGCGCTCAACTTCCACGAAGGAGACGTTGTACGGCGCAAATCCCTCGTAGAGCCACTCGAGCTGCTCGTCGGCTTGCTGCGAGGTGATGCCGCCGGTGCCGTTGGTGCGGTGCAACATGTGCACCGAGATCCGGACGACTGCCGACGTCATCTCGTGATCGTACGGGTACTCGATGTTCCGGACCTTGAGCGAGTCCACAGACGGAACCGGCGTCAAACACCAGTCCTGAGCATGTGCTGCGGAACCAAGGGCGGTGAAGATGAGCGCGAGCAAGACGAGTCGTTTCATGCCATCCCCTCCCAGGCAAAACGTAACTGGTGATCCCGTCGCGATGCTTACAACGGCAAGAGCAGCAAACGCTCCTTTCCGGTTCGCAGGCGGACTTGCAATTTGTGGCGGTGGAATTACCCCGGCGGCAGACTACTCCCAATTGCCGAACTCGATCAAGCTATTTCTTCATGTGCCCAGAAGAAATCGCGAGCTCGGAGCCGAGAATTGAAGTAACGCAAGGATTTTGTAATCGTTGCCCAGAAGCAATACATATTTACTGGGAGACAAATTTCGCGACGGTGACTCTTGCGGGGTTCGACGGCGCAGGCGTATTGCAATTGACGAGTTGGTACTACGAACGGTCCACCCCCCATGCAGTTTCGCGGTTTGCCTCGCGCTCCCGCCCTGCCCCGTATGTCCGAACGATGATGCGAAGGTGGTTGTTAAGCCGCGCCAGCCCGGACTCTGCAATCTCTGTCGCCTCAAGGTACGTCCAGGACGTCCCAGAAAGGCCCGTTTCCGTATGAACCACCGTGTCGAGCTCCCCATAGACGAGGATGTCGTATACGGTTCCGGGCTCCGCTTCCGCCGTCTTCCCCGAATCCGCATAGCTCCACGTCCCCAGCCGATTCCGATGCGCCCATGACACCGTCAATTCACCAGTGATAGACGCCGGATAGCTTTCCCCGTTGAAGCGCACGTCGGTCGGGCAGTAGACCTTGGCCGACCGCGGCGGGGTGGTGGCCACGACCTGCGACGTTGGGCACGACGTGAAGTCATACTCGCTCTGGTTGTTGTACGGCTGCAAGCGGATGTCGTTGAAGACATTGACGGTCGGAGGCACCGGCCCGCGGATGTTCACGACCTGGCTACCGTACGAGACAAACCACACGCGCGTACCGGCGGGGAATGCCGTTGGCGCGGTGTCCAGACAGCCGCGAGCGAGGGTCTGCAACGTGATGCCGCCCTCGCCCTGAACCACGGTCTGGAACGCGATGAACTCCTCCAGCCCGTCATGGGACAGCCAGGCGACGTTGACCCCGAGCGCGAAATCGGGGCCGCTGACCGAAGCGATGCGGTCGATATCCAGGCTGGCAGTGACCACGATCTCGCTTGTACGCTCGTCGATCGCCGTCGCGAGGACGCCAGACGGGGTGAAGAACGAGACATCCACCGGCGGCGCCCAGCCGCCAGCGCCGTCGGCCACATGGGCGCGGTATCCGAGGGAGATGCCCGCCTGCCCGCGCGCAGCGAGCGTGATGGCCAGCTGCACACCAGGTGCGAGACTGCCGTAGGTCTTCGCCGCCTCGTAGGGCGCTACCAGAACGGCCTGATCGGTCAGAGCGGGGACGTCACCGGACGGGTCCTCCCAGCCCGATGCGGGCGGGGTGGAGTAGCCCGTCCAGTCGACGGCGAAGATGTCCTCCATAGCCTCTATCTCGATCTTCCCTGAATCGAGCCGGCCGGTGCCGACCCGGACTGCCCGGCATACCATGCCGTCGATACCGAGGGGATCCCAGACGAGCTTGAACACCGCCCCGGGCCGTAGCGCCCAGGCAGAGCGGTCGGCCTCGATCGTGATTGTGGCCAGCGGATAGGCTAGGGCGGCGAGCGCCCGCGCGGCGGCCTGCTGGGCGTTCGTCGCATTGGACAGCCCACGCAGGATGAGCTCCTGGAGCGAGACCTCGCCGCCTTGGACCTCGATCCCGGCGAGGTCCTGGGCCTGGGCAGTGCTCTCGATGAACCCGGCGTCGCGGCTGACGTAGCCCACCCTAACGGTGTTCTTGAGATCGCCCCACGACGGGCGGGCGAACGACTTCACCGTGCACGAATCCGCATCGAGCACCGGGATCGTCTCGGGGTCGTAGTCGTAGCGGACCAAGCGTATCGTCAGGAGCCCCGACGTGGGCTCGACGTACATGACGCCGTCGATGTGGCGTAGAATCTCGAGTACGAGATCTTTCGCGGTGGTCCCGCGGTCTTGGAGCATGGAGAGCCCGAGGCCTTCGTCTGCAAGCGTCTGCCCCACCGAGCGAAACGCGGCCACGTCCAGGAATCCCACCGGTAGCCCGAGACCATTGCCTGAAGCGGGCGAGGTCAGGATGTCGTAGATCATGGCGGCCGGATTGGCGTCGCCGTCGATGTTCTCGGCGCCACCCGTCAGTCCCAGGCCATTGGGGCAGCGTCGGACCACGAAGGAGATTGCCTTGATATACGGACTAGTTCCAAGATAGACGTGCCTCAGCACGGCGTGGCAGACGTGGCGCCAGGCGGGCAGGTCGTCGTCCAGGCGCTCCTGCAAGTAGGTGTCCACTGGCTGGGTCGCCGTCCCGTGGTAGACGTAAATGCTGCCGGCGACCCCGCCCTCGGACTCCTCGCCACCGAAGAAGTTGGGCGCGTTGATGTGGATCTGGGTCACGTCCCCGACATGGGGATAGCCCGCGGGGGGCGAGCGGTCGTCGAAGCGGATCTCCTCGACATCATCGATCTCGCCACTGCAAAGCACCAACTGAGCCCCCAGAAAATAGCGGTAGCCGACGGTGACATCTTCAGACGAGAACAGCCCCGTCTTGACCTCCTTGGTGATGGCCTGCACCTCGAGGTCGCCGTACCAAGTGACCATCGGGCCCGAGAGCTTGCAGGTGCCCCAGACGACCGGGATAGCGCGGCCCTCGCCGATCGTGGGAAACTGAAAGTCGCCGAGAGAGGACGGGGTCGGCGCGTCAAACTGCGGTTTGGGACGCAGGACGTCATAGAGCACGGTGCCCACGATATAGACCAGGGCCAGAACCCAGAACGCCATCAGTCGATCCTCCCGGTGAAGGGATTGCGGCCGGGCAGGCGGGACCAACCCAGGTGATTCACGAGGTTGCCGAACTTGGTGCGGCAGGTAGCCTCGAGGTGGTCGCAGCCCCAGTAGGCACGGACCTGGGCCAAGGACGTGAGGCCAGGCAGCGGGGAGATCAGGGTGACCGTGCTGCCCTGGTGGCTGACGATGAAGCGGGTCTCGCCGGCGGCGGTTTCAAGGCGGCCCCCGCGAAACCACTGGTCGGGGCGCAGGGCAAAACCGTTTGACGTCACGGTCGCGCCCGACACGGAGGTAACCGTGACCAGGTCCCTGCAGGCTGCGGGGTCGGCGCGGCAGGCGTTCGAGTAGAGGACGTGGTTGCAGGGCGTCTGCATGGCCAAGATGGGCACCGTGCGCGCCAGCATTGCCATCAGGCTCGCGCCGGTGAGGATGGCCTGGGATTCCTCGAACCTGGCTCGCACGACCTTGCCGCTGAAGATGGTCACGGCGAGCGACTCCTCGCCGCGGTGGGCGCGGTAGATCGTCACCCAGACGGGCGAGGATGGCAGGTCGCCGATGAAGAGCGCCGGGACCGGGTTGGCGCGTGGCAAGGTCAACTCGATCGTCTCGCCCGTGTCCTCCTGCGAGAAGTCCAGCTCGCCGCGGGTGATCGCCTCAGGCGCGAACACGCCCGCGGGCAAGGTGATCGCCCGGTCCGCCGAGGTGTAGAACCACAGGTTGCCGCCCTGCGCGAACCGGTAGCCCTCGACGGGCTGGCCGAGGTAGCGGCTCTTCTCTCTCTCGTCGTAGGTCACAGCGGCGCCTCCAGGGGAAGCTCTCGGACGCGGATCGTGGCCGCGGCCACGTTGACGCTCGGGTAGGAGACCTCGACACGGTCCTCGTCCAGGCGGCAGAACTTCAGGAACGACAGCACCGTCTTGGCGCTGGAATACTCACGCTGCGCGACGGGATCGAGCGTGAGGGTCTCGGTCTGGTAGTTCGCAGGGTCGGTGGCGCCGGTGATCCGGCAGAAGTCCATCGTGCCGTCGCCAAGCGACCAGAGCGCGAGGTGGCGTCGCGCGCCGGTCGTGCCCCACATCTGCTGCTTGTACCTGACCCACCTGATGGTGGCGCCGGACTGGTTCTGGGCGACGTCCGCGGCCAGGGCGAGGTCCCACTGGAAGCTGGGCAGCCAGAACGGCACGGCGCGTCCCCTGCGGGCGTCGAGGAACGTGCGCATTGCGGAGATCTCGTCCCGGCCGATCGCCGTCCAGGTAAAGGGGCGCGAGGGCGCGGGGGCGGGCGCTTGCTCGTCGGCGATGCGCCGGCCGGTGTTCGAGCTCAAGAGCACGAACTTCCGCCTGAGGCGCTCCTCGAAGGCGCCGACCCGGTTGTAGTTCAGTTCCAGGACGTCGTAGCCGAGGTAGCTCATGGCCGAAACCCGTCGATGTCGAAGGTGAGAGAAGTCGAGCCGATCGCCAGCGTCTCCCAGGTAAAGCCCTCATCGCTGGAGAGCCGGCCGACCACGATTGGCAGAACTAGGGTCCTGCCGGCTGTCCAGTCCTGGATGAGGCCGAAGTCCAGGACCACGCGGTCCTGCAGCACACTCTCGATCGTCTGGACCTCCCAGCGGTAGGGATCGGTCCAGAGCAGGACCATGCCGCCGGGCTCGAAAGGGATGTCCGAGGTGTCGCAGATGAGGTCGTGGCCACCCGCCTGGGCGTCCTGTAGCAGCCGGGTCTGGAACTGCCAGCGCCCCACGCCGAAAGCGCGGGCCTGATTGCCGAAGAGGATAGCGCTCGCCATCTGAGCGTCGCGAAGCTCATCCAGGAGCGTCGCGTAGCGGATGGTGCCTATCGGCACGGCGCGAAGCTGGATGCGCTGCTCCATCCCGCGGTAGGACGTGATGATGTCGGTCAGGAACCCGAAGGTCTCGGTCACCGGCTGGGCCCAGTTCGGCGGAAACGGAAAGGGGATCAGCCGAAAGCCCAAGAGCCGCAGGTTGGTCCCGCGCGGATCCAACCCGGCGAAGATCCACGTGACGAGGTTGTCGATCAGGGAGTCGCCGTCGCTCAGAACCTTCACTAGGTAGGTGTGCGACGCGGAGGCCGGGAAGTGCACGGGCTCTCCGAGGTCGTCCATGACGGCAATCCCGGCGGGGCCCTCGACCGTGATCTCTTGAAGGGTATGGCCGTGCTGGATATCGGCATTCCAAACCTCGACCTCGGCTTCCTGCTCGGAGACGACGGCGCCCAGGTCGTGCCGGCGCGGGATCACGTGCACGCGCCCCAGGACAGCCAGGCCGTGAACGGGGGCGATGCCGCCGGCACGCTGGAATGCCACAGGCCGGGGGTCGGCCAACGCCGAGCGTCTGCCGGCGTTCATCCCGACGAGGTGAAGCGGACGAACGTCGATGGGATCCAGCGCGGCTGTGGACAAGTTGACGGAGAACCCCGTACCTGGAACAAGAACCAGTGGCCCTGTGACCATGACGGCCGTAGCCATCAGGCGGCCTTCCTGACGGCGAACGACGGGAACAGCATGTAGTTCACGCCGCCCACCTGGTAGATGTCCCCAGCGCCGTAGCCGTGGCCCACGGCCTCGGTCCAGAAGACGGTGGGCGGGTAGCCGATCGGCGCCCACCTGTTCTGCGGCTCGGTCTCCATGAAGCAGTGCAGGGGCAGAAGCAGTGCGCCGCCGAAGGCGCTTTGCAGCGTGCGCTCGCCAGGGCTACTGCCGAACAGGTACTGGTAGCCTGGGTACTCGTCCTCTTCCATCCCACCGAGCGCGGCGGCGCACTTGTTGAGCGCGTCGCGCATGCGCCGGCCGGTCCAGCCGAAGCCCTCGTCCTCGGGTTTGCAGTCGCCGATCCAGCGGCCCGAGAACGACGCCGCGTCGACGCGTACGAACGCTGTGCAGTGAGTCAGTCCGGTGCTGCCGGAGATGGTCGAATTGTCCTCGTCCGTGTGGGACATGGGCGGATAGGCGGTCAGGTCGATGCCGCGCCGGTTGCCGGTCAAGAGGTCAGCGATCTCGGCGGTGTTCAGCTTCGTGCTCGAGCTGGCGAAGAAGTACGGGAACGGCTCGGGCAGGGACGCCCGCTCGAGGGACGGTCCCCAGCCCATGTGGCAGAAGATCCCGGGCGCCCGCTCGACCACGACCGTGATGTGGTCGTTGCCGTCGTCGAACAGGTGATACGCGGCTACCGAACCCTGGGGCAGATTCATACCGCAGCCGGAGGTGGTCAGATCGTACGGCCGCAAGGGGCCGCCCGGCTGGTCGTTCCAGTGGTCTTCACCATCCCAGCCGGTGCCCAGGTACAGACCGATCCCGTAGCCGCCGTTTCCTAGATCATGGAAGTTGCTGATGCCGCGCCGCCACAGCCGCTCGTTCTCCGCGGCGCGCAGGTTCACGTAGAGGCTGCCCGCCTTCACGAGGTGGGCGCGCCAACCGGCGCCGTCTTGCTCGGACTGGTTCACGGTCCAGCCTTGGCCCGTGAGCCACGTCACGATTGTCTGCAGAAGGCTCGTAGGCGAACTGCTGATCCCGGTCTGGTACGCGGCGGCCATCAGTCCAACCTCACGGCGCAGAAGTCGTCGCGGTCGTT
>JADHED010002339.1_pt1 | contig 13385 bp, 10 predicted proteins | sample 8952041 | NCBI WGS metagenome assembly JADHED01 (sample SAMN16124423, study PRJNA663239) | bioreactor sludge metagenome | isolation source: sludge (control) | place: India:Bengaluru | collected 2018-09-08
GGCTTTCATACAATGCCATGCAGAATTATTGCGGGCATTTCGATTTCTTTCCGGGCGACTGGAACAACACTTTACAAAGAGACGGAGGTTTTTTTGAGGAAACCGGCTCTTACGCTCCATTTATAAAAGGGGTTATAAATCAATGGCACGACTTGTCGAGGGCAAACTCATTAATACTCGAACGGGAAAAAATACTCAGGGCAGCATACGGGCAGCGCTCGACTTATCAGGCTGAGGGAGTTGGTACATGGGAGGGAAAATTTCCCGCATACGGCTATGCGTACTCAGATTATGATGCGGGGCACGATATAACAGATAACTGGATGGGTGAAACCGTAACAAGCAAACTGTGCCGAGCCGGTATAGATAAGCCGGGGTTCATGGTTAAAGGCTTGGTTGACAACTGCGAGCAGACGAATAATACGGTCGTAAACAGCAATAACTCAAGCGGGCTGCACGAAAGATTATTCTCAGATATAAAGCGGTCTGACTATAATCACAGATGGTACATTAAACCGAAAATAAGGATTAAAGCTGAAGATGCAGCGGCTCATTTGAACGATACTGTAATTGTTATATACGTTAAAAACTTTTCAAATCAATATATTGATTCTTTTGCAATTAAAGGTAGTTGTTTTTTAGATACTGTAAATAATTCCTATGACGGCCGCTATCTGGAAATGTTTTATCGGTTACCGCCTCAATATAATGACCTTTCAGTCAGGGCTGATTTTCTGGCAAACGGAAAAGGAAACCGGAACGACATAGAAAGCAAGGTTGACTATCAGATAAAATGGCTTGGCAAGGTCGATGTCTGGCTTGATTACGTCAGGGTTGACGATTCCTGGGCACATTTTCTTTTTACTGATACTTATGAGAACGAATTAAATAATCCTAATAATAAATGGAAATTCCACAGAGCTATTTATGATGAAGTTAACGCATTTAAAAACATGCCCGGACTTGCATATTTCTGGGTTGATGAATGCGGGTTTAATAATATTCCATGCATTGCGGAAGTTAACAAACTTGTAAAACTATATAGCGGTGGAAGTACTTCTGTAACATTCATTGCAGACCCTGTGGCATTTGTCGGTAATGGAGGATTAAGATACAAAGGAAGCTCTGCCGACCCCGACGACTGGTCTGTGAACTGGCATACAACTTACAAGGAGCTTTTCGGACAGGGAGCGATATCAAATCAGGTTATCGGACAGTTCTTTCCGCAGCACTGGTACACATTGTACCCTCACAACTTAAGCCTTGACAATTCGCCCGATAATCAATCTGGGGCAAAAAGACATTTTTCTAAAAGTAATTACGCGGACTACTACGGAGAGATACCAAACACTTCTTGGAAAGGATACATGACTTACTTAAATAAACTAACAAGACTAATGAGGTTTGTATCCGATTCGGCAAAGAACAGGAATTTAACGTTCGGAGCAATAGTCCAGATAAACAGCGACGAAGGCGGCTTAAAGGGTGATAACCCGGGCTGGGGACTGAGAGAACCTACAAACGAGGAGATTTCTGTTAATAATTTTCTTGCTATGTGCTACGGTGCAAAGCAAATATTCCAATTTTCCTACAATACAAACTCGCAGGGCTCTGATAATTACGGCACGTATTTCAACAGGGGTCTTACAACTCCTAATCCCGAATATGCCGCAAGAAGACTTCTGAACTATTACGGTCAGCCAAAATGGCAGTACATGAAAGAACTGAACGAAAGGATGATGAAGATAGGAAACGTATTGTATCCGACGGGTGATACGAATCTCCATCTAAAATACGACAGGACAGTAACGGTAAATACGTACAATTACGCTTGTTCGGGATGTAATTTGCCGTACTCTTACATATCCGACATTAAGAGCATTTACAGGTCTTCTTCAAACAACTTCACCGACGACGAGGCTTGCACGTACTGCGACAGGGCAGAATCAAGAAACTGGGAAATAGGATTTTTCAACCCTTCCGCTTCGCAGCCAGACGATAAAAGCAGGTATTTTCTTGTCTTGAATAAAAGAGCCTATCCCGAAATAAATAATGACGGTGATACGCGTTTGCTAAAAATAAGATTTAATCCATCCGCACTGCAGGGGTTTGAAAACTGGGTGCTGAAAGATGCCGTAACCGATTCAGTAATAAGTATGTTCAGCAGGAATTCCGCCGTGTATATTTCCGCTGGACTCTTTCTGCCCGGGGAGGGGAAGCTGCTGAAACTCGTACCTCAAACCCCATAGCGGAGTTTTGATTTGCTGAATATGTAAGCTAAAATCAGGGATATGCTTCCTGTTATAGATATTTTTTGTAGTAATGTTAATGTATATTTTATTTGTAAAAGAATAAGGATTAATTTAGTTTATAAATTATGATACTTCATAAAACTCTTTCCCGCATCCTTGATGGACTGATATTGCTCATATTTATTCTTTTCTTTTCTTCAGCCGGTTTTCAGGACAAGTTCACGGGAAACTGGAGCTATCAGGAAATGCCTGCTTTGCCTAATGTGACAATAGCTGATATGAAATTCCTTGATAGTCTTACTGGTTTTGCTTTATTATCCAATAGTACACAACCATTAGATACGGCATATATATTAAAAACCACGAATGGAGGATATGATTGGTTAAGGTCAAAAACAGAGAAAGGGAATTACACAAGAATACAATTTATTAATAATCAGACCGGATACGTTTGCGGTCAGATTCAAACGAATGCAGTAATATATAAAACTACGAATCAGGGATTAACATGGACAAATCTTTTTATCCCGCAATTAATAATCGTTAACGATATGTATGCTTTGAATGAAGATACAATTTGGTTTGTCGATAGATTTTCTTTGGAAGGTGGCGTATTCCGCACAACAAACGGCGGCACAAGCTGGCAATTACAGTGGGCGGGCGGAGCGAGCAACCCAAACAGAATTTATATGTTTAATAAAGATTTTGGGTTTCAGACAAGTGCTACTTCTCCCGATTCTTGGCTATTAAGAACAACAAATAGCGGAGTAAATTGGAATACTGTATCAGGAGGTTCTTTTACCGATATTATATTTTTTGATACTTTAATTGGCTATAAAGGATTTTACGATATCAAGAAAACAACTGACGGAGGATTAAGTTGGAATATCCTAAGTTTACCGATTCAGCCGTTCTATACGGTAAAATTTTCTTTTATTAACAATGATACATTATGGGCTGTAGGTGGTTATGTATTAATGGGTTCTAATTTTAGGGGAATCTTATATAACTCAACAAATGGCGGAAATACTTGGCGCTATCAAATTCCGGATACATCCTACAACATTCCTGGATTTAGATTCATTCAGTTTATCAACAAAAATATTGGCTGGGCTTATCGACATAATAATGGCATTCATACTATTACCGGCGGTGATACAACTTTTCATATTACGGCAGTTAATAACAGCGAAATTACATTATCACCGAACGATTATGCTTTATCCCAGAATCATCCTAACCCGTTTAATCCATTTACAACTATTAAATTCGGTTTGAAGAAATCATCGGTTGTATCTCTTGATGTGTTTGATATACGAGGTGGGAAAGTGAAATCAATTATAGAAAATAAGAGAATAAACTCCGGTACTTACGAATACGGATTCGACGGCAGTAATCAATCTACAGGTATATACTTTTATAGATTAACAGTAAATAACAAATCGTCAATAACAAAGAAAATGTTAATCGTGAAATAAAAAGAATTAAATATTATTATATTACATGAAAAAACAACATACAAATATGAATAGTTATAAATCTAAAGCCGTAAAAGTAATAATATCTATCGTTACTTTTTTAGTATTTGTTTCTACGGGTTTTCAGGATAAGTTCACAGGAAACTGGAGCTATCAGGAAATGCCTGCTTTGCCTAATGTGACAATAGCGGATATGAAATTTCTTGATAGTCTTACCGGGTTTGCCGTTATGTCAAATGACACTCAACCTTTAGACACAGCTTATATACTAAAGACAACGAATGGCGGATATAACTGGTTAAGGTCAAAAACAGAGAAAGGGAATTACACAAGAATACAATTTATTAATAATCAGACAGGATATGTGTGCGGTCAGATTCCATCTAACGCAGTAATTTATAAAACTACAAATCAGGGGTTAACATGGTCCAATCTATTCATTCCACAATTGATAATAGCTGATGATATGTATGCACTAAATGAAGATACAATTTGGTTTGTCGATAGATTTTCTTTGGAAGGCGGTGTTTACCGCACAACAAACGGCGGCACAAACTGGCAATTACAATGGGCGGGCGGTGCGAGCAACCCCAGCAGAATTTATATGTTTAATAAAGATTTTGGGTTTCAGACAAGTGCTACTTCTCCCGATTCCTGGCTGTTAAGAACAACAAATAGCGGAGTAAATTGGAATACTGTACCTGGAGGTCCTTTTACTAATATTGTTTTTTTTGACTCTTTAAACGGCTACAAATGCTTTGGGAACTTTAAGAAAACGACAGACGGTGGCTTAAGCTGGACAACAATGTCACTTCCAAGTGTCCCTTCGCCAGGATTATCATATATAGATGCTTTCAGTTTTGTAAATAGAGATACTGTTTGGGGTGTTGGAGGATATGTATTTCTCGGAAATAAATTCAGAGGAGTTTTATATAATTCTACAAACGGAGGCAATAATTGGCGCTATCAAATACCTGACACATCTCTTAATTTTGCATTATTTAAGACAATTCAATTTATTAACAAAAATATAGGTTGGGCATATAGATATACAAGCGGCATACATACTACATTAGGCGGTGACACTGCATTCATTGTAACCTCTATTAATAACAATGAACATTCGATTATCCCTGATAATTATTTGTTATACCAAAACTATCCTAATCCTTTTAATCCATTTACGACAATTAAGTTTGCTTTAAAGCTAACATCAAATATTTCACTCGAAGTATTCGATATGAAGGGCAGAAAAATTAAAACCATCATTGATAATAAGAAGATTAACTCCGGCACTTACGAATACGGCTTCGATGGAAGCAATTATTCCTCAGGTGTTTATTTCTATCGTTTAAAGATTAATAATAAATCGGCTCAGACAAATAAAATGGTTTTAACAAAATAACAGACCCATACTTCTTTTTCTCCAATGCAAATAACCCTGTTTTTCTCTGTCTTTCCGCTTTGCATTTCTTCGCAGCTTCAGCATTGTTCTCGAAGCTCTTTACAATAATCCCCCCCCTTTTGTTGCACATTCGCCGCATCGAACGTTCATAATCTTTTGTTTTTAACATTAAATTAGTCTTTTCTCTGTGCTCTCAGTGATTATCTCTGTGTACTCGGTGGTAATCTCTTTTCTTTAGTTCTTAAAAATATACCCTGCTTTTCTTATTTGTCTTTACTCTGTGCCCTCAGTGATTATCTCTGTGTACTCGGTGGTAATCTCTTTTCTTTAGCTCTAAAAAATACATCATGCTTTTTTTATTTGTCTTTACTCTGTGCCCTCAGTGATTATCTCTGTGTACTCGGTGGTAATCTCTTTTCTTTAGCTCTTTGAAATATATCCTGCGTTTCATAGAATAAAACAATGTGGTTTTATTTATTTAATAATCAATTTGTAGCTTTTTTGCTCTCTTTGCGACCGACGTCTACCCCGAGACCTCGGGGCATCCTTAGCGCTCTTTGCGTTTAAAATCTTTTGTTTTTAACATTAGATTAATCTTTTTCTCTGTGTCATCAGTAATTATCTCGGTGTCCTCGGTGATAGAATCACTTCTTTTGCTCTTATAAATATTACATTCTTTTCTTATTTGTTTTTAACATTAGATTAATCTTTTCTCTGTGCCCTTCGTGATTTTCTCGGTGTACTCGGTGATAGAATCTCTTCTTTTGCTCTTATAAATATTACATTCTTTTCTTATTTGCTTTTAACATTAGATTAGTCTTTTCTCTGTGCCCTCTGTGTGCTCTGTGGTAAAAGTTCTAACTTAAACGTTCTTTGCAATAAATTAAAGTTCTTCTCTGCGCTCTCTGGGTACTCTGCGGTAAAAATTCTATCTTAAACGTTCTTTGCAATAAATTAAGGTTCTTCTCTGTGTCCTCTGTGTGCTCTGTGGTTAAAATCTGTGGTAAAATCTGTTTTCATGTTTTTTTTGTGGCCTGAAGCTACGTAGTGCTCTTCATGAACCATCCTTCAATAAAATCTCTCTTTCTCCCTTTCTGAATTAAATCTTTTGTGGTTTTTTCGTAAATTGTTGTTTACTCAAGAAAATACATCAAAATAAATGAAAACTATTATCGAACCTTTCCGTATTAAATCTGTTGAATACGTTAAAACAACAACGGCTAAAGAAAGAGAAAAAATTATTAAAAATGCTTTCTATAACCCTTTCTTAATTCACGCCGAAGACGTACTCATAGACCTTCTGACCGATAGCGGCACTTCCGCGATGAGCTCTAAACAGTGGGCGGCTATCATGGACGGCGACGAATCTTACGCAGGCTCTAAATCATACTTCAGGTTCGATTCTGCAGTGAAAAAAATCTTCGGCTTCAAACACTGCATCCCCGTTCATCAGGGACGTGCCGCGGAAAGAATCCTTTTTACTTTCCTGCTCAGCGATATCGACAAAGAAGGACGCTTCGTTAATTCCGGAAAAGGAAAATCCATTCCGAGTAATAATCATTTTGACACAACGCGCGCTAACATAGAGTTCAACGGCGCTGAAGCTGTTGACTTTGTGATTGAAGAAGGCAAGCATCCCGAAGTCATTCATCCGTTCAAAGGAAACATGGATACGAAGAAACTCCGCGAATTTATCGAATCCGTTGGCGTGAAAAACATCCCCGTGTGTATGCTCACGATTACTAACAACACGGGCGGCGGACAGCCGGTTTCAATGGAAAATATACGCGAAGTCAGTAAAATTTGTAAAGAATATAAAATCCCGTTCTTCCTTGATGCATGCAGGTTCGCAGAGAATGCCTATTTCATTAAAATGAGGGAAAAAGGGTATGAAAATAAATCCATAATGGAAATCTGCAATGAAATGTTTTCATACGCCGACGGATGTACTATGTCTGCAAAGAAAGACGCATTCGCAAACATCGGCGGTTTCCTTTCGATGAATAACGATGAGTGGTACCAGAACTGCAAAAATCTTTTAATCATTACAGAAGGCTATGAAACTTACGGCGGACTTGCGGGACGCGACCTTGAAGCCATAGCACAGGGACTCGAAGAAATTGTCGATGAAAGCTATCTTCATTACAGAATTCATTCTTCAAAGTATCTCGGAGATAAACTCGAAGCAAACGGCATCCCATTCATTAAACCCGTAGGCGGTCACGCTTTGTATGTTGACGCAAAAGGATTTCTGCCAAACATTCCCGTCGACAAATTCCCCGGACAGGCACTAGTTGTCGAGCTTTACAAGCGAGGCGGTATCAGAGGCGTCGAAATCGGGAGTGTTATGTTCGGAAAGTATGACGCCAAAGGAAAACTGATTCCTGCGGACATGGAGCTCGTAAGGCTTGCAATCCCGAGAAGGGTTTACACGCAAAGCCATATTGATTTTGTTGCAGAGGTTCTGATTGAAATCAGCAAGAATAAAGATAAGATAAGAGGCGTTAAGATTGTTGAAGAACCAAAGTTCTTGCGGCACTTCACCGCAAAATTTGATTTAGTATAAACTTAAAATATAACAATGGACTTTACAGGAAAAGTACACAAAATATTTCCTATTCAGGAATTTAAAAATAACTTTACAAAAAGAGAGTTTGTTCTTGCGGATGAATCAGGACAGTTTCCGCAGTATATCACGTTCCAGCTGCATAAAGACAGATGCTCGCTGATTGAAAAGTTCAGCGAAGGTGATATCGTAAAAGTGGCGTTTAATCTAAACGGCAGAGAGTGGACAAACCCCGAAGGTAAACAGGTTTACTTTAATTCGCTCGTTGCTTGGAAGATTGAACCCGCAGGCGAAGAAGGCTCTGCCCGCAGTGCCGGCAGCCCTAATGAACCGCCCGATGAGTTCGCAGCCGACAGCGAAGATATGCCGTTCTAAAATTTTATTGGGGTTATTGTGGCTCCTCTACGGTAACCCCTGTTTGTCTCCATATTTTCTGCTCACCCGGCTTTAAAGCAATTATCTTGTCTTTCAAAGACTTGTATGCGGTCAACGAATCAACAAGTTCGTTCAAAACGTACAAAGGTTTGTTCTCATCCGTAAAATATTTTACCGTACCGTAATGAACGGGTATCATGTATTCCGCTTTTATATCCTTGAAAAGTTCAAGCGCCTCAATTGATGATGTATGGTGCCAGAACCCCGTGGAGTCGCAGTTTCTGCAGGGTCCTATCGGTATTAACGATACGCCTATGTCAAACTTCTCTCCTATTTGCTTGAATGCCTTATCGTGATAACCAGTATCACCCGCATAATAAAAAGTTACATCCTTGTATTCAACAATAAAACCCGTTGCCCCCTCCTCTCGCCAGGTGTATGTGTCGAACCCGTACCTGCCGCCGTTATGGTACGCAAAGACGGGTGTTACTTTCATTCCCGAAACGTAAACAGGCCTGCCTATAAAATTCCTAAACCTTGTATCCGCCTTGTTTACTCTTATCATGCTTACTTTGTAATCGGGCAGATAGTATTCCGTTCCTTCAGGAAAAACAATTTTAGAATTAGGAAATTTTTCCGTCAGCATATCCAAAGAAGAATAACTCAGATGGTCCATGTGTGAATGCGAAACAAAAATCACATCAAGCTGTTTAAGACTGTCTATCCTCAGTCCGGGCTCTGTTCGTCTCATTATTACTCCGCCAAACCGCGTATTAAAAAAGGGGTCGAACATTATCACCTTGTCGTAAATCTGCACTAGCGTCGCTGAATGCCCTATCATCAGCACCGAAACTTTCACGCTGTCGTGAACAGGATTGCTGAACGTTTTGACTTTCTCGGGCTCGCCTGTAATCGATTCTTCTATGTTGTGTACCAGTAGCCTTGCAGGCCAGCAGCCTGCAGCGGTTAGTGAAATAAATAATATTAATATGTATAAACTCTTCTTCATTAAAAATATTTTATGTATAACCCGAATGAATATTCGTTGTTCTTGTGAAGGTTCTTTACAAACTGAACTCCAACCATCCCTCCGAGAAAATATACGCCAGCTTCAATTCCGGGGTAACCGCTCTCTCCCGTTATGTCATTGTTCCTGAAAGTGTACTTCGCGCCTAATGATGCTGCAATGTTCTCGCCCATCTCCTGAACAGGGAGTAAAACTCTTGCGCCCGTTCCGACTCCGAAACTGCTGAACCCCGAATATTTGTAAGATGATGTTACAACCTCGGGTTGAACAAACAACTCAACCGAACCAGAAAACCTTCTTACAGGATTTATCATAAAAAACTGCACCGGCGAAACAAACCTGTTCGCACGGAATGAAAAATTTACGGGAATAAACTGCCATCTGAACCCGAATTGTATCCTTGCATTTTCTGCATTCGCATCATTATCAAAATACGGCGAAGGTATCAGCTGTACCAAACCCCAGTTTAAATACTTTGTGCCTTTCCTCAGCGCAAAATCGTATTCCTTCTCCTGTGATTTAGAATCGGAACCCGTTATCGCTATAAATGCTGCCGCTATTAATAGTGCCTTCTTTAACATATATTAGGTAAAACGGAAAAGTGCCTGCATAAGTTCATAAAAAACCCCTCTTTTCCTTTTGTTTTTCGTAATTTTATCCTATCTGAAGTAGTGACAAAAATGTCATCAATAAAAAAATTTGTGCTGTTTTTAGCCCTTTTTGCACAATCCCTGATTAGCCTACAACTTGCCTCTAAATAGCCTTAAATTAGCGTCAAAATTATTTGTGACTCGCCGCGGCGAGTCACTCTCACATAAGAAAAATATCTCTTTTGCTTCTTTGCCCTCGTTCCCAAGCTCCTGCTTGGGAGCGCACTATAAAATACTATAGTGTCAGTTAGTTGTTTATTGCTTCGGTAGAAAAACTACTTATCAAAGTATTTTTCTCTCTTACTCTTCGGCAGCGACTTAACTACTAAGTTGTATGAATTGTCAACCATTTTAAGTATCTCTTTCGGCGGAATTGTATTATCCAAAATAATCGTGTTCCAGTGCTTTTTATTCATGTGATGCCCGGGAAGTACAGCGTTATATCTTTCCCTTAACTCTACCGCAATCTCTGGGTCGCATTTAAGGTTCAGATTTGTTGGGATCTCAAAATCCATCATCATAAATATCTTGTTCATCACCTTAAAAACAAGAACATCATCTCCGAACGGCTGAGACTCTGTTGCGTGGCTTTTCTTTAAAGCGTATTCTCTTAATACATCAAAGTTCATTTTATTTCCTGCCGAATTTTTCTATCAGCATTTTCAGCTTGTTGTCGAGGTCTTCCTTCTTCGCCTTCTTTGGCTTCTTCGGTTGTGGCTTTGATACTTCCTCAAGCCTCATCGAAAGCGATATTCTCTTTCGCGCTGCTTCAACTTCAAGAACCTTTACGGTTACTTTCTGGTGAACTTTCAGAACGTCTGCGGGAGACTTTATGTACCCGTCTGTTATCTCGCTTATATGCACAAGCCCGTCCTGATGAACGCCTATATCCACAAACGCTCCGAAGTTTGTAACGTTGGTAACTATCCCCGGCAGCCTCATCCCTATTGCAAGGTCTTCTATTTTATTTACACCCTTCATGAACTCAAACACTTCGAATTTTTCTCTCGGGTCGCGTCCGGGTTTCTTAAGCTCTGCTTTTATATCTTCAAGCGTCGGAAGCCCTATCGTGTCTGTAACGTATTTGTTGATGTCTATCTTCTCCTGATTCTTCGGGTTAATCATCAAATCTTTTATCGTGCATCCCATATCCTCTGCCATTTTCTCAACCACATGATAGCTCTCCGGATGCACTGCGCTTGAATCGAGCGGGTTTGCACCGTTTCTTATTCTTAGAAATCCCGCTGCCTGTTCAAACGTTTTTCCTTTCAGTCTCGGTATGTTCTTAAGCTCATCCCTCGACGAAAAAGGTCCGTTGTTATTCCTGTATTCCACAATCGATGCCGCCATCTTCGGACCCACTCCCGAAACGTAAGTAAGCAGCTGCTTGCTCGCAGTGTTAACCTCAACACCAACTTTGTTGACACAGCTTATCACAACGTCGTCAAGCTTCTGCTTTAGCTGGGTCTGGTTTACGTCATGCTGATACTGTCCAACCCCGATTGCCTTCGGGTCTATCTTTACAAGCTCTGCAAGCGGGTCAACAAGCCTTCTGCCAATCGATACGCTGCCTCGCACCGTAACGTCATAATCTGGAAATTCATCTCGTGCAACCTCAGAAGCAGAATAAACCGAAGCTCCGCTTTCATTCACCATCACTACCTGCAGATTCTGAATCTTCTCATCGGTCGAACTTGCAATCACCCTCTTAATAAAATCTTCCGTCTCTCTTCCTGCTGTGCCGTTCCCTATCGCTATAACTTCAGAACCAAAAGCTTTCAGTAATTCAAGTATCTTTTTCCCCGCTTCAATCGTCTTTGCGTCGCCGGTATGCGGATAGATTGTGTCGTTATGAAGAAGCTTGCCCTGCCTGTTTAGACAGACTACTTTACACCCCGTTCTGAACCCCGGGTCTAAAGCCATAACAGCTTTCTCTCCAAGAGGTGCTGCCATCAATAACTGATAAAGATTATCCGCAAACACTTTTATCGCCTCTGTATCTGCTTTTGTCTTTAATGCAGCCCTGAACTCCGATTCCATTGAAGGTGATAAAAGTCTTTTATAACTATCCGTGATGGCTATTCTCACTTGTATAGCCGCCTCGTTATCTGCCTTTAAAAAATGTCTTTCAAGTATCTCAATCGCTTCTGCCTCTTCGGGAATTACCTCTAAACGCAGAAAGTCTTCATTCTCTCCCCTCAACATCGCAAGTATTCTGTGTGACGGCGAATCGGCAGCAAGCTCTTTCCAGTCGTAATAATCTTTATACTTAATTCCCTCTTCATCCTTTCCTTTTGCAACCTTCGAATATATAACTGCCTTCTTCGTAAACAGCTCTCGCATCTTTTCCCTCGAAGTCTTGTCTTCTGAAACCATCTCGGCAATAATATCACGTGCACCCGCAAGCGCCTCTTCTTCAGTGTTGACGCCCTTCTCAGTGTCAATAAACTTCTGTGCCTCTTCCGATATATTAAAATCTCCCTGCTCAAATATCATAAGCGCCAGCGGCTCAAGTCCTTTTTCCTTTGCAACCGTTGCGCGTGTTCTTTTCTTCGGTTTGTACGGCAGATAAATATCCTCAAGCTCAGTCATTGTTTCTGCTGCATCAATCTTTTCCTTTAACTCTTCCGTCAGCAGCTCTCTTTCTGCAAGTGATTTTAGTATTGCCTCTCGTCTTTTATCCAGCTCTTCAAGCTGTATCATTCTGTCTCTGATAGCTGTAATCTCAACCTCGTCAAGGCTTCCCGTAAGTTCCTTTCTGTATCGTGAAATAAACGGTACCGTTGCGTCCTCCATCAGCAGCTTTGCCGTGTTCTCAACCTGATGCTGTTTTAGATTAAGTTCTTGGGCTATCTTTGGTGCATATTTTAAATCCATTTAAAAATCCTGTAATCTTTATGTTCTTTTAATTTTATTGAAAAAATGTTCTGTTCTTTCTATCAACTATCAACGATTAACTATCAACGATTTTTATATTTCTTTTAATACTTCTTGCCAGTTGCTCCAGTTTATCCGTCTCTGATTCTTTATGTGCGAATTATAACTCTTGTCATAAATAATGTGTTCCCATACAGGCTGCATTGCTCCGGTTACTTCGGGCTTATCATCAATAAGTATGTCTCCCCTTACAAGCGTCTTATCCCTCGTCAGCACAAGCTTCATAGTCCATTCTTGCCCAAGATGTTTTTCAATCCATTCATATTTTTCCGCAACACAGTTTTTATACTGCCTCATCGGACTCGAACAGATAAACACATCGTGCCCCTTTTCTTTAATCTTTTTCACTGCTTCAACACCGCCCTCTATCTCAGGAAGGTTTGCCACAAATCCCTCTTGTGTAAACAGCTCTGTCATTCTGTCAATCAGCTCCGGCGGATATTCATCCCGCATGTAAAACTTCTGCCTCTCGTTCATCGGTATAAAAAATTCATCGGGATATTTCTCTCGCCACTTTAAAAAAAACCCCCCGTCAAAATCCGATATGACATCGTCCATGTCTATAAGTATTATCATCTCTGAAATTCTTTGCATTATAAGGATTTTTGATTTCTAAGTCAATTACTTTGTCCTTTTCGGAAATTACTGAATTTATAAAATCTATCAATAGGTCTTTATTTTCTTCAGACCCAAAC
>JADHED010002340.1_pt1 | contig 13383 bp, 8 predicted proteins | sample 8952041 | NCBI WGS metagenome assembly JADHED01 (sample SAMN16124423, study PRJNA663239) | bioreactor sludge metagenome | isolation source: sludge (control) | place: India:Bengaluru | collected 2018-09-08
CTGCCCAGCGGCACCCCCTACTTCGGCGCTCCGGTACAGGTGCCCGGGAGGATCGAGGCCGAGAACTACGACCTGGGCGGCGAGGGCCTCGCCTACCACGACGTCAACGCCAACAACATCGGCCTGCTCTACAGGACCACCGAGGGCGTCGATCTGGAGGGCGCGGCCGGCGGCGGCTACGACGTCTACTGGATCGTCGCCGGCGAGTGGCTCGAGTACACGTTCTCGGTGGCCGAGGCGGGCTACTACGACTTCATCCCCTACGTGGCGACGGTGCCGGGCTTCGGCAACTTCACCCTGTCCATCGACAACGTGGACGTGAGCGGCAAGCGGCCGGTGCCGTCCACCGGCGGCTTCCAGTTCTGGACGCCGAAGCGCGTCGAGGGCGTGCCGCTGGCCGCCGGCACGCACATCATGCGCTTCGACTTCGACTCCGACACCGACAAGACGGGCTGGCTGTTCAGCCTGAACTACATCGACGTGGAGCGGGTGTACCCATCGAGTGTGGACGATGGCGTCGTGCCTGCCACCCTCGGCGCGGCCCGGGGCTACCCCAACCCCTTTAACCCACAGACCACGATCGAGTACGTGGTGCCTGCCGAGGGACCGGCCCGGCTGGCCATCTTCGACGCGCGCGGCCGGCAGGTGCGGGTTCTTGCCGAGGGGCGGCTGCCGGCCGGCACGCACACGCTGCCCTGGGACGGGCGCGATGACGGCGGGCAGCAGCTGGCCAGCGGGGTGTACTTCCTGCGCTTCGAAGTCGCGGGGACTGCGCAGATCGGGAAGCTGGTGCTCCTGAAGTAGACGACGGACAACGAGCGTCTCCCCCTCCCGCCGGAGGGGGAACGCTCCGGGATCCGCTTGCCCTCCGCCATCCCGGCACGTAGGTTCGGGTGTCGTCCAATCCCCGCCTCCGAGGATCCGGTTCCCTTGCGATCCGTGCCAGGAAGGACTCCTGATATGCGCCGATCCCCGACCGCCCTTGCCCTGATCGCCCTCGTCCTGGCCACGACCGTCATCACCTGGCCGACGCCCACCGCCGCCGCCGACTTTGCCACGATCATGCCCCACACCTCGGAGGGCCTCTTCACGGGCACGCGCCTGTCGGCGATGGGCGGCGGCGACATGGCCGGCGACGACGGTCCGGGCGCTCTGCTGGTCAACCCGGCGCCGTTGATGCGCGGCAACGCCGTCGCCGTGGCGCACGACCATGTCGACTATTCCTTGTCCAAGGTCACCGGTGCCGATGATCCGGACATCAACTACGTGACGACATCGCTGGGCGTGGAATGGCGGGGCTGGCGCCTCAGCACCTGCATCAGCGACGAGTCCATCGACGACGCGGCGCGGCGCACGGCCTATCAGCCCGAGGGCGCGGGCACGTTCGACCACCGCTCGCGCATGGCGCTCGTGGGCCTGGCCCGCCAGGTGGCCGGGGACACGCAGTCCCCGCAGGGCGGGCAATGGACCGTCGGGGTCGCCTACCGCAGCTACTCGGCCAGGACGTCCGACAACCGCACCGATCCCCTGGTCACCTTCGACGACGGCCAGGCCACCGGCACCTGGGACGTGGGCACCACGTTGTCCCTCCGGTTTGCCGACCAGCGGCACCCCGCCAGCATCGCCGTGGCCGTCGCCGGGCAGAACGTGACCGGCGCCGCGCAGGTCGTCAGCGAACGCGAGATGGCTCTGCCCCAGCTGGTCCGGATGGGCCTGACCGCCGGCCTGACGTTCCTGGACGGGCAGCGCGAATGGATGCGGATCGTCGCCGCGGTGGCCCGCACGGAATACACCGGACGGTACAACGCCAGCGACTTCAGCCAGATGGGGGTCGAGATCACGGCCCTGCGCCTGCTGGCCCTGCGCATCGGCAGCAACGACCGGTTCTACGGCGGCAGCGGTACCTGGGGCGTGGGGCTGATTCTGGACGATCCGCGCGGCCTGCCGCTGGAGATGGCGGTCGATTACGGCGAGGTCTCGCCTGACGAGGCGATGTTCAACGGGGCCGAGATGACGATGTGGAGTGGGCGGGTGAGGGTGGACTTCTAGCCGCCATCAGAAGATAACTCAATCAACAACAATAGTTTGCAATCAGATGCACGAACCAGTACCGCTTGACACGGCTCCAGTTCTGCTGTACGATTTGCAATGCCATTGCACATTGTACTGAGCATCCGGTCCCTGGACCGAGGCCTGGGGGCACCATGCAGGGCTATTTCCCACGCCGACTGGAGTCCGTCCTCAGACGGGCCGCCGCCCAGTTCCCCGCCGTCGTGGTGACGGGCCCGCGACAAAGCGGCAAGACGACGCTTCTCAGGCGGATCTTCGGGACGAAGTTCCGCTACATCTCACTGGATGACCCCGATCACCGTCGGCAGGCCGTTGGCGACCCGCGGGGATTCCTCGAGGACAATCCGCCGCCCCTGATACTCGACGAGATCCAGCAGGCGCCCGAGCTGCTGCCGTTCCTGAAGCTGACGATCGACGAGAATCGTGACGCCCGCGGGCAGTTCCTGCTCACCGGTTCGCAGAGCTTTCCCCTGATGCGTGACGTGGGCGAGTCGCTCGCCGGCCGCATCGCGGTGCTGCGCCTGCTGCCGCTTTCGATCGCCGAGAATCCCGGGGTCAGGGTGCCGCCCGTGCGCGATCGCGAGACATATGCGCGGTGGGCGCTGACGGGATCGTATCCTGAACTCCACCGGCATCCGGACCTGGACGGCAGGACGTGGTATGCCGGATACCAGCAAACATATCTCGAGCGCGATGTGCGGACGCTCGCCAATGTCGGCAACCTTCGGGACTTCGATCGGCTGCTGTTCCTGCTGGCCTCGCGCAGCGGCGCGCTCCTGAACCACTCCGACCTGGCGCGCGAACTGGGCGTGGCGGTCAACACGGTCCGCGCCTGGGTGTCGGTGCTCGAGGCGAGCCAGCAGATCTTCCTGTGTCCGGCCTGGTTCGAGTCGCTCGGCAAGCGTGTGATCAAGAGCCCGCGAGCCCATGTCCTGGACTCGGGACTGTTGTGCCGGCTGACCGGCGTCGCCAGCGAAGAGCAGGTGCTGCGCGGGCCGGGGGCCGGCGCGATCTTCGAGTCCCTGGTCGGGGCCGAACTCCTGCGGCTGATGGCGGACTCGGGCGACCAGCCCCAGCTCTTTCACCGGCGGACCGTCGGCGGCGAAGAGATCGATTTCATTTTCGAAGCAGGCGGCCTCGTACATGCCGTCGAATGCAAGCTGACGTCCACTCCGTTGTTGCGCCATGCGCAGGCGATGGAAGCGTTCCTGGCCTCGCTGCCGGCTCACCGCCGGGGCCAGGCCCTGCTGGTCTGCACCCGCGCGCGTGGCGGACGTCTCGGCGGCGCGCAGGTCGTGCCGTTGGGGCGATTCAGGACGCTTCGGCGCCTCGGGGAACTGGTCGGAAGTTGATGATCGCTGGGCCGGGCGGTCGACGGAAAAATCCCCCTCCCGATCCGGAAGGGGGATCTCTTCAATTGGTAGCCCCTAGGTTACAGTGTGCGAACCGCCCTCGTAGAGCCTCCCAGGGCCCGCTCTCGCGGGCCGTCTTTCTGCTGGGACCGGGGTCCGGCCAAGGCCCTAGAAGCCGCCCAGAAGCCAGCGTGCGCGTTGTCGGGCACGGAGTTGGGCAGGGACCAGGACTGCTAGTTTGCGCGCCACGATCTCGCCACGACGACCTTAAATTGGCGGTCCGGTAGGCGGCACCCCTGTCGGTGGCGTTTCCAGTGGCGACGCGTGGGACCATATCGCTCGAAGACGGGGGCAACCTATCGGGAGAAGACTCTGGGTTCCCAATGACGCCAAATCAGCGGCCTACTGCAGGGGGATATCTGAAAGCGCTCCAATTCCCGGCATGGTGCGATACGCCCAGTGAGTCCGCGCAGGCACGCGCAAGCGATTGATTGCGACATCGAGGACCCGAGGCTTCGTCTGTCAGATTGGGTGTCACGTTCCTTCGTGGTCCAAATCCGGCGCTCGGGTATCGATTTCTCGATTCCCATATACAAGGCGATTGACCTATAATCACTTCGAACATACGCAACTTTGGCCCAAGGGATTGAAATGGCCAAGAATACTGTGCGCATCACCCTTGAGGGCTTGCCCGGAGATGACGGGCACGTCCATGTCCAAACACTGATTCATGAGTTGGTCACCGTCTCCAGCGCCATCAGACAGACTGAGGCATACGTTACGGGCGAACGCGCGGCGCCGTCATTTTATCTGCGGGTTGTGAACCTCAGCCATTCTGGCCCCGCTACCGTGGAACTTGAAGCCGTGCCTCTTGACCCTAAAGTGGACCGGTGTCGCGATGTAATTGATCGCTTTAAGGGCTACGTCAGGGCGGCGGCGACCGGCGAGATCAAGCAGACTGGTATTGGCAGTCACCTGATGGAGACAATCAGGGAGATTGCATCCCCCGTTGGCGAACGATTGGCGCGGCTTGAAGTGCTCGTTTCTGATGAGCGTATTGATGTGACGCGCGAGGTAGCAGCACTTATCGACTCCGTGCTTGCATCCGAGGAAGAATGCATCGGCTTTTTGCGCGGAATGCTGGAGTACATCAACGTTCACGCGGATCAGAACGTCTTTAGAATTTACCCAGACACTGGGCCATCCAAAGTCAAATGTACCTTCATGCCCAATCTACGGGAACAGGCTCTGGCTGCCGTTGGCCACTACGTTGAGGTTCGGGGCCGAATGGTCTTTAGGACTGTTGACTTCCATCCGTACGCAGTCGCGGTTAATGAAATCGAAATATTGCCGGACGACGACCAACTGCCAGATTTCTTGGATATTCAAGGCATCGCCCCGGACTTGACACGGGGACAGCCGATCGTAGAGTTCTTGCGGAGTATCCGAAATGCCTGATCGGCTTGAACTCCAATATTGGGACTCATCCCTCTTTATCGCTTGGTTGTCCAACCACCCGCAAAACGTGTCTGCTGAAGACATGGAAGGCGTACGAGCGTTGGTGCGAATGGCCATGGCGGGCCAATCTAGGATAATTACGTCCCAGATCACATTCGCCGAGGTACTGGAAGGCAAGATGACTCCCGAGGCATACGGGACATTTGAGAAATTCTTGAAGAAGCGAAATGCCGGGGCGGTCGCTGCACATCTAGCCGTAATGAGGTTGGCCGGGAACATTCGCAGCCATTACGTGGATCTGAAGAGCCATGGGGCCAATCTCAAAGTTCTAAAGGCTCCTGACGCTACCCACTTGGCCACCGCGATTATCCACAAGGTTGACGTGTTTTATACCTTGGATAGTTCCGATTTCGTTTGGCTTGATGGCGACGTAGCGGGATACAGGTTGAACATCAAGGTTCCTCCAGCGCCACCGCAGAAGACGTTTGATTTTCCCCCTACCTCGACCAACTCCTGAAATTGTCGTGACTGAAACGCAAACTTATGTTGTCGCCCACGCCTCCGAAAGCACCTCTGCCTGCTCCAGCACCGCCAGCGTGGCATCCTACGGCACCGCCGGACAGCCGTACTTCAGCACACTGGCTCGCCAGCTCGGTTGAGGGATTGTACCCAACCGCACCGTCCTCATAGCCCCATCTTGGACGAGATAATCTTCGTCAGTATCTGGAGCGTCAACTGAAGGGTCCAGCCGCCAGCTTGCCTGGCAATTGACTTCGCCTCGACCCAGTTGGCTTCGTCGCGTGATGCATCGAGGAACTCATAGCCTGCCCATGTGAGCCGAATTACATGGTACGAATCCGGTTCGGGACCGCCGCTGCGAGCCGCAATGGCGTCAACTAGACCTGCTTCTATCATCAACCGCAGATGTTCCGGCAATAACCACGGATCATCCAGCAAGATCTCAAGTTCCTGGTCATTGTCGACATCTGGAATCCCGCGCTCCTCAATAGTCTGAGCAATTCGTCTCACTAAGTCGAGGTCTCGCTTCACGATCTGCTCCTAATCGAACCCTGAGTCCGTCATCCGCACTTCACGACGTCCACAATTCTGACAATGCCTCAGCCTGCTCCAACACCGTCAGTGTGGCCTTCTCCTGCAGGTCCGGCGGATACCCATACTTCCGCAGAATCCGCTTCACCAACACCCGCAGCTGCGCCCGCACGTTCTCCCGAAGCGTCCAGTCGATCGTTACATTCGCCCGTACGGTCGCGACCAGTTCGCGTGCGATCATCGCCAGCATCGGCTCTCCGAGAACCTTTACCGCACTGTCATTCGTCTCCAGCGCGTCGTAGAACGCCAGCTCGTCCTCAGTGAGGTGCAAGGCCTCACCGCGAGCGTTGGCCTCGCGCATCTCCTTCGCCAGACCGATGAGCTCCTCGATCACCTGCGCTGCCTCGATAGCCCGGTTCTGGTACTTGCGCACCGACTGCTCCAGCCGCTCGGCAAATGACCTGGCTTGGACGACGTTGCGCTGCCCCCGTGTCTTGATATCCCCCGCCAGCAGCTTGCGCAGCAGTTCGACCGCGAGATTTCGCTGGGGCATATTGCGCACGTCGGACATAAACTCGTCGGACAGGATCGAGATATCCGGCTTCTTGAGACCGGCCGCAGCAAAGATGTCCACGACCTCGTCGGCGACAACGGCCTTCGAGACGATCTGGCGGATGGCCAGGTCAAGCTCCTCGTCTGATCGGCGCTCCCCGACCTCGCCCTTGGCCAGAACGGCGCGAACGGCCTGGTAGAACCCGATCTCGTCCCGCGCCGCAAGGGCTTGGCGGTGGGGTACTGACAACGCAAAGGTCTGGGAGAGCTCCGTCACGGCACGCAGGAGGCGAGCCTTGCCGTCGTCCTGAGCCAGGATGTGCTCTTGGGCTGCAGGCAACACGCCGAGGCGCTGCTGGGGCGACCCCGTGAGCCAATGCGACCAGTCGAAGCCGTGGAAAAGCCCACGGCACACCTCGAGCTTCTCCTGCATCAGGGCAACGGCCTGCGCCTGATCGATCGCGGCGCCGCCCTTTCCGCCGCTTTGGGTGTACGTGGCCAGAGCCTGCCGGAGCTCTTCGGCGATTCCCAGGTAGTCCACGACCAGGCCGCCCGGCTTGTCTCGGAACACACGGTTTACGCGGGCGATTGCCTGCATGAGTCCGTGCCCGCGCATCGGTTTGTCCAAGTACATAGTGTGGAGGCTTGGGGCGTCGAACCCGGTCAGCCACATGTCGCGCACGATGACGATCTGGAAGGGGTCAGCCGGGTCGCGAAACCGCTTGGCGAGGGCTTCCCGGCGTGGCTTGTTCCGGATGTGCTGCTGCCATTCCAGCGGGTCGGGCGCGGCGCCTGTCATGACTACCTTGAGTGCGCCCTGGTCGTCCTGGTCGCTGTGCCATTCGGGCCGAAGCGCCACGATCGCCGCGTACAGCTCGACGCAGATCCGGCGGCTCATGCACACGACCATGGCCTTGCCGCTCATGGCCGCCAGGCGGCTCTCGAAGTGCTCCACGAGGTCGCTTGCCACGAGCTTGATGCGGTCATCCGACCCGACGACCGCTTCAAGCTGGGCCCATTTCGACTTGAGCTTCTCCTTGCGGCTGACCTCTTCGCCTTCGGTGACCTCTTCGAACTCGGGATCGATGTTCGGGCGCTCGGACTCGAGCAGCTCCAGCCTGGCCAGCCGGCTCTCGTAGTAGATCGGGACCGTGGCCTTGTCCTCGACCGACCGCTGGATGTCGTAGACGCTGATGTAGTCGCCGAACACGGCGCGGGTGTTGGCGTCGGTCAGCTCGATGGGCGTTCCCGTGAAGCCGACAAACGAGGCGTTGGGCAGCGCGTCCCGCATGTGCCGAGCGAAGCCGTCGATGAAATCGTACTGGCTGCGATGGGCCTCGTCGGCGATCACGACGATGTTGCGCCGTTCCGACAAGACCGGGTGGCGGTCACCCCGCTCCTCGGGAAAGAACTTCTGGATGGTCGTGAAGACGACGCCTCCGGCGGCAACCGAGAGCTTGGCCCGCAGGTCGCCCCGGTCGGCGACCTGCTGGGGCGGCTGCCGCAGCAGCTCCCGGCAGCGGGCGAAGGTGGCAAATAATTGGTCATCGAGGTCGTTGCGGTCAGTGAGGACCACCACCGTGGGGTTGGCCATGGCGGGGTGCAAGATGACACGGCCCGCGTAGAAGGCCATCGTCAGGCTCTTGCCCGAGCCTTGGGTGTGCCAGACGACACCTACCCGGCGGTCCCCAGGATCGCCTCCCGGCTTGCGTGGCGCGTCGTAGGCGGCCCCGGGCTCCGCAGCCTGATCCATGAGAACTTGGCCCTGCGCGGCCCGTAGCGTCTCCTCGACCGCGACGTTGACCGCGTGGAATTGGTGGTAGCCGGCCACCTTCTTGGCGACGTGGGTGTCCCCCATGTCCTCGAAGACGATGAAGTACCGAATGAGGTCCAGAAATCGGCGCTTGTCGAACACGCCCTCCAGCAGGACCTGCAACTCGGTCTGGTGCGCCCCGGCGGTGTCGCGCCCGGCGATCGTCCGCCACGGCTTGAACCACTCGCGCCCGGCGCCAAGCGTGCCGATCCGCGCCTGCATCCCGTCGGACACGACCAGCGCCACGTTGTAGGCGAACAGCGCCGGGATCTGGGCCTGGTACGTCTGCAGCTGCTGGAACGCAGTCCAGATCGTGGCGGTCTCGTCGGCGGGGTTCTTCAGTTCAATGACGGCCAGCGGCAGGCCGTTCACGAACAGCACGATGTCGGGGCGCCGGACGTGCTGGCCCTCGGCAACGGTGAACTGGTTGACGGCAAGCCAGTCGTTGTTGTCGGGGTTGTCGAAGTCCAGAAGGCGCGCCAGGCCGCCAGCGACGGAGCCGTCGGGGCGGGAGTACTCGATCGGAACGCTATCCACGAGCATCCGGTGTGCCGTGCGGTTCCGGTCGATCAGCGACGGCGCGGTGGCTAGGGTCAGCTTGCGGTGGGCGTCATCAAGCGCCTCAGGCGAAAGGTCCGGGTTGAGGCGGGCAAGTGCCAGGCGGAGGCGGCCCTCAAGGACCACGTCACGGTAGTTGGGGTCGGTGCGCTCGGCGCCGGGTTCACCGACTGCGATTGTGGGACCATTCTGCACACCAAATCCGAGTTCCCCCAGCCAGGCGAGCGCGGCTTCCTCGACGATGGATTCGGAAAATGTTGGATTCATGCACTCATCGCTTTGCAAACCTCAATGTACGCACCACGAAGTCACGCAACTCGCCGTCATTGATCGCTTCGGACTCCCAAGCAGGGTTCGTATCGTGATGGAACCGATTTGCGTACTGCGCGATCTCACCGAGTTCTTCAGTCGCTACCTGATCGAGGGCCTCTGCAGGAGTCGACAAGCACTCTCTACAATGCCTGCGAAATGCTCCAAGAAGAGTACCGGGAGGAAACGAACCGGGGAAAGCAACACGCAGAAACGCTTCAAGGTGCGGGCGAATGGACCTCGCGACCTCGCGTCGATCCCCCGCATCTCGCGCCACGTACTCGCGCAGGCGTGCGTCACGGCGATCATGTTCCGTGATCGAATCTTGCGAAACGTCCCACACGCGCAAAGTGGACCCTTCGCCCTCTCGGACCAACTGGGCGGCAGTTCGCAAACTGGAGTCCAATCCTTCCCAGAGGCGGCACAAGAATGGCCTATTGTGCGATAGGACTATGACCTGGGCGGCTCGCACGCCTATGCGTCGCAACTCTTGCACGGTTGTCAAAGCCCGATGCTCGTCCAGACTCGAGATCGGATCGTCGATAACAACAGTCTTGTCCCCCAAATCGGGGTCCTGGTCGAGTGAGGCAAAGAAGAACGCCAGGGCCAGTGTGTTCCGGTCACCTGCGCTCAGCGTGTTCCCAAACGACGGCTGGCCCTGCTCTGCGACACCCCCGCCGATGTGAACACTCGTATTGTTGATCAATAGATCGTACGTGCATGTCGGCCCACCACGCGTATTTGCCGCAGTGACACTCTCAAGCCGAAATCCCGCGCCGAATCTCTGCAGATAGGCGTTAATTGCGGCTTCATACCCGGGGAAGACGTTCGTCCGCTCCCGCTCCAACGCAGCCCTTACCTCGTCGCGCCTGGCCTCAGTAGCCGACTTGGCCGCACGCTCTCGCAGGTAGTCATCGCACAGAACAACTGCTTCCGGCTTGTGGCGATTCTTGGTGGCTTTGAGCCGGGCAACGTCAGCGGCGAGGGCGGTCGTATTTGCGACCGCCGCCTGCTCCTTCGCGATACCAATGGACGTGTTTGCTTCCCGGAGTTGCCGGTTAAGGGTGCTGACAGTCTTCCGGTGAACCTCGTACGTTGCCACGAGCGCCTTGACGTCTGGCGAAATCGCCAATCGCTCAAGCGGGGCGGCTTGCTTCCGGCCAAGCACCGCCACAATTGCATCTCGCGCCGCGCGCCAATCGCGGACCAGCGTTGCGCTGTCGACGGCCACCTCAGGGACGTCGCAATACCGCGACCAAAACTGTCGCCCTTCAACAGCCACTCTTACTGCCCGCTCAAATTCCACGGGTGCGTCTCCAGCATGTGATTCGGTGATCTCCACAATAGTTGTGGCAATCTGCTCCTTTAGGTCGGAATATGCGGCGCCGAAATACGCCCTGTAGTGCTCAATGACCGACGAACCGGCCAGATCTTGGACACAAAACGGGCAAGTGAAAGGTCGGTCGCCTCTGTCCCCAGGCACCAACATCGCCATGCCCTCGCCAATCCACGTTTCCCCATCGGGACCAAGTGTCTGTAAGTGAGCCTGAACAAGAGCGGCGGCTCTCATGTCGAGCGTTGCCAAATCGGCACCAAGTACTCCATCAATCGCGGCGATATCGATCTCCGGGAGAGCAAGCGTGCCGAAAGCGGCGGTGGTAGAAACCGATTCGCGCTCGCGTGCCGCAGCAAGATTGCGCTCTGCGGCTTGTATGGCGCCGTCAATGTCCGTCCGAATCGGCAGCGCGCAATACTCATCCACTGACAATGTACCCCGGCTGGCTGCCGGAATGGCCGCTGCCTTTTCTCTCAGTGCAGCGTTGTGGGCCTCTACCTGCGCTACCAGTGTTTGAAGCTCCCGGTTCAGGGCCACACCCCGAGCACCGAGAATGAGCTCGTGCAAATTCTGGCGATGTGCAGCCCCAACCGCTAGACCAGAGCAAATGTTCTGATCAACGAAGATGTCGTCGAACACGACGAGGTCTGAGACGGTCCGACTCCATGCACCACCCTGGAAGACGACGGGGGCGTCATCTCCGGCGCAATCGAGTACGACGTGAGGAGGGTGATCCGCTGCAAGCCGATGTCGCTCCAAGATCGGAAGCGGGTCGCCCGACGCTAGCGATCTCAAGATAGCGGCGAGAGTCGTCTTGCCCCTTCCATTTTCCGCGTAAATCAATGCGATCCGCGAAAACGGGATGGCCACACCATTGCCGATCGATTCGAACTGGCCAACGTTTCTGAGCAGCCGAAGCGTGTTGATCATGCGCAGGTCCTTCCAGCGATACGCATCGTATCCGGTACCCGCAGCTCGCCCGAGATGAGCTTCGGCAGCAACGCCTCGCGCAGGGAGGCGAGAGTGTCGGCCTCCATCGCGGCTACTTGTTGCCTTACGAACAGCGCAGCTACGCACGCATCAAATTCCCTCATAATATCCGGAGGCGGAACACAGAACTTAAAACTGGAACTGAACAAAGTGTATGCGAAGTTCTTGATCCCTGTGGTTCCGTTTTCGAATTGCAGGAACACGTCATTCGCATAAAGTGCACGGAGCCAGAGATATACAAACTTTGAAGACACGTGTGGCTTGAGTCGAAGCAGGCGGCAGAAGTTAGAGCAGACAAGTGGCAAGTGAAGTCGCCCGAGCAATGCCTGCGATACAAGAACCGGCCGACCGGTAGATTGAGTTGGGCTTCCTCCCGAGATTTCGACTACGAGATCTCCATCGTGGAGCCGTCGCTTCGCTAGACTCGCAGCCGTCAGGTAGCGGATCGGCATCCTTCCGGTACCTCCGCTCTGCAGATCCGGTATGTCAGCACCACGGATGCAATGCGCAGCCGCCGGTCTATCCGCATCTTGCTCGTCGCCGCCCCAGTCCCCCCCCAAAACATCCTCAGCAAGTTGGTCGAGAACGCAGACCATCCACCCCTTCGGAATCTCCCCCACTTCCGAGTCCTCGAAAGAACTTGGGAACATGTCGGCCAGATGGTTGGGCAACCATGGGGCACGGCCCTCGGCCTTGGCCCGCACCGGATCAAAGTCGACAAACCACGACTTGAACAGCGCCCGCGCCACCGCTTCCAGTGTCTCGTTCATCCGCCGATTCAATTCGATCTTGTCGTCCAGCGTACCGAGGATGTGGACGATGGCGCGCTGTTCGGGCAGCGGCGGGACAGGAATCTCGATTGTGCGAAGGTACGAGACTGGTTGCGCTATGGATGGCACGCCAGACGACGAGGCATTCGCGAGCAACAGGTGCTGGCCGTCCGCGCTTGTGAAGAAGTATGCGATAAATTCCGGAAGTGCTTTTTCTGTGTTCGGCCGCAAATAGAACTGGCGCTGCGAAATGACGTAACGCGAATACTCTGAGGAGTTGGGAATATATGCTACTTGGCCAATGTTACCTGCATGGGTGAAGACGACATCACCTCTCCTGACATTGGCATTTGAGAGCTTGTCAGCGTGCTCCGGCGTGATGAAGTTGTAACCGAGATCATTGAGCCGGACTCCGCGGAGATGTTGTCCACTGATCACCGGCACGCCCTCTGGCACAAACGTTTCAACCCTAATTGACGAACCGAACGGTCCCATCGCGACTTTCTCGGTGACAGCCTGAATAGACGAGATCACCCACTCATCCACCATATCCAAGCTCCTTCAGATTAACGGCGATGGCAGCGTCCAGCTTCGCAGCTTCGGCCTGTTGCTCACGGAGTGAAATGGCAAGTCGCCGCATCTTCTTGTCGAACGGCTCGGCATCTTCCTCAGCTGCCGCAGCTCCAACGTATCGGCCGGGCGTCAACACATGCCCATGCTTGCGGATCTCCTCCAGCGCCAAAGACTTGCAGAACCCCGGCTCGTCGGCGTACTCGGCGGCCCCCTTATCCCCACGCCAGGCATGGTACGTCCCGGCGATCCGCGCGACATCCGCGTCGCTCAACTCGCGATGCACCCGGTCCCTGAGCGTGCCCATCTTCCGCGCGTCGATGAATAGCGACTCGCCCCCGCGGCGGCGGAATCGACCGTTGAGCTTGTTCCGAGTCAGGAACCACAGGCACACAGGGATCTGCGTCGAATAGAACAACTGTCCGGGCATCGCGACCATGCAGTCCACGAGGTCGGCCTCGACGATCGCCTTGCGAATCTCCCCTTCTCCCGATTGATTCGACGACATAGAGCCGTTGGCCAGCACGAACCCGGCCATCCCCGTCGGCGCCAGGT
>JADHED010002342.1_pt1 | contig 13375 bp, 2 predicted proteins | sample 8952041 | NCBI WGS metagenome assembly JADHED01 (sample SAMN16124423, study PRJNA663239) | bioreactor sludge metagenome | isolation source: sludge (control) | place: India:Bengaluru | collected 2018-09-08
GGCCCGCGCAGGACCCGGGGACGGTGTACGACGTCGCGGGGGGCTCGGTCGCGGCGCTGCGCGCGGCGGGCTACGCCACGGCGAGCTGCCGCGCCGACGACCTCGTGCCGGCGGAGTGGACCGACGCGGTCTCCGTCGCGCCGGGCGACGCGTTCTGGTTCCTCGTGCGCGCGTCGAACGCGTGCGGCGTCGGCGGCTGGGGCACGCAGAGCGACGGAACGGAGCGGGCGATCACCGCCTGCCCCTGATGCCGCCCAGGACCGTGGGGGCGGGGCTCTGACCGGCCCGGGCGGGGCTCTGACCGGCCCGGGCGGGGCACAGCCCCGCCCCCACGGACTCAAGGGCACAGCCCCCGCCCCCACGGACTCAAGGGCACAGCCCCCGCCCCCACGGACTCAAGGGCACAGCCCCCGCCCCCACGGACTCGAGGGCGCAGCCCCGCGTGGCGACGCGATGAACGGCGGCGCGTCAGGGCGTGGCGCCGCCGTTGTTCTCCGCGACCACCAGGTAGCCGCGCAGCGCGGGCGCGGCGCCCGGCGCGCCGTCGGCGGTGGCCGCGCCGAAGTCCCACCACTCGTCGCGCGTCGCGCCGCCGATCTCCGGGAGCGGCGCCGCCACGTCCGCGCCGCCGCGCACGGAGAAGCGCGTCGCCGGCCCCTGCCCCGGCCCGGGCGCGGGCGTCGTCCACGTCAGGACCAGGTGCGCGCCGGAGCGCGCGACGCGCAGCGACGCGCCGATCGACGGCGGCGGCGCGAGCGGCGTCGGCGTGAGGGCGTCGCAGACGATGCGGTCGCCGGCGAGCCGGACGTCGTCGAGGCCGCCCTCGACCACCGCGTCGCCCCCCGCGCCGTCCTGCACGCGCACGCGCACGCGCGTCGTGGCGGTCAGCGCCAGCTTGGCCTCGAGCGGGAACGACTTCGCCGTCCACGCGTTCGCCAGCTGGGCCTGCGTCTCGACCTCGGCCCAGTTGAGCCCGTCGTCGCTGGCCTCGACGATGTACCAGCGGTCGGGCGGGTAGCTCGGCAGCCCCTCGCGGAAGTACCAGCGCTGGTAGGACAGCGTGAGCGTCGCGTACATCGACGCGTCGAGCGCCGGCGAGGTCAGCACCGTCTCGCCGCCGTCCACGTCGTCGTCGGTGGCGGTCACGCCCGCGTTGCCCGTCACCCACGCGCGCGTGCCGGGGTCGCCGGCGTCCTCGCCCGGGTTGGCGGGCTTGCCGTTGCGCACCGTGCCCTTCGGCACGCCCCGCTCCCAGCGTCCGTCCGACGCCGTGCCGGACACGGCCCAGCCGCGGTCCGTCTCGCCGTCGTCGGCGAACAGGACCGTCGGCACCGGCGTGCCGACGCGCACGACGAAGCGGCTGCGCGAGCGACGCCCCTCGTGGGTGTACACGTCGAGGCGCAGCGTGACGTCGGTGAAGCAGGGCGTCTCGACCTCGATCGTGAACGGCGTGCCGCCCGCCGGCTCGGCCTGCTGCCCGGGCGCGAGCGTGGGGTAGGCCACTCTGTTGTCGAGCACGCGCACGCCGGGCGTCTCGGCGTACAGGAAACCCTCGATGCCGGTGAAGGTGCGCTCCGCGTCGTCGTTGCGGACGCTGACGATCACCTGCACCAGCTCGCCCGGGTCGAGCGCGCCGTCGCCGTTGCCCCGGTCGAGGCCGGCGTCGTCGAGGCGGTGCGCGGCGTAGCGGACGACGGCGCTGGCCTCGTAGACCGCCGCGTACGCGTCCACGAGCCCCGCGCCGAACGTGTTGTCCTTGCCCGGCTCGCCGAGCTCGATCGCGGTCGTCTGCAGGATCGTGTCGATGTCGTCGCGCGACAGCCCGCCGTTCGCCTCGAGCATCAGCGCGGCCGCGCCCGCGACGTGCGGCGTCGCCATCGACGTGCCGGACATCGTGGTGTAGCCCGAGCAGAAGTTCAGCGAGACGGTGTTGTTCCCGGGCGCGGAGACGTCGGGCTTCACGAGGCCGGGCGGGTACGGGTAGTCGTTGAACCCCGAGACGCCCTCCCAGGTGACCGGGCCGAGCGAGGTGAAGTACGCCGCGCCGTCGTCTTCCTGGGTCGCGCCGACGGTGATCACGCCGGGGACGTCGCCGGGCGTGCGCACGTTGTCGGGCTCGTTGCCGCCGCCCTCGTTGCCGGCCGCGACGATCATCACGGTCCCCATCGCGATCGTGGTCTCGCAGTTGCGGCGCCACGTCGCGCGGTCCGGGTCCCACGAGTGCTGCCAGCCGAGGCTCATCGTGATCAGGTCGGCGCCGTTCTGCGCGGCGTACTGCATGCCGTTCCAGACGTCCACCTCGTCCGAGAGGTTCAGGCCGACCTTGACGATCATCATCTGCGCGTCGGGCGCCATGCCGGTCATCGTGCCGGACGTCCCGTCGCCCGCGACGGTGCCGGTGGTGTGCGAGCCGTGGCCGGAGCTGGTGTCGCGCGGGTCGTTGCCGTTCACCTCGAAGTTCCAGCCGATCAGGTCGTCGACGAAGCCGTTGCCGTCGTCGTCCACGCCGTTGACGTCGGACGGGTCCATCACCGACGCGTCGTGGTCGAGGTCCTCGCCGGGGTTGATCCACACCTGGCGCACGATGTCGGGGTGGTCGTAGCAGGAGCCCGAGTCGATGTCCGCGACGAGCACGCCGCGGCCGGTCACGCCGAGGTCGTTCCAGACCTCGGGCGCGCGCATGCGGATCACGCCCCAGTCGGTGCCGTCGTCGGGGCCCGCGCCGCCGCCGGCCGCCGCCGCGTCGGGAAGGGCGCCTCGCGTCTCCTCGACGAAGACCGGCCGCTTCGGGTTGTGGTTGATCCAGGCGACCTCGGGCCGCGCGGCGAGCGCGCGGACCAGCGCCGGCGTGGCGTCCACGCCGACGACGTTGGACAGCCAGAGCGGCCGCAGCCGCGCGGCGCGGCCCTCGCCGACGCGGGGTGCGAGCTCCGCCAGCAGCGGCGCCTGCGTGCGCGCGGCGAGCGCGCGCAGCCGGGCGACGATCCGCGTCCGCGCGTGCGGACCGGCCGCGAGGCCCTGCAGCGTCGCGCCGTCGAGCTGCTCCGCGAGCACGAGGCTGACCGGCACGAGCGCGCCGGGCGCCGCCTCGTCGAGCACGCGCGGGAGGTCGCCGCGCAGCTTCGACGCCGCGTCCACGCCCGAGGCCGCGGCCGTGGCCGCTGCCGCAGGCTCGACGGCGGCCGCCGGGGCCAGCGCCAGTCCGGCGACCAGGAGCGGCAGCACGAACGTCCCCGCGGTCCGCGTCACCCGCCGCACGCTCCTCGCGAACCTCGCGACACTCGTCACGACCCACGCCGCGACTCCCGGCACCGCCCGCGTTCCCCTCATCGGACCTCCCGGCGCCCACGCCGAGCGCGCGCCCGGACCATGTATACGGCGACGCGGCCCGCCCGAAGCCGGCCGGACGCCTGTTGACGCGGATTGCGCGACCGGGCCGTCATGTCTCCCGGTCGCGCGTCTCCGACGCCCGCCGCGCGCGGCGAGCCCGGGCGCCGGCGCGGGCGCCTGCGGCTCAGCGGCCGCAGGCGTCCGGCGTCAAGGCGAGGGTGCCGCGCAGCGGGACCACGTCGGTGCCCGGGTTGCCGCCGCAGTCCTCCACCGCGAAGCGCAGCCGCGGGTCGCGGAAGACGCGCCGCCCGCACGCGGCGGCCGCGCGGCAGAGCAACGGCAGGTCCAGCGTGACGGTCTCGTCGACCAGCCGGCCGTCGCCGTCGCCGATCAGCGCCCCGTCGAGCACGAGGCAGTCGTCCAGGTACAGGCGCTCGCGGACCGGGTCTCCCGCCGCGCCGTCGTCGTCGTCCGACGCGAGGACCGTCGCGAGCGGCAGGCTCCCGTTGAGCAGGAGCTGGCCGGCCGCGGGCCGCCGGATCGAGGCACGGGGGGCGCGGAGGTCGATCGTGAACGCGACGGCGGCGACGGACGCGTTGCCCGACGCGTCGCGCACGTCGAGCCGGATGTCGTGGTCGCCGTGGCCGTCCACGACGGGCCCCTGCGGCGTGTAGGTGCGCGCCGGCGGGGCCGGGTCGCAGAGGTCCACGAAGTCGTCGGCGACCACGACGGGGACCGCCGCCGGTCCGACGCACGCCCCGGCCCGGGGGGACGTGATGCGGCCCGCCGGCGGGACCGCGTCCACCACCCGCACCGGGCGCTGCGCGAACGCGCTCTCGAAGCCGGTGTCCACCGTCTCGAGGAGCACGTCCGTCGCCCCGACCGGCAGCGTCGCGACGCGGGTCTCGCCGTCGCCGAGCCGGGTCCACGTGCCTCCCTCCTTGCGCGACCAGTGGTAGGCCGCGATGTCGTCACGGGTTCCGGGCGTCGAGTCGGCGTCGGACGAGGCGGTCCCGTCCAGCGTCACGGGCGTCAGCGGCCCCGCGCAGGCGACCGGCTCGGCCGGTCCGAACGCGGCGGACGGGGGGTGCACCGTGCGGGTGAACGTGGCGCGCACGCGTCCGGCCAGTCCGAAGGTGACGATCTCGGCGTGCCGGTCGCCATCGAGGTCCTCGACGACGATCGGCCCCCGGCGCCAGGGGACGGTGAGCGAGGTGCTGCTCCCGAGCCGCGGGTTCAGGAGCGTGAGGCTGTCGCTGTTATTCCCCAGCAGCAGTTCGCCGCGTTCCGGCACGGCCGCGATCGCGGAGTTGTACCCGGGCGTCGTGATGGTCGTGACCAGCGCGAGGGTGTCCCCGCGCAGCACGCGGACCGAGGTGAACGAGTCCCCCGCGACGTACACCTCCATCGTCCCGTCCTGGTCGTAGTCGAACCAGCCCACGCCCGAGCGCCCCGCCGCCGTCGTCGCGCTCGCCAGCAGCGCTCCCGATGGCAGCTCGTGGAGCCGCACGCGCGACGTGTTCCACGAGAGCAGGCGGTTCGGCACCCCGCGCGCCGGCCAGGGCGCGAAGCCGACCGGCGGGTTGTACTCCCCCGGTGGATCCGGCAGGGTGAGCCGCGTGGCGCCGAGGTCCCGCCCGTCGATGATCCGGCTGGGCAGCGTTCCGACCGCCAGTTCGTCCGCGCCGTCCCCGTCGAGGTCGAACCACGCCAGGGCCGTTGCCGGGAGCGGGCTGGAGCCCGTCGCGACGAGCCGGCCGGGGAGCGTCTCGGCGAGAACGTTGAACCCGGACCCGCCCGACGAACTGCGCTGGGCGACGTCGGCGCTTCCGTCGCCGTCCCGGTCCCCGAGGGCCAGCACCGTCGGGTAGTAATCCCCGAGCGTCGCGTCGGCGGACGCCGCGCCCTGCCCCGGCGCGTCCTCGAGTTCGTAGCGCGTCCTTTCGTACCCCTTGGAAAACGCGAGCGCGAGCGGGCGCTCCCCGGGCCGCCGGAGCGCGGCGAGGCTCAACCCCTGCACCGGCGTGACGGGGTCGAGCGCCCAGCGGACCGGCCCGACCGGCCAGCCGGTGATCGCCGCGGGCTCGCCCTGGAGCAGTTCCGCCGTGCCGTCGCCGTCGACGTCGGCGACGAGCGCGGACGAGGTCGACCACGACGACAACGTCAAGGGCTGCGCCGAGACGCCGAGCAGCGTCCCGTCGAGCGCGTAGGTGCGCACCTCCGTCCCGACGCGGGCCAGCACCGTGGGCCGGCCGGTGGCGGGGTCCGGCCCGCCCGGGAAGACCTGCTGGACCGTCGTGCCTGCGGGAGTCAGCGTGTCGACCGAGCGCGTCCCGGGACGCCAGCGCGCGAGCGCTCCGGACCAGATGCCGTAGACCTCGTCCCGCCCGTCGCCGTCACCGTCCGCGAACACCGGCCAGCCGAATCCCTGGAGGATGCCGCTCGTCCGTTCACGCCCCGTCCGCGCGTCGACGATGCTGAACGCCGGAGGATCGAACGAACGCTGCAGGCCGAGCACGATCTCGCGCCGGCCGTCGCCGTCGATGTCTCCCAGCGAGTAGCTCGTCGCCCCGTACACCTTCCGTCGTGCGAGAGTTCGGACGTCGAGGACCACCAGCCGGTTCCCGTCCTCGACGAGCACCTCCTCCGTTCCGTCCCGGTCGAGATCGGCCGTCTCGACGGAGCCGCCCGGCGACGAGCACGTCGTCGGCGCCTGGGCCAGGATCCGCTCCTGGCCGACGTGGATCGCCGCCGTGCCGCCGGCGCCGCAGACCAGCACCTCGGAGGTGCCGTCGCGGTCCACGTCGGCGCCCCCGCCGGCGTACACGCCGTGCGGCAGCGCCGCGGCGAAGCGCGCGAAGCTGCTCGTGAGGACGCGCGGGGCGGCGTGTCCCGCACCGGCGCGCACGACCTCCCAGCCGTAGTTCGACACGATCACCACGTCGGTCGTCCCGTCCGGGTGCCGCAGCGGCGCCATGCGCCCGTCGAAGAGCATGCGCAGCGACTCGGGGCGCAGCGCCGGGCCGAGCGGCTCGGCGTCGCACGCATCCCCGATGCCGTCGCCGTCCCGGTCGGAGGGCGCCGCGTCCGCGATCCTCGGGCAGAGGTCCGCGACGTCGGGCACGCCGTCCGCGTCGTCGTCGTCGTCGCACACGTCCCCGCGGCCGTCGCCGTCGGTGTCCAGCTGGCTGGACGAGGCGGAGTAGGTCAGGGGGCAGTTGTCCTGGGCCGAGGGCACGCCGTCGGCATCGCCGTCCGGATCGCACGCATCCCCCCGGGTGTCCATGTCGGTGTCGGTGTCGGAGGGGTCGAACGCCGCGGGACAGCTGTCGGCGGCGTTCGGAAGACCATCGCCGTCGCCGTCGGCGTCGCAGGCGTCCCCCGTGCCATCTCCGTCCAGGTCTCCCGCGTCCGCGTTCGCGAGCCGCGGGCACAGGTCGTCGGTGTCGTCACGGCCGTCCCCGTCGTCGTCGTCGTCGCACGCGTCCCCCGCGCCGTCCCGGTCCGTGTCGACCTGCGCGGGATCCGGCCGCTCCGGGCACACGTCGCACGCGTCGCCGGCGCCGTCGCCGTCCCCGTCGCGCTGCGCGGGATCTCCGACCGCGACGCACACGTCGGCGTGGTTCGGCACGCCGTCGCCGTCGAGGTCGTCGTCGCACGCGTCACCGCTCCTGTCGCGGTCCGTGTCCCGCTGGTCGGGGTCGGCCACGCCGGGGCACACGTCGCAGGGGTCGGCGGCGCCGTCGCCGTCCCCGTCGGCGGTCTGGATGCCCGCGAGGTCCCGGCAGCCGTCGACGAGGTAGAGCTGCGCCCTGCCGGGCGAGCGCAGCAGCACCATCCGGCCCCCGTCGCCGCGCCGTCCGAAGACGACGTCGGCGCTGTCCTCGCGGACGGGGCCGGACCAGGTCGTCTCGAGCTGCCGCGGCTCGAGCCACAGGAGCTGCTGGGGGCGGCCGGCGACGGGGCCCCGGAAGGCCACGACCTCGCCCGCGCCCGGCGCGGGGCCGAGAACGCGGATCACGCCCGGTCCCGGCTCGACGGCCGCGCGGAACGCGAGCGTGTCGGCGGCGAGCCGGAGGATCCTGCCGTCGGTCGTGCCGACGAGCAGCTCCCGGCCCTCCGGGCCGCGCCCGGAGGCGACGACTCCGTACGGCACCGCCTGGCCGAACGTCAGCGATCCGAGCCCCTCGCCGCTCACCGAGTCCCTCAGGGCGAGGCCCGTCGCGGTCGCGAGCGCGAGGTCCACCGGTGCGGCGGCACCCCCGCGCGGAGAAAGGAAACCGGCACCGGTGGCTTCGAACCAGATCTTCCCCGTCAGCGCGTCCACCAGGTAGGTGGTCGGCTCGCCCCACGGGTTCGCCCTCGTGAGGACCGCGACGCCCTGGCCCCGGTCGGCACCGCTGGAGGAGAACACGGCCTGCGTTTGGCGGGTCCAGAGGGGCACGAAGCCGGGCAGGCGCCACGCCTGCATCGAGCTCCCGCTGGTCGTGACGAGGTCCAGCGTCCCGTCCAGGTCGAGGTCCGCGCCCTCGGCCTGCTGGCTGACCGCTCCCTGCGGCAGCAGCACGCGCTCGCCGCGCTCGGCCACGCCGTCCGGCGAGAACCAGGTGAGCGCGCGGCCGCCGGTCGCGTACACCACGTCGAGCGACCCGTCCGCGTCGGCGTCCACGAACGTGAAGGCGTTCTTCGCGGTGTAGCCGCCGCTGTACTGGAAGACCAGGCGGTCGCCCCACGGATCGCACGCGGAAGACCCGCTGACGAGTTCCGTGCGGCCGTCGCCGTCGATGTCCAGCGGAAACCCGGTGCCGCACTCCAGCGAACTGCGGCGCACCGTACGTCCCGTGCGGGGATCGACCCCCTCGAGGCGGCTGCCGAACGACGTCCACAGCAGGGTCTGCCCCGTATCCTCGCTGCGCAGCGGGATGAACCTGCCGCTCCAGTAGCTCGCCGGCCGCACCCAGACGTAGCCGCGGCGCTGCGCGTCCCACGGACCGACCGCGTAGGCGTCCGCGATCGCGATCTCCTGGTCGCCGTCACCGTCCGCGTCGAACCACCCGGCGAAACGCAGGGCCGGCCCCCCGGAGGTCGGGATGACGAACTTCGTCTGCCGCGTGCGGCCGTCGAGAACCCTCCCGTTGTCGAGCACGATCTCGAGCGTGCCGTCGGCGTCGAGGTCGCCCGCCGTCACGGCGCTCGACACGCCCGTCGTCCCTTGCCAGAGGCGGGCGAGGCTGGCCGCATCGAACGCGTGCAGGACGCCGCCGCCGCCGGCGAGCAGTTCGAGCCGCCCGTCTCCGTCGACGTCGCCGAGCCACGGAACGCCCCCCCCGCCACTCCACGCCGCCCGCGCGTACTCGCGCCCCGTCGTGGGGTCGAGCCGGACGATCGCCGTGTCCGTCACGTACCAGACCTCGGGACGGCCGTCCCCGTCCGCGTCACCGCTCGCGGCCGACCGGACCAGCGCGTCCGGCATCCCGCTGCGCCGGAAGTTCGGCGCCGCGGTCGCGGGGTCGAGGCCGATGAGCGTCCAGACGTCGGAGTAGCTCCCATTGGAGAACCACTCGTCCCTGCCGTCGCCGTCGAAGTCGGCGCCCGCGAGCGCGTGCGCGGTGTTGGCGCGATACCCGGGGTAGAGCACGGTCGGCTGGAGCACCTCCCCCGCGGGCGTGGGATCGCACGCGTCCCCCGTCCCGTCGTCGTCGGTATCGGCCTGCCCCGGGTCGTACGCGAGCGCGCAGACGTCCCTCTGCCGCGGCCTGCCGTCGCCGTCCGGGTCCGGGTCGCACGCGTCGCCGGTGCCGTCGCGGTCCGCGTCCGCGTCCGCGAGCGGGTCGGCGTCGAAGAGCCTCGGACAGAGATCGTCGTGGTTGGCCCGCCCGTCACGATCCCAGTCGCTGGAGCAGGCGTCCCCGGGACCGTCCCAGAGCGTGCGCTCCTGGCCCGGGTTCGGCACGAGGGCGCAGTTGTCGGCCGCGTCGGGCCGGCCGTCCGCGTCGTCGTCGTCGTCGCAGAGGTCGGGACGGCCGTCGAGGTCCGTGTCGAGCGCGTGGCTCCCGGCGACCGCGGGACAGGCGTCCTCGGCGTCGCGCACGCCGTCGCCGTCGTCGTCGTCGTCACAGGCGTCGCCCTGGCCGTCGCGGTCCGTGTCGACCTGCGCAGGATCCGCCACGAGCGGGCAGACATCGCACGCGTCCCCGCGCCCGTCCAGATCGGCATCGTCCGCCGACGGGGCCACGACATCGGGGCAGTTGTCGGCCTCGTCCGGCAGCCCGTCCGCGTCGTCGTCCTCGTCGCACGCGTCACCGCGGCCGTCGCCGTCCGCGTCGGACGGCGCGTCGACGTCCGGTCGTGCGGCGCAGAGATCGCAGGCGTCGCCCCAACCGTCGCCGTCGCCGTCGAGCGCGTCAGGATCCCGGTCGTAGGGGCACGGATCGACGCCCAGGACCAGCAGCCCGCCGAACGCGCCGGCGAGCAGGTCGTGGCGCTGGTCGCCGTCGAGATCGCGCGCGGCGAGCAGCGTCGGCGACGCCGTCGTCGCGAGTTCCAGCGCGCGGGGCGCGATGCGCCGGGCCCCGCCGCGCTCGACGATCGAGAGCCGGATCCGGTCCTGGGAGGTCCCCCGCAGGTCTTCGACGGCGGCCGAACGCGCGGCCAGGGCCACGACGTTGCGGGTCGTGCCGCCCGCCGGCGCCTCCTGCACCACGCGGGTGACGCCGGTCACGGTGTCCACCCACGCGAGCCGCCGGACCGACGACGTGCCATCGACCAGGACGAGCAGTTCCTCCGCCCCCCCCGGACCATCATTCACGACCGAGAGGCTGGACCCGCGCACGTCCAGCCGGGTGAAGAGCACGTTGCCCGCCTCGTCGAGCACGGACAGAGCGCCGTAGTCGGTCCCGACCGAGGTTGCGGACGTGGCGAGCGCGGCGGTGCGGCGCTGCCCGAGCGCGGCGAGGCGGGTGATCGTCGACGTCGCGTCGCGGCCCAGGTGCGGACTGCTCCAGAGCCGTCGTCCGTCCGCGGCCGCGAACGCGTGCGCGAACGTGCCCGTCGGGGTGATGCCGTCGTTCGAGGCGCCGGCGATGATCTCCGGGCGGCCGTCGCCCGTGACGTCGTGCATCAGCACCGCGCGGAAGGGCGCCCCTTCGTATCCGGCGGGGCCCACGCGCCAGCGCTCGAGGCCGTCGGCCAGCGAGACGAGCACGACCATGCCTCCGGCCGTCGTGCTGCCGCCCAGCACGACCTCGGCGGCGCCGTCACCGTCCACGTCGGCCAGCGCGATCGCGCGCGCCGTGAACTCCTGGTCCAGCACGACCGGCAGCGCGGGCCCCTTCGGCAGACGCGTGCGGCCGTCCCGGACCTCGACCTCCCAGCGGCTCATCGACGTGTACCAGGCGACGACGATGTCGAGGCTCCCGTCGCCGTCGGTGTCTCCCGTGGTCCAGACCGGCGTGCCGCTCGTGAGGGGCCCGCTCGAGGCGGTGCCGAACCGGACCTGCGCCAGCAGCAGCGCGTCCGGCGCGCCCGTGAACGAGTGCGCGCTGCCCCAGACGAACTCCGGAACGGCGTCGCCGTCGAGGTCGCCCGCGGCGAGCCGGGTCGCGTCGTAGGCCGGGTTCTGGATCGTCGCGAGGACCGCCCCGGTCGCGCCGTCCGCGACGCGCAGCGCGCCCCACTGTTCCTCGATCCAGGCGACGTCGGGCCGTCCGTTCGAGTTCACGTCGGCGAGGGCCACGGCGCGGGCGCGCCGGCTGCCGGAGGCCGACCAGACCGACGTTCCGTCGCCCCGCTGGACCTTGACCGGAGCCCAGGACGAGCTGCCGGCGAGTACGATCTCGGCGCGCCCGTCGCCGTCCACGTCGGCCACCGCGACGAAACGCGCGTCGGACAGCGAGCGTTCGACGCCCAGCGTCCCGCCGTCGAGCACGGCCCCCGTGCCGTCGTACGTCCCGACGACGAGTTCGAGGGAGCCGTCGCCGTCGACGTCTCCCGCGGCGAAGCTGTCGATGTACGCGGACGGCAGCGGCGAGGCACAGCCTTCGTCGGCGCCGGTCGAGAGGTCGTAACGGCAGATCTTCCCGTACCTGCCGGCGACGATCTCGAGCGAGCCGTCGCGGTCGAGGTCGGCGCTGTGCAGCGCGCGCCACCCCGCGCCGGGAAGCGGGATCTCCCAGATGGGGACCGGAGGATGGCCGCCGCGGCTCAGCAGCAACCGCGAGCCCTGCGCGGTGACGACGCGGGCGGGCTGCCCGGGCGCGCCCGGCACGACGTGCATCACCGAGATCTTGTCCACCGCGTGACCCAGTTCGCCGGGCCCGACGGGTTCCGGCCGACCGTTCCACGCCACGTGGGCGATCCAGCGCTCGGGCTGCGCCTCGACGACCTCGTGGGTGCCGTCGCCGTCGAGGTCCGCGATGGCGAGTCCCACCGAGCCGTACTTGGTGCCGCCGGAGAGGATGGATCCGGCCAGCACGAAGGGCCGGTCCTCGTCCGCGGCCGCGAGGGGCCCCGGCTCGTCGGGCGCGACGGGCGCGGTCGGCGCGACGGGCGCGACGGGCGCGACCGGCGGGCCCGGCGGATCTCCGGTCGCCGGGCCGAAGGGCCCGTCCAGCCGGAACTCCGCGATCAGCCCGCCCGTGGCGTCTTCCTCGCGCACGTACCAGCGGTGGGCGACGGCGGTCGCGTAGTAGAGGAGCCGGCTCCCGCCGGGCCGCGAGAGCGGGTTGCCGAAGGCGTCGGTGCGGTCCGCCGGCTCGACCACGAGCGGCGGCAGCCCGGAGAGGTCCTCCGGAATCGCGAAGACCGCCGGGTCGAGGGCGGCGCCTCTCCACCCCGGGGTCAGCGGCGCGGCCTTCGTGGAGGGTTCGCCGAGCTGCGCCAGCACGTCGCCGGCTGGCGCGAGCCACCCCGCGAGGGCCAGGACGAGGGCGCGGACGACGAGCTGGGTGCGGGCGGACGACACGGGACTCACGGACCCCCCTCCGGAACCCGCGACGGACCGGGTCCCCGGGACGGCGGTGGCCGCCCTACACCGAAGCTACCTTTTACCGAGTCGGAACATGATCTATTAACTGCGGCGAGCGCGAGCGCGGAGTCCAACCCGGATCGTTTCCGGATACATCTCGCGACGGCGCCCGCGCGACCTCGAACTCAGGGGCGCGGCGGGAGGCGGTCGGGGGCGAGCACCTCGCCCTCGGCGCCGACGAGGCGCACGCGCAGCCGCCCCTTCTCCTCGCCGGCGGGGCGCTTGAGGGCCAGCACGTAGCGCCCCGCCGCGGCGGCGCGCACGGTCGCGAGCGGGCCCGCGAGGGGGTAGCTCTTCACGTACACGCCGCCGGTCTCGCGCGCGGCCTCGCGCAGCGGCCCCTCGAGGCTGTGCCAGTCCGCCTGCAGCACGTCGATCGTCAGCAGGCACGCGCGCGCGCGGCGCAGCGCGGCGATCGCCGGGTCGAAGTCGGGCTCCTCGGTCACGCCGCTGCGGCCGAAGCGGCCCATGCCCCACGCGAAGAAGACGATGTCCTTCGGGCCGGGCCACCTCTCCAGCGCCTCGCCCACGCGCCGCAGCGCGGTCTCGACGCCGGCCGCGTCGCGCATCGCCTTCGGCGTGAGCGTCGCCGCGAGATGCGGCGCGCCGTCGGCGCCGGACGCGGGAGCGGCGGTCGTCGACGCATCCGGGACGGGGCCCTCGATCGTGCCGAAGCGCGCCCACGTGTCGAGCAGCGCGAGCAGGCGGTCGCGGTCGGAGGTGAAGTCCGCGATCAGGTGCAGCCGGTACTCGTGGGCGACGATCGCCATCCGGTCGCCGGGCCGCATCGCGGCGACGTAGCGGCGGGCCTCGCCGAGCGCGCGGATCAGGCCGGCGAGGCGCAGCGGCTCGAGGCTGCGCTGGAAGAAGAGGACGGTGAGGCTGCCGGGGACGGTGCGGCTGCCGGGAGGGGCCTCCGGTTCGCGGAGGCGTGCGTATAGACCCTCCGGTTCGCCAGGACGGGCGGGCGGACCATCCGCTGCGCGGAGGCCCGTGGGCGGACCATCCGCTTCGCGGAGG
>JADHED010002343.1_pt1 | contig 13374 bp, 7 predicted proteins | sample 8952041 | NCBI WGS metagenome assembly JADHED01 (sample SAMN16124423, study PRJNA663239) | bioreactor sludge metagenome | isolation source: sludge (control) | place: India:Bengaluru | collected 2018-09-08
CCTTCTCTCCTTCTCTCCTTCTCTCCTTCTCTCCTTCTCTCCTTCTCTCCTTCTCTCCCTCACGTCCTCAAACGATCGGAACAGAACGCTTCACTGTTGCCGCCGCAGTAGGCTGATCCTATATCGTGCTGAAGTCGTGATGCATGGAGATCCCCAAGGAACATGTCGTCGGTGTAGCCAAGATGTGCAGGTACTACACGATCATCACCCCCACGCTGATGGGCGAAAAGAAGAAAGCCGCCTCTTTCGAGACGGCCTTCTTCATGATGTCAGCCGCGGTCAATGCTGAACCTGGATGGAGCGTTGTTGCTGGATCCGCCCTTGCTTGTCGACCAGTCGAAGCATGTACATGCCGTTGGCCAGGTCGGCAACGGAGAGGCTGCCTTGTTCCGCGCTTTTCCACGCACTACGAACGACCACCTTACCTGTGCTGTCCACGAACTCCACCTGGGCGACCCCTGCAGGCATGCCTTCCAGGATCAACCGGTCGTGCGCGGGCACCGGGCTGGCCGTGAAGGTCCGTACTTGTCCGCCTTGGATCCCCGTGCTCACCACCAGAATGGTGTTGCTCACCAACGAACACCCACCGGCGTACGTCCCGGCCACGTGGTAGTTCCCTTCTTCCATGGGCACGATGCTCTGGGAAGCCGCATCAGGGATCACTTCGCCGTTCAAGTACCAGGTGTAGCCGTTCGCACTGGTGCTGCTAAGCACACCGTTGTTCTGGGTGATGGTGGGTGCATCCATCGGGCATTGGTCCACGATCCGGCGGATGGTGCCGGTATTCACGTTGGCGACGAACAACTCGCCTGCGCTGTTCTCCGCGATGGCCGATGTGCCCGTGCCGCCGTTGTTCGCGCGCACCTGCTCCCGCACCCATCCCCCCCCCCCATCGGGGTGCAAGGAGAAGTACGGAGTAGGGCAATAGTCGGTGTAGATGTACCGGCCGAACAAACGTGGGAACTCACTGCCCCGGTACACGCGCCCTCCGATCACCGAGCACCACCCGGCACTGTGCGGATGCACGCTCACCGGTCCCACGAAAGATGCCGCCGGTGGACAGTCGTCATCGATGCCCGGGGTGGCGATATCGCCCTCGTAGCAACGCCAGCCGAAATTGGGACCGCTATGATCCCCGGCAGGAAGGAAGTTCACCTCCTCCCGTTGGTTCTGGCCCACGTCGCCGATCCATAGGTCGCCCGTCTGCCGGTCGAACCCGAAGCGCCAGGGGTTACGCAGGCCGCTGGCCCAGATCTCCGGCAGGGTGTCCGTGGCCAGACCCACCCAGGGGTTGGTGGGCGGAATGGTGTAGCCGCTCTCGCCGCTCACATCGAGCCGGATCATATCGCCCAAGGGGGTGCGCAGGTCCTGTCCGTTGTTCCAAGGGTCGTTCCCGCTACCGCCATCGCCGAACCCGATGTAGAGGTGACCATCAGGTCCGAAGTCCATGTCGCCGCCGTTGTGGTTGGTGGCCGGCTGGCTCACCGTATAGAGGATCTCCTCGCTCTCCACGTCCGCACTATCCGGGTCGGCCGACACTGTGAAACGCGATACGCGCGAGGTGCCGTTGCCATCGCCGAAGATGTAGTACACGTAGAACCGGCCGTTGGTCTGGTAGTGCGGGTCGAAGGCCAAGCCCAGCATCCCTTGTTCCCCACCATTGTCATTCACCCGGTCCTCGATATCGAGGAATGGCCGGGCGGACACCACCCCGTCGGCCGATAGGATCTTGATTTTGCCCGCTTGCTCCACCACGAAGAGTCGCTCGTCTCCGCAATGGGCGATATCCACGGGGCTTGAAAGACCGGTGGCGAAGGGCTCCAGGTTGATGGTGACCGGGTTCTGGGCTATGGCCATCGCCGTGGTGACGAGGGTGGAGCATAGGGTCGTTATCCGCATACAGGGTAGTTGGTTTGGCCCAAAACTATTCGGGATGGCCCTCCTGACATCCGACTTTCGACCAAGGGCTACTTTTGCGCCCCCATTGGTCCCATCGCTTCGGACCACAAGGCCCCAGCATGTCGTTGAAGGACGCAATAGAACACCGGCGCACGTTCGCCATCATCAGCCACCCCGATGCGGGCAAGACCACCCTCACCGAGAAGTTCCTTCTTTACGGTGGTGCGATCCAGACCGCCGGTGCGGTGAAAAGCAACAAGATCCGGCGTGGTGCCACCAGCGATTTCATGGAGATCGAGCGGCAACGGGGGATCTCGGTGACCACCTCGGTGATGACCTTCGACTATGCCGATAAACTGATCAACCTGCTGGATACCCCGGGGCACCGTGACTTCGCGGAAGATACCTACCGCACCCTCACGGCCGTGGACAGTGTGGTGCTGGTGATCGACTGTGTGAAGGGCGTTGAGGCACAGACCGAGCGCCTCATGGAGGTATGCCGCATGCGCAATACCCCGGTCATCGTCTTCATCAATAAGTTGGACCTCGAGGGTCGCGACCCCTTCGACCTGTTGGACGAGCTGGAGGAGAAGCTCTCGATCAAGGTGCGCCCCATGAGCTGGCCCATCGGTATCGGTGCCACCTTCCAAGGCGTGTACGACCTGTTCAGCAAGAGCCTGCGCCTGTTCGACCCCGGCAAGTCCAAGGTGGAACAGCACAGCGAAAGGATCGCCGACCTGCAGGACCAGCGCCTCGCCGCGAGCCTCGGCGAGGACCCCGCGGCACAGCTGCGTGCCGATATCGACCTGATCGAAGGTGTGTACGACCCGCTGAGCGTGGAGGCCTATCGTGCAGGGCGCATCGCTCCGGTCTTCTTCGGTAGCGCGTTCAACAATTTCGGGGTGAAGGAGGTCCTCGATGCTTTCGTGCAGATCGCCCCGCCCCCCGGCCCACGCCCCACCGACCAAGGCGAAGTGCGGCCCGAGGATCCGAAGTTCAGCGGCTTTGTCTTCAAGATCCACGCGAACCTCGATCCCAACCACCGCGATCGCATCGCCTTCCTGCGGATCTGTTCCGGCCGCTTCCAACGCAACACGTACTACAAACATGTGCGGCTCGAAAAGCAGTTGCGCTTCGCAACACCCACCAACTTCCTCGCCGCACAGAAGACCATCGTGGATGAGGCCTGGCCCGGCGATGTGATCGGCTTGTTCGATACCGGCAACTTCAAGATCGGCGACACCCTCACCGAAGGTGCCGACTTCAACTTCCGCGGTATCCCCGCCTTCTCGCCCGAGCTGTTCCGCGAGCTGGTGAACCTCGACCCCATGAAGACCAAACAGCTCGACAAGGGGATCCGCCAGCTCACCGACGAAGGTGTGGCCCAGCTCTTCACCCAACAGCCCGGCAACAAGAAGGTCGTAGGGTGTGTGGGCGAACTGCAGTTCGAGGTGATCAGCTACCGCCTCGAACATGAGTACGGTGCCAAATGCGCCTTCCAGCAGATCGCAGCCCACAAGGCGTGCTGGATGACCACCACCGACCAGGCCGCCCTGGACCAGTTCATTCGCGTGAAGGCCCAACAGATCGTGCAGGACAAGGACGGTAACCCCGTGTACATGGCCCCCAGCGCCTACATGCTCGACCTGGAACGGAGGAACAACCCGGAGATCACCTTCCACACCACCAGCGAGTTCAAGACCGCCGCCGATCAGGTGGCGCCGTAGAGCCTGTTCAGGATCTTCCCCTATTCAAGCGAGTGGTGAGGATCTGGTGACCGGACGAGGAGCGGAAAGGGAGCATAGCCGGAGCTACGTGACGACTTCCGGAACCATATTCCCTCTCTTCCGATCCGAACAGACCGCCTCTTTGTTGCCGCCTCCGGAGAGGACACTGCACCTGGTCTGGCCTCGGTGCGTGTGCCACACCTCGTTCCGCGGTGGGTGCAGGGCCGCCCCGACCCAAGGGCTCCGTTAACCAACTTTAGGATGCCTCGAAGAACCTCGAACGGATGGCGCGCGCCGCTATCATTCGTCCAGACGAGGCGCTCCGAAGAGAGGATACTGGATCGAAGTATCCGACTGAGGAGCAACAAAGTATGGGCGAATGAGAGCAAGCGATGACCGCTGTGCTTCTTGCTCATGAACGCCGCCGGAACGAGGTTCTTCGAGGTACCCATTAGGGAAACATCGGTCGGAGGCGCTCGGTACACGGCTTGGAACGCGTTTTGCTCCGACCACCCGCAGCTATTTTTGCCCCATGCGCAGCCACCTTTCAGCCCTGCTCCTTTCCTGCTCCGCCCTGGCCGGAACCCTCAACGCCCAGGATCCTGTTCGTGAGATCGAAGTGACCATCCAAGGCACGGCCAAGGACACCATCTACCTGGCCAACTACTACGGCAACAAGCTGTACTACGCGGACACCTGTGTGGCGGATGCCAAGGGCAAGAGCGTGTTCAACAGCAAGAAGGGGTACAAGGCCGGGGTGTATGCCGTGGTGATCCCCGGGCCGAAGTTCTTCGAGGTGGTGGTGAACGAACCCGTGATCAAGCTGGTGTCCGATACCACCGACCTGGTGGGCCACCTCCAGGTGAAACAATCCAAGGAGAACCAGGTGTTCTTGGACTATATCCGGTTCCTGGGGGCCAAGAAGAAGGAAAGTGACCTGATCAGGTCCCAGATGGAGGCCCAGTACGACCCATTGGCCAAGAACGGGATGCGGTCACAACTTGAGGACATGGACAAAGCGGTGCGGAAGTACCAGACCGATGTGATCGCCGCCAACCCCGGGCTGCTCGCCGCGGCCTTGGTGCGCATGGGCATGGCCCCCGAACTACCCGAGATCCGCAAGCCCGACGGCTCGTTGGATAGTGCCGCGCAATACTATCAATACCGCGCACGCTACTGGGACCATTTCGACCTCAAGGACGAACGGATCGTGCGGGTCCCTGTGTTCGCCAACAAGTTCGAGGAGTACATCGGCAAGATCGTGCCCCAGTTCCCGGATACCATCAATGCCATGGCCGACGCCTTGATCGCCCGTACCGATGGCAAGAACGAAGTGTTCAAGTACATGGTGAACGCGATCACGCACAAGTACGAGACCAGCGACATCATGGGCATGGATGCCGTGTTCGTACACATGGGACAGACCTATTACTGCCCCAAGGATGGAAAATCCGGACGTGTGGACTGGATGCCCCAGGACAAGCTGGATAAGCTGTGCGAGCGGGTGAAGAAGCAGGCCCCGATCGTGCTGGGCAACAAGGCCCCCTACCTCTGCCTCACCGATACCACTGAAGCGAAGTGGATCAACTTCTACGACCTGCCCCAGGAATACGTGGTGATCATCTTCTGGGATCCGCACTGCGGCCACTGCAAAAAGGAACTCCCCGAATTCGTGAAGGTCTACCACGAGAAGATGAAGGCCCTGGACATCGAGGTGTACTGTGTGGCCAAGGCCGTGGATGCCACCCTCTACAAGGATTGGAAAGCCTTCATCCGGGAGCACGACCTGGATTGGGTCAACGTGGGATTGACCCCGCAGGTCTATGAAGAGGCTAAGAAGGATCCGCGGAAGTTCATCCCCAGGCTCACCACCATCGAAAGCCTCAACTATGCCGATACTTACGATGTGTACTCCACGCCGAAGGTCTTCCTGGTGGATGGTGAACGCAAGTTCCGCGGCAAACAGTTGAGCGCGGACCAGATCGTGGACCTGGTGACTCAGCTCCGCAAGCGGAACCCGAAGGAGTGAGCGGCTGCGGCACCGTTCGTGCCGTGAACACCGCCAGGATGACCGATCGAGTCGATCCCCGCGCGGGTGTTCACGTTCCGCGCCGTGTGCGCAGCGGACGGTGCACTCCGGTTGGACGTATCAGCGGCCCGTTCGTTCTTTCCGCCTGGATCCACCGAACGATACTTCCCGCAGGCCGTTATACCATTGGGACGGCCTTGTCCAAAGGGAAGCGTGCAGGCTGAGAACGGTCACCCCCTTTCAAAGCGTGATGGTCCGTAGCTCAACATGACGTACGCCATGCGACGCCGACAACAGCTACCGGAACGGTCGTGGCACGGACCCTATTCGGTCTCGTTCTTCCACATCACCTCGGTGATGCTCTGCCCGTTCTTGAAATAGAACGTACCCCACTTCGCGATCACCTTGGAATACTCGTCCGCTCTATTCCCGTTCACCACCACCCGGCGGATGATCACCTTGTTGCCCTCGGTGTAGCTCTCCTCGGTGACCCCTTGCGGGTACTCCTGGGCCAGCTTGGAACGGTTGTGATCGGCGAAGGCCCGTGGGCGGTTCGCCGGGATGTTGTCCAGCTTCTCCTTGGCCGCGGCACGGGCGCTCGCACTATTCCCGGCGTAGGTGGCCTCGCGGTTCTGCAACGCTTGTTTCTCGGCTTCGACCTCGCGCTGTTGAGCCGCGACGTTGGCCGCACTGCGCTGGGCCAGGCCGTCTTGTTGTTCTTGCTGGGTGACAGCGGCATCGCGTGCCTGACCGGTGCGTCCTTGGGCTCCGCTCACCCGGGCCTGCTCCATATCGGCCAGTTCGTTCTTTCGCGCTTCCATGGCATCGGTACGCTCCACTTGGCGCTCGTTCCAGGTCCGCGTTCGTTCCATGCCGGCCTCCTCCGTGTTCAGCTTCTCCTGGTATCCGCTGGCTCGCTGATCGGCCGAGCGGGTGCGCCGCTGTTCCTCTATCCGATCCAGGTCCGCACGTAACCGTTCCAATTCCTCGGCATTTTGGGTACGCCGTTGGTCATCACCTTGGTACAGACCGGCGGTCCCTTGTTGGATCATTTCCTTGTTCCGCACATCACCCATGCGCCGGTCACTGGCAGCCACCGCATTCTCCACCTCCTCTTGTTCCAGGGCGGAACGGAACTTCTTGATCCGCTCGTATTTATCCGCTTCCTCGCGTTCGCGTGCTTCGCGCATGAAACTCACCGCTTCATCCTCCTGGCCACCGCTCTGGGTCCGTTGCGTCCGAACCGGCTCCGAAACGACCACCTGCTTCTGTTTTTCCGCCTCCGCTTCGGCGCGTAACCGTTCTTGTTCAGCCAGGATCCGATCGATCTGATCGATCTTGGAGAGTGGGTAGGTCTCCTGGGGCCGAAGGTCGCTGGCCTGGGCGTATGCCGCCCTTGCCACGCTGTAGTCCTTGGCGGCCAACGAGGCATCCGCGGTGCTCAACAAGCTGCGGTACTGCTCTTCCAGGGCCTTGCTATTCTCACGTGCCAGGCGGTCGCGCTCTTCCGCGGCCCGCCGTGCGGCTTCGTCGGCTTCGGCCTTGGCTCGGCGTGCGGCCTCGTCGCGTTCCTGTTGGTCTGCCATGGCCAGCCTTGCTGCTTCGGCATCGGCGGCCTCCTTGCGCTTGCGCTCCTCCTCCAGGCGGCGTTGTTCGGCGGCGAGGCGTTCGGCCTCGGACCGCTTCGCGGCGTCGGAGGCCAGGCGTGCTTCGATGGCGGCCAGTTGATCCGTGGGGTACTTCTCACCGGGCTTCACCCCCAGCGCACCCTGGTAGTTCTCCCGCGCCTTGCCGAAGTCCTCGGCGCGGAAGGCCACATCGGCCGCAGCCACCAGCTCGCGGTAACGCGCTTCCACTTCATCCGCCGCCATACGGGCGCGGCGGGCTTCTTCATCGAGCCGGGCCTGCTCCGCAGCGGCGGCATCGGCGGCAAGGCGGTCGGCTTCGGCCTTGCGGGCTTTCTCCGCAGCGGCGGCTTCGGCGGCAAGGCGATCGGCTTCGGCCTTTTTCGCCGCATCGCCCAGCAGCCGGTCGATCTCCGCGATCCTATCCACCGGGTGCCGCTCCTCGGGCTTCACCCCGCTGGCGGCTTGGTAATCCGTGCGTGCGGCCTCGTACTGCTTCGCTGCGAAGGCCTTGTCGGCGGCGGCCACCAGGTCGGTGTACCGCTTGTCCCGGTCCTGCTTCTCGCGCAGAAGACGCTCCTCCTCGGCCTTGGCCCGGGCTGCCGCATCCAGCTGCTGCTCGATGGCCGCGATGCGTTCCTTGGGGTGCGCCTCGTTCGGCTTCAGCCCCAGCGCATCCTTGTAGTCGTTCAGGGCTTCGGACAGTTTCTTGCCGTCGTAGGCTTTATCCGCCGAGGCGATCAGGGCGGCATAGCGGGCTTCCAGTTCCGCCGCCTTCTTCTCGGCCTCGGCCTTCTTCGCGGCTTCCGCCACCAGGCGGTCCACCTCGGCGATCCGGTCCTTGGGGTACTTCTCCGCGGCCTTCACCACCAGCGCCTCGCTGTACTTCGCCTTGGCCGTGGGGTAGTCCTGCTTGTCGAAGGCCGCATCGGCCGCAGCGATGGCCGCATCGTACTTGGCATCCAGTTCGGCTTGTTTCCGTGCGGCTTCGGCCTCGGCCTTCCGCTTCACGATCAGCGCTATTTGGTCCTTGGGGTACTTCTCACCGCTCTTCAGCCCCGAGGCTTCGGTGTATTTCGCGGTGGCAGCATCCCATTCCTCCTTGCCGAAAGCGGCATCCGCAGCGGCGATGGCGGCCTGGTATTTCTCGTCCAGCTCCTTCTGCCTGGCGGCCTCGGCGGCCGCTTTCTCCGCGGCGGCCTTGCGTGCCACGATGGCCGCCAACTGATCCTTGGGGTACTTCTCGCTGCTCTTCAACCCCGAGGCCTCGGTGTACTTCGCGGTGGCAGCATCCCAGTCCTCCTTGCCGAAGGCGGCGTCCGCCGCGGCGATGGCCGCATTGTACTTCTCATCCAGTTCCCGGGCTTTCTTCTCTTCCTCGGCCTTCTTGGCCAGCTCCTCGCGTTTCTTCACGATCGCGGCAAGCTGGTCCTTGGGATACTTCTCCGCCGGTTTCAGGCCGCTGGCCTCGGTGTACTTGGCCTCTGCCGCGTCGTAGTCGGCGCTCTTGAAGGCCGCATCGGCGGCGGTGATGGCCGCTTGATACTTCTCCTGCAGCTCCTTGGCCAGGCGTTCTTCTTCGGCCTTGCGCGTGGCCTCATCCTTCTTCTGTGCGATGGCCGCCAGTTGGTCCTTGGGGTACTTCTCCTCGGGTTTCAGGCCACTGGCTTCGGTGTACTTGGCGGTGGCATCATCCCACTTACTGGCCTTGAACGCCGCATCGCCCGCTGCGATGGCCGCCTGGTATTTCTCCTGCAGCTCCTTGGCCTTCTTCTCCTCCTCGGCTTTCTTGGCGGCCTCGGCCTTCTTGGTGGCCACCAACGCCAGCTGGTCCTTGGGGTATTTCTCCTCGGGTTTCAGGCCACTGGCCTCGGTGTACTTGGCGGTGGCTTGGTCCCAGTTCTCGGCCTTGAAGGCCGCATCCGCCGCTGTGATGGCCGCTTGGTACTTCTCTTGGAGCTCCTTGGCCTTCTTCTCCTCTTCGGCCTTCTTGGCCAGCTCCGCCAGGATCACTTCGATCTCCTTGAGCTTCTGTTTCGGGTAGGCCTCGTTGTCCTTGATGTCCAACGCCCCATCGTATTTGGTCTTCGCGCCGGCATAGTCCTTCTTGGCGAAGAGGCCGTCGGCTTCCTTGACCAACGCTGCGTACTGTTCGTTGCGCTTCTTGTCCGCGTCCAGCGCATCGAGCTTCATCTTCGCATCGCTCAGCTTGGAGGTGGCAACCCCATCGCCAGGCTTCAGGGCCAAGGCCGCGGTGTAGCTGTCCACCGCCTTCTTGAAGTCGGAGCTGCCCATGGCGGTGTTCCCGTCTTGCATCAGCTTGGCGAACTTCGCTTCCGCATCGCCCTCGCGCTTGCGCTTGTCCTCGTACTCCTTCATCAACCGGGCCTGGGCGTCGCGCATGCGGTTGGTGTATTCCATGTCCCAGGCGAAGGTGCCAGCGGTATAATTGGCTTTGCCGAACGGCTCGTTGAGGATGGAATAGTCGATGCCCGGCAGGTCGGAGAGGATGGAGAAGTCGATGTTCATGCCATGCCCCCCCTGACGCTCCTCCTCCGGCACGTTGCGCGTGTCGATGGTGATGTTCTTGCCCACGAAACCCGACTTGGACACCATCACCTTGTAATCCGAACCGTAGTCCAGGTTCACCTCGTATTTGCCGCTGGCGTTGGTGGGCACCTCGATCAGCTTGGCGCCGTTCTTGAACACGGTTACCGTGACCCCGTCCAGCTTCTTGCTGGTGGTGAGGTCCTTCACGGTGCCATAGATCATCACGTTATCCACCTGGGCACGCACCGGACCCGCCAAGGCCACCACCAGTACCAGCCAGCACCAGCGCATCAACTCCATCTGCTTGGATCCCATATCGAAACGAACGTCTTGCAGGAGGTTCAATAACGGGGCAATTTACGACATCTTTGGGCGCCCGCTGGCCGACATTCAGCGTGTGCACTCCGATGTACAGTGTTTGGGAAACGAAGCATTTCCATCGAACCCCGGATCTCGTGGTGGTGGGTGCAGGCATCGTGGGCCTGTTCACCGCCCTGTTCTACAAGCGCAAGCACCCCGCCCACCACGTCCTGGTGGTGGAACGTGGGGCATTCCCCAGCGGCGCGAGCGTGAAGAACGCCGGGTTCGCCTGCTTCGGCAGCCCGAGTGAGCTGTTGGCCGATCTGGACACCGAAGGCACCGAGGCCATGTTGGCCCGCGTGGAGAACCGCTGGCGTGGCCTGCTGGAGCTGCGCGCCGAACTGGGCGATGAGGCCATCGGCCTGCGCCCCACCGGCGGCCACGAGATCTATGCCGCACATGACCGGCTGTACACGCGGGTGGCCGAGCGGTTCGATCGGTTGAACCAGCTGCTCCACCCCATCTTCGGCCGTGCCCCCTTCGTTTGGGACGATCCGGCCATCGGCACGTTCGGACTGGCCGGTGTGCACCACCTGGTGCGTACCGACCTGGAAGCCCCCGTGGATAGCGGGGCCCTGATGCGCACCTTGCTCGCCAAGGTGCAAGCCGAAGGGGTGCTCCTACGCCCACGGTGCCCAGTGGTGGCCTTGGAGGAAGCACCCACCGAGGTGGTGCTGCGCCTGGCGGACGATGCACCGATCCGCGCCGCGAACGTGGTGGTGTGCACCAACGGCTACACCCGGGCTTTGCTGCCCGATGTGGCCGTGGACCCCGCCCGTGGCCAGGTGTTGCGCACCGCCCCCATCCCGGGCCTCAGGCTGCGCGGGACCTTCCACTACGACGAGGGCTTCTACTACTTCCGCGACCACGATGGCGGCGTGCTGCTCGGCGGTGGACGCCACCTCGATGTGGTCGGCGAGACCACCACCGACGATGCCACCACCGCCCCGATCCAACAGGCGCTGGAGCAGTTGCTGCGCACGGTGATCCTGCCCGGACAGCCCTACCAGGTGGTGCAGCGCTGGAGCGGGATCATGGGCATGGGGCCCAGCAAGTCGCCGATCGTGGAGAAACGCTCGCCACGCGTGGCCGTGGCGGTGCGCCTGGGCGGCATGGGCGTGGCCATCGGCATCCGTGTGGCACGCCGGGTAGCGGAACTGGTCTGATCCATACGCCAAGCCGCTCCGGAACGGCGCCCTCCCCTTCGCGCCTATGGCTTGATGAAACGGACGGGCCGCAGGTCGGTGCCATCGAGCTGCAACAGGTAGGTGCCGGTGCCCAGTGGGGACGTGCCGATCCAGCCTTCGCCCTGCAAGGTGCCCTCCAGCACCCGGCGCCCCAAGGCATCCATGATGGTCCACCCGCCGTTGGCCAGGGTACGGCCACCGGCCTGTACCGAGAGCCGCTGGTGCGCCGGATCCTGCACCACCACCAGGCCGACCGTGCTGCGCTCGCCGACCCCTGTGGCCAGGAACGGCTCCGAGAGCACCTGGCAGGGCAGCCCTTGATCCACGAACACGGTGTACGAACCCTGCGCCCCCACCGGTATGCACGCCGCATCGCTGCCCGCCAGCGGTGCCCCGTTCAGGTACCATTGGTAGCTGGTGCCCGTGGGGCTGGCACAGAGCTCTCCCGCATCGTTGGCCGAGATGGTGGGCTGTTGCTCCTCGTCGAAGATCGCCGCCACCTCCACGCCGAGGTATTGCAGCGCATTGGGACAAATACCGGGTGCGGCGCTGCACGTGTAGTAGCCGGTGGTGGTGATCGCCAGCACCGGCCCTTCGGCCCCCTGCAATACCTGGCCGTTGCGGTACCAGGTGATGTGTACCGGGTCCGACATCCCGATGGTGAGCGTGAGGGTATCGCCCGGGCAGTAGTGCGCCTCCCCCTCGTTCACGATGGAATGGGGCTCATCGCCTCCGTGTATGGTGTAGATCGGCAGGAAGGCCCAGCCATCCACCAGCACCGGCGGCGACATCTCCGTGCAGCCGTTCAAGGTGACCTCCACCGTGAATTCGCTGCCCGCGTCGGTGTACTGGTCCACGAAGAGGCTCTGGGCCGTTTCGTCGGGAAGCAATTCGCCATTCTTGTACCATTGGTACGTATCGTACACCTGGGTGGAGAGCTCGCCTTGTTCGTTGGGGCAGAGGATCATGTCGGCCGGTTCGATGGTGGGATCGAACGGGCATTGGGCCACTGCGTTGAACGAAAGGGCCAAGAGGGGGAGTAGGGCTGTACGCATGCTCGGTAGGTTGGAGGTAGGACAGGCTTCCACCCCGGTACGCTGCCTGCGGACCCCAACCGACCATCACATCACCAGCAGGACCAACGGGAGTGGCCCTTGGGGCGGTGCTTCTACCATTCCTACCCGCCGGGCCGAGCGGGAATGCAAAGCGACGATGGATCAACGCGCAGCCAACCAACGATCGCCTTGGACGTGTGATGCGCGCCCCAAGGCTTCCAGCGTTTCCAGCAGGCGGGCGATCTCGTCCAGCCGCTTTTGGGTGGCCTTGCCGGCAAAGTGCGTGGCGATCTCGGCCACGGTGGCGGGCCTCTACGTCAGTTTGTTGGTCGGGGTGGTTGCAATGTTCGCCTTGGCGTCTATATGGGCGAAAGCCGACACCTTTTATACCCCGCCCCCAAATGACAAGGCCCCCAGCTTTCGCTGGAGGCCTTGCTCTTCCTGGGAGCCCCCCGCCGGATTTGAACCGGCGACCTGCTCATTACGAATGAGCTGCTCTACCGCTGAGCTAGGGAGGCTGGTGGCCGCGTGGTTTTCCACGCGGGCGGCAAATGTACTGATCCTTCCGTTGCACGGAAATAGGGGGTGCAGGGTTTCTTCGGTGGTGCGTTGCGCCGGGGTGTCTGGCGTTGGCCGGGGATCGCCGTGCCATACGGATCCCAAGGCGCGGTGCCCATAGTGCGAACAGCGCCGTGCCGGTGCTTTCTTGAAGGGGGCACGAAGTAGCGGTCGGTTCGGGTCGGGAGATGAGGGAGGAAGGAAGAGAGAATGGAGAGAAAGGAGAGAAAGGAAAGGAAGAGAGGAAAAGAGGAAGAGAGGAAGAGAGGAAGAGAGGAAGAGAGGAAGAGAGGAAGTGAGGAAGAGAGGAAGAGAGGAAGAGAGGAAGTGAAGAAGTGTCTCGTCCTGAAAAAAGTTGACAGGTTAAAGGTGTTGGTCCTGTGT
>JADHED010002344.1_pt1 | contig 13373 bp, 9 predicted proteins | sample 8952041 | NCBI WGS metagenome assembly JADHED01 (sample SAMN16124423, study PRJNA663239) | bioreactor sludge metagenome | isolation source: sludge (control) | place: India:Bengaluru | collected 2018-09-08
GATGCAGGTGTCAAATTATTTTTGCATGCCTTCCATCGATGGCGCCCTGATTCCGTGTGACATAAATAAAAGGCAATGACATGTTTCAGCCGGTGATCTCTCAAATATGTAAATTTTAACAAGTGATTAAATATTATTGCCGGAAAATTTTTTCTTTACTTATTTATCATTATTTTTATCTGATGCTTTGATTTGTCATTTAGGTTGGTATATATTCTAACATGGACTGTTTACACGTTTCGGAGGATTCAGAATGAGATCTTTTAGAGGCATCGTCGCGCTGGCAATGATGCTTGCGGTTGTCTGCGTTGCCGGAAATGACCGCCTGTACGGGAGATGGATACGAGTCGCCGTATCCGCGGATGAAAAGTCCGATCCCAGCAATATGACGCCATCGTCCCAGGAACTGGTCAAGGAACTGTATCCGAGCGGCAAGATTAAATCCGAAACGCCCTTGACAGGAGGAAAAATCCACGGGAAGAAAAAAATCTATGCCGAGAGCGGCACGGTTCTTAAAGAAGAGGAATACCGTGAGGGAAAACGGGAGGGCCTTTCCCTGGAATACTACGAGGACGGCACCCTGAAAAACCATGAAACTTTCAAGGACGACAGGCTGAACGGCGACTGTTTCATGAATTATCCCAATGGCCAGAAGATGATGGCGGGCCAGTGTATCGATGGAAAGAAGTCGGGCAAATGGACGCTGTATCATAACAACGGCAACAAGTACATGGAAGGCAATTACATCGACGGTTTCATGGAGGGGCAATGGCGCTCCTATTCGCCCGAGGGATGGCTCGATTCCGAAGGGGAATACAGGAACGGACTTCAGTGGGACCTCTGGATTTATTTTGACAAATATAAAAAGATAACAAAAAAGGTTACGATGAAGAACGGCATGATCGACGGTCCCTGCTGGCTCTACAATCAGGGGCGCCTCACGGGGGAAGGGATCATGAACGGTCTCGCCCATGACCCGAAGAAAAACGGCGCCTGGAAAGCGTATTACCGGAACGGGCGTCTTAAATACGAAGGTGTCTTTGCCATGGGCGTTAAGAGCGGAAGCTTCATCGAGTATTATGCGACCGGCAATAAAAAAGGGAACGGCGACTATGTCAATGACAGGCGCAGCGGGAACTGGGTCTTCTATGCCAAGGACGGGGTTACGGTCGATACGGAAAAATCCGGTCAGTATATTAATGGAAAATTAAGAAAACAATAAGCAGCGATAGATACAAAATAGACTTTTTGCGAAACTGGCGTCTCGCACTCGCAGGAAAGCCCTGCGGGGGCTTTTTAAGGGGCTTCGCCCCTTATACCCCAATAAACAAGTTATGAAACGAGTCTAATAATGACATTTTCTCCCGGTAATTAAACCCTATAAACAGTTCATAAAAAATGCATGGACAATGTAACCAGGCCGTGCCATAGGATTACAAAACAATCATGTTATCCAAATCTATCTGTCGCTATAATACTATTATTTGACGGATCATGGAACTATGCACCTCGACGCGCTGTATAGCGGGATCACTCTGTATCATTGCGTAATTCTCTTCGCGGTCTATTCGTTTATCGGATGGATCATAGAGGTTATCTATCGCTCGGCGACGCAGAAGAGATTCATCAATGCCGGCTTTCTGTACGGCCCCTTCATCCCGATATATGGATTCGGCGCCGCCTTTGTTGTCATCCTGGAATACTTCCTGATGCCCCTGGATGTCATCATCAAGGTTCTGATGTACGGCGTTGTTCTGACCGTGGTCGAATATGCCGTCGGGTACCTGTTTGAAACGATTTTCAGGCTCAAGCTGTGGGATTATTCCGACAGCGCCTTTAATCTCCACGGCAGGATATGCCTCCTCTTTTCCATTTTCTGGACCGCTATCGCCTTTGTGTTTGCGACCTTTGTCAATCCCCTGGTGGTGAGCTCCGTGCTCTCTCTCGATTATACCCTGGTGCGCAGCGCTGCGGCGGTTTTTCTCGTATACAGCTCCGTTGATGTTGTGATGTCGGTCTCTTCCATCACATCGTTCCGGAAAAAGATCGCTTTCCTCTATTCGGAATATTTCAATCTGAGCAATGTTGAAATAGAGAAAATCTTCGAGTCGTTCAAGCGACTCAGGTCCGCGTTCCCGAACCTGGACAGGTATATCGATACCAAAATCAATTATGAGATACGAAACAGGATCAGCACGTTTATGAAATCAATCCAGACCAAGATCATGATGGATATAGAGGGGAGGAAACCCTTCGAAAAGGAATTCTACGACATCATCAATGATATTTACAGGCATGAAGAGTTCATGAAGCTCAAGCGTTTTTTTCATCATAATTCGTCTATCTACGCCCACGTGAGAGACGTCGCCTACTTTACGTACCGGGCCTGCAAGTACCTCAAGCTGGATTACCGGTCGGCGGCGCGGGGCGCCCTTCTCCATGATTTTTTTCTGTACGACTGGCGGAACCACGACGAGCCGGACCTGCACCGGGACAAGTACCATGGCATCGAGCATCCACGAATAGCCCTGGCCAACGCTGAAAAATATTTCAAACTCAACGATATTGAGAAGGACATTATCGTGAAACACATGTGGCCCTTGACCCTGGTGCCTCCCCGGTACAAGGAATCATATATAGTGACATTTGCCGATAAATACCTTTCGTCTAAGGAGTTCATCGATGAGTTCAAGAAGAACAGGAAGCCCGGACAGGCGCAGCGGCCGCGGAAGGCGCGTAACTAGATGAAGGTTTTTTTTAAGGTCATTGCCTCCCTTGCGGCCGCAGTGGCGGCCATTATCGCAGGGGTGTTTATTTATTTTGCTTTTTTTTACACGGAGCCGGTCTATATAAGAGATCATTCCGCAACGATCCCGGAAGCTGCGATCCAGCCAGCCGAGGCGATCAGACTGGCAGCTCCGTATCTTCCGGAGCACGGGACCTATGTGTACAGAAAAGACAGGCCGCTGGTCCTGCACCTGTCGAGGCACAAGGACTGGTATTACGTTATGAGGACAAATTATCCTGCGAAAACGATCAGGTACTACCTGCAGCCGGCGGTGAAGGTCCATGCGCACACCGGTAAGATAGAATTTTCGACCCGATGAAACAACGGTGATTGACGGGGTGATGCATGAGAAAAACAATGCCCATCGCAAGATGGGCATTGTTAATTATATATTATATCCCAGCCTTTCACAATAGCCTGAGGCCAGACTGGTATTCACGGAGAAGACGAGATATTCTGCCGTTGAATTTTTTCCAAATAAAACGACATAATCTGTTTGTCAATATTTTTAAAGTGACGGCTGTTTTTTTATGTCATATTATGAGATCAGGTCATAGGGATGGGAGTTTATAAATAATTATTTACAAAATGCTTTCATGGCTGTTAATTGACTCACATTTTTTAGGGAATGGTGATAGCGATGAATTTCAAACCAGGCGGCGCTGCGACAATTATCGGGAGCTTTCCCCATGGGGAAGCGGCTGAAGCGTGCAGGCTCGTATTCGACACCTTGAAACGGATTCCGGCGTGGCCCCAGCTGCCGCGGCGGGGCTTTTTCGAGGACATGAACGCCCAGTTCAGCAGGAGCCTTCCCTGCCTGCACCTTGACGAGGAAAACAGGAAGCTCGGATTCGACACGTCCCGCGACATCGCCGGAGAGCTTGAGCGCTTTTACACGAAGGTCATCGAGGATGACGTGGAATACTTCGGCCTGGACGAGAAGCATTCGGCCGGCTTCGGATGCTTCGTCGACGCAGTGAAGAGCGGCAGGGCGCCGGAAGCCATCGCCCTGAAGGGGGAGACCACCGGTCCCCTGACCCTGGGACTCATGACGGACCTCACCGATGGCAAGTACGCCCTGTACAAGCCGGATCTTTTCGACGCCATAGTGAAGAGCTGCACCATGAACGCCCGGTGGCAGGTGCGGAAGCTGAAAGAGCACCTGGGTACAGTGATTATCTCCTTTGACGAGCCTTCGCTTTCAATCATCGGGTCGGGGTTCTACTCCGTCGATAAAACCCTGATTTCAGGAGCCTTCAAGGAGATCATCCAGGGCATCCATGCAGAAGGCGGACTTGCGGCCACCCATTGCTGCGGCAACGCCGACTGGGATGATCTGCTGGACCCGGACCTTGACCTGGACATCATCAATTTCGACGCCACCGACGACATCATCGCGGATAAATTCCTCAATGCACGGAATCTGCCCCAATACCTGAAAAACGGGAAATGCATCGCCTGGGGCGTGGTGCCCACATTGAAGGAAAAGATTGAAAAGGCTACCGCCGATGATGTTAAAGTGAATTTCGGCGCCGTGGTCAAAAAGCTGTCGCAGCGGGGCATAGCCGAGAGCGATATCCTGGCACAGTCGATAGTCACCCCCAGCTGCGGCACCGGCACCCTAACGATCCAGCTCGCCGAGAAGGTGATGGAGCTCCTCGGCGGACTGTCAAGTTCGATCAGATAAATGGTGTGCCGGTATGTTGGAAGGGCGGACTATTTTTTTGATTTCTTGATATAGGCCCTGGCTTCATCAAGGGTATGAAACACCGCCATGACGTTGAACATTTCCGGGTGTGCAATCATGATCTTCTGCAAAAACTCCTCGGTCATGACGATAACCAGGTACCCTTTGGCCTTCTTCATTATGACCATGGATTTCATGAGAATGCCGATGGCCGGGTCGCTAATATCGGTTACAGATGAAGCATCCAGGATGAAATCTGTAAAATCGGGCAGATTCGGCTCCTTCGTGTAGCTATCGTATATGGCATTGGCCGTGTCCTTGTCGATAGTAGCGATGGAGAATTGAAGATGGAGTATCTTTTCGTCCTGAAGATAATTAAGGGTGTACAGATTGTCGCTCATTCAGCTATCCTCCTTGCATATCCTTCCTGAAGCTTGGCATAACAAATAACGTCTGTCAAATAGATATTTTCTCCCGAGACAAAAATAAGGAAGATCCTTTCCGGATTAATGGCGGGTCCCGGTCGGATCGTTATTGGTTATCATAGAGGCCGATGAACTGGTCCACTATGCCGCTGAAATAGGCTATGGCTTCCTTAACCGGCTCGGGCCGGGACATGTCGATGCCGGCAGCCCGAAGCTCGTCAAGGGGGTAGGCGCTCCCGCCGAGGGTAAGGAATCCGAGATATGCGTCGCTGGCAGGCGCGCCTTCGGCAATGACTTTCCGCGACAGGGCTATGGCGGCCGAAATGCCGGTGGCATATTTATACACGTAGAACGCCGAGTAGAAATGGGGTATGCGGAGGCACTCCAGGGTGAGCTCTTCGTCGATGACAAGGCACTCCCCGAAATAAACCTTCAGCAGGTCCCCGTATATGGCGCGCATCACGTCCAGGGTCAGGGGCCTGTTTTCCTCAACGGCACGGTGCGTGAGCTTTTCGAATTCCGCGAACATGCACTGGCGGAACAGGGTCGCCCGGAAGTTGTCGATCTCGCGGTTTAGTATGTACGCCTTCATGGAGCTGTCATTGGCGTATTTCGACAGGAGATGGGCGCTCAGTAGCGCCTCGTTAAAGGTGGACGCCACCTCAGCCACGAAGATGGTATAGTCATGATACATGTAGGGCTGGTGTCGGTTGGAAAACCAGGAGTGCATGGAGTGGCCCGCTTCATGGATCAGGGTGTAGAGGCTGTTGATGTTGTCGTCCCGGTAGTTCATCAGAATGTAAGGCGGCGAATCGTAGCATCCGGACGAATAAGCGCCGCTCCGCTTGCCCCGGTTCTCGTAACGGTCGACCCATCCCCCCAGGAGACCCCTGCCCATGGTGCCGGTGTATTCCTCTCCCAGCGGCGAGAGGGCCTTCACGCAGGTCTCCACCGCCTCCTCATAGGGCATTGAGAACTCCGTGTCCTTCACGAGGGGCACGTAGGTGTCGTAAAAATGGAGCTCCCCGAGGCCGAGCATTTTCTTGCGGAAATCTAGGTAGCGGAAGAGGGGCGCGAGATTGTCCCGCACCGCGCCTATCAGGTTGTCGTAAACCTCGTCCAGCACGTTGTCCGAAAAGAGCGCCGACCGGCGGCAGTTTTCGAAATTGCGGACCCTGGAATAGAAACGGTCCCTTTTAGTGGAATAATGAAGGGCCGCGGCAATACTGTTCTTGTGAGCATCGTAGGCCTTGTAATACTGGAAGAAGGCCCGCTTCCGCGTTTCCCGATCCCGGTTCTGGAGAAAGGAGCTGAAGTTGCCGTGGGATAGCTCCACTTCTTTCCCGGTCTCATCGGAAATCATTCCGAAGGAAAGGTCCGCGTTATCGAGCTGGCTGAATATTTCGGAGGCGGCGTGGCTCATGTCTCCGGACATGGCGATGATCTCCTCGATTTCAATCGAGAGGGTGTGGGGCTTGTACCGGAGGATCTTATCGAAGAAGAAGCGGTACTGCTCCAGGGCCGGTTCCTTGATGAAGCCGGCGATGATATCGTCCGGAATCGCCTGTATCTCCGGCGTCATGAAGCTGGAGAGCTCCGATGCCCTGGTGTAGAGGTTCATGGCGCGCTGGTGAAACCCCAGGTAGTGCTGGTTTGATTTGTCCTCGTCGCTGCGCAGGTGGGCAAAGGTAAAAAGCTTCTCCAGGTTCCTGGACACAACGAGGTCGAACTCGACGGCCTCTTTTAGAAGGGCTGCCGATTCGGCAAGGCGTCCCCGGAAGGATTCATAGCGGGGCAGCTCTTTCTCTATCTCTGCGTAATGCGATTCCCAGGCCTGGTCCGACCCATACAGGGGTGCGAGGTCCCACTTGTGCCCCTCCGGGATTTTTTTTCGTTCCGGTATTGATTCAGCCATGGATAATTTCCTTAATAGATTTTTCCGTATTGCTCGCCGAAAGCGTCCAGGTACACGAAGCTTTTCAGTTCCTTGCGAGTGGGGCCTTTGCCCGGGGGAGCGGCCGGCCTGCCCACGGGAATGACAACGACCACCTCGCAGCCTTCCGGGACCTTGAGCGCCCTGGCGCAGGCGTCATGGTCCATGGAGCCTACCACAACGGTTCCCAGGCCGATCTCGTGGGCCTTCAGGCAGAGGGTCTGGACCGCCATGCCCAGATCGAACATGAACCATTCATGGAATTTCGTTCGCTCCTTTCCCTCCTTGCACCCGGATATTTTCGTCCTGGCGCATACCACGATGAGGGCCGATGCTTCGAAGGAACAGGGGCGGGCCGGGTTGGTCGAGGAGTAGGTTTCGGTAACCTCCTTGATGAGCTCGCGCTCGCGAACGACGATGAATTCCCAGACCTGCGTGTTGGCCCAGGAAGGGGCGTAATGGGCCGCGTCGATCATATCGCGTATCTCGCCGTCGGTGACGTAATAATCGGTGAACTTCCGTACCGATCTCCTGTGCTGTATGGCCTCGGTGAGTTCCATGGGATCCTCCGATAAAAATGGGCCTATTGCGACCAGGGGAAATCTTTTCCCTGGTTTTTAGCCTTCATGATAACCGTCGGGATGAAGTGCGATATGCCGAAATCGTTTTTACTGTTCACATTGAGGGTGAGGTCAAGGGCCTGGTCGGCGCAATGGGGATGCCTGAAGGTCAGCTTGAACGGTATGGATGAGGTCGACTTCATCGCGCCCTCTGAATATTTCGGCCAGAAATGGAAATGGCCCTTGGTGGCCTGGGTGGTCCGGTACGGATTTTCCCAATCCGCGTCAACCATGGCGGCCGCGGCGGCGCCGTACAGCAGGGTGACTTCCACATCGGGGATGACCGTAAGGGTCGATTCCTCCAGGACCTGCCCGACGATATGGGGAAGATAGACCGCCGTTTCGGGAACGGTCACCCCCTTAGCCGTGCCGGCATGGTCTCTCCTGTCCAGTATCCTGTAAATGGCCTCATAGATGAGAAAGAGGACGTCGACGCGATTCTGCACCTGGTACCGCGTGTCCAGTACGCCATACAGGAATCCGCGCTGGCTGGTAACGTATTTAGGGGGCACGCGGTTCAGAACATAGGCGATGATATCGTCCTTGCTGTCCCTGGAGACATCCCTGGCTTCTTTCTTGAGCACTTCGTCAAGGGTGCTTATTACGATGTCCTTCATTAAATTGGTTACCGGCATCACGTTTCTCCATATTATTTTTTTATCGGGGTCTTTCTTTTTTTCCCCTTCTGTGTGAACGCGATAGTAATGACTTCCTCGACCTGTTCTACAAGGTGAAAGTTGAGGCCCTTCTTGATGTACGGGGGAATGTCGTCAAGGTCCTTGCTGTTTTCCCTCGGCAGAATGATTTCCTTGAGATGGGCCTTTTTCGCCGCTATGATTTTTTCCTTGATGCCCCCCACCGGGAAGACCCTTCCCGTGAGAGTAAGCTCGCCGGTCATGGCCAGGCCCGGTTTGATTTTCTTGTCCGTGGCCATGGAATAGAGCGACGTCGCCATGGTTATGCCTGCGGAGGGACCGTCCTTGGGAGTGGCCCCGGCCGGCACATGGATATGGATGATGTTGTTGGTGAAGACCTTGGCAGCCTCGTCGCGGTCTTTCAGAAGGTGCTGGACGTAGGTATAGGCGATGTTGGCCGATTCGCTCATGACATCCCCCAGCTGCCCTGTGATCTTCAGGCCGCCCCCTTTCTTGTTTGTTATGCCGATCGATTCGACCACCAGTGTGGCTCCCCCGTAGGGGGTCCAGGCCAGGCCGACGGCCAGGCCTGCCCGGGTGATCTTGATGAGGGATTCGTCTGCAAAAAGCTCCGCGCCGAGGTATTCCCGCAGGGTCTTCAGGCTGAGGACTTTGGGCTGAAGCTTTTTGCCGTTCGCCACGGAGGTGGCCGTCTTGCGGCAGATCCTTTCTATCTGGCGCTCCAGGTTCCTGACGCCGGCCTCCCGGGCATAGTTGTTGATGATGTGCATGAATCCTTTCTTGTCGATCCTGATGCTGTTCTGTTTCAGGCCGTGCTGCTCCATCTGCTTGGGGAGGAGGTATCGCCGGGCGATCTCGTATTTTTCGTTGGCGATATAGCCCGACAGGCGTATGATTTCCATCCGGTCCGCCAGGACCTGCGGGATCGTGTCGATGGTATTGGCGGTGGTGATGAACAGGACATCGGACAGGTTAAAGGGGGCGTCCACGTAATAGTCGCGGAACTCGACATTCTGCTCGGGGTCCAGCACTTCCAGGAGCGCCGACGCGGGATCCCCCTGGAAGCTCTGGCCCAGCTTGTCGATCTCGTCCAGCATGAATACGGGATTGCGGACCTTGCATATTTTCAGGCCCTGGATGATCTTGCCCGGCATCGCCCCCACGTAGGTGCGGCGGTGGCCCTTGATCTCGGCCTCGTCGCGCATGCCCCCCAGGGAGATGCGGAAGAACTTCCTGTTGAGGGCCCGTGCGATTGATTTGCCCAGGGATGTCTTGCCAACCCCCGGAGGGCCCACCAGGCAGATGATGGAGCCCTTGCCGTCGGGCTTCAGCTTTTTGACGGCCAGGAACTCGATGATCCTCTTCTTTACGTCCTCAAGGCCGTAATGGTCGCGGTTGAGTATCTTTTCAGCATTTTTCAGATTTATGGAATCCACGGTCTTGCTGTTCCAGGGGAGGGACAGGGCGATATCCACGTAGTTGCGGGTCACTATGTATTCCGAGGAGGCGCTGTCCATCAGGGTGAGCTTGGAGATTTCTTCCTCCATTTTTTCCTTTATTTCGCCTTCGAGGTGGAGCTCTTCCAGTTTTTTTCGGAGCTCTTTGGTTTCGCGTGAGCGCTCGTCGTCCTCTATGCCCAGCTCGTTCTTGATGGCCTTCAGCTGCTCCCTGAGGAAGAAGTCCCGCTGCTGCTTGTCGATCTTCTCGTTGATGCTTCCCTGGATACGCCTCTGCACGGAGAGCACCTCGATCTCCTTGTGCAGGAGCACCAGGACCTTCTGCAGCCTCTTCTTGACGCTCAGCGTTTCCAGGATGTCCTGGTATTCGGATTTTTCTATGTTCAGGATGGAGGTGACGAAATCGGCTATCTTGCCCGGCTCGTCCACGTTCAGCATGGTGAGCTTCATCTCCTCGGTAAAGAGGGGGTTATTGTCCGAAAGTATCTTCAGCTTGCTCAGGACCTCGCGGGTAATGGCCTTGAACTCGATGCTTTTTTTATCCGGCGCGATATCCTCGATGTAATCGACCTCGGCGAGGATGTAGGGATCGTCCGATATGATCCGCCTCACGCGGAAGCGCTTCATGCTGTTGATGAGCACGTTCAGGCCCCCGTCGGGCAGGTTGATGCGCTTTAAAATCTTTGCCGCGGTGCCGAAGCTGTAGAGGTCGCCGGCCGCTATTTCGTCCTTGTTGTCGTCCTTGATCAGCACCAGCCCGATGGTCCTGGTGTCATGGATGACCTTGTCGATCACCTCAGTGAAGCGGCCGTACGAGATGATGAGGGGCGTGATGATGCCCGGGAATATCGGCCGGTACCGTATCGGGATGATATAGAGCTTAGATGGCAGGACCTGGTCGATGGAAACCAGGTCGCTCTCAAGAAGCTCCGAATCTATTGAAATATCGTTTTTGTCCAGTATTATGTCGTCAAAATCCATGATGCCTCTGCTGTTGAGATATGATAATCGCCTGGACACTCCGCGCGATAACAAGGGTCAGCGGCAATTTCTGTCGTATTTTGCCTGCCACCGGAGCGGGATGTCTCCTGATTAACTCTAATGAAAACAGCGATATTTGTCAATTTTTAAAGTTGCTATTTTTTCTGTAACCGGGGTTTTTTAATATTTGAAATATGAGTAAAAATGTGTTTTCTGGTGGATGATACAGTATGTATTGGATACTGTGTCGTGAAAGCAAACGGATTTCAAGTTGGAAGAATACAATTCAAAAAAGGGACGGTTGTAATCGGATACGATGTCAATACTGGATGATCTACAAAAAAACCGCGAATTGTTCCTGCAATTCAATGATGTCAAGTATAAGCGTTTTCAGCAGCTCATCCCCAACCCTGCCATCCGGAAAGTCGTCAATGCCATACCGCTCCTCCTCAGCGCCAATTATAAACGGCTTCCGGGGTATATGGAAGGCGATCCTCCCTGCGGCATCGTGGGTTTCGAGCCCGATGAGGAGGCGCTTAAATTCATACAGGCCCGGTTTTATGCGAAGGAATTCGAGATCAGGAAAAAAAGCCCCTTCATACAGATGATGGCCGTGATGGGAAGCGTGGGGACCATAGCCTATACCAGGAACTCGGATTATGATTACTGGGTCTGCGTTGACCGGCAGTCCCTGCCGCCGGAACGGTTCGAGGCCTTTGCGAAAAAAGTGGAGGCGGTCCAGAACTGGGCCATGGAAGAGGCCGATATCGAGGTCCATATTTTCATTAATGATATCACGGACATAAAGAACAATATTTTCGCCGAGAGCGAGGAAGAGGCCTTCGGCTCGATCATCGGCACGGTCCTGAAAGACGAATTCTTCCGGAGCTCCATCATCATAGCCGGCAAGACGCCCTTCTGGTGGGTCCTTCCCCGGCTGGTCAGGGACAGTGAATACGAGAGTCTCTATGCCATGGTTTCCCCGGAAGTACGGGAAAAGCAGTATGTCGACCTGGGGAATTTGTATGAAATATCGAAACAGGATTTTATCGGCCCGGCCCTCTTTTTGATCATAAAATCGCTGGGCAATCCCTTCAAGTCCATCATCAAGCTGGGACTTCTCGAAAAGTACCTCTTCGCGTCCGATTATACGCCCCTCCTTTGCCAGAAGATCAAGTCGAACATCCTCCGCGGGAACCTGGACAACAAGGTGATCGATTCGTACATCATGATGTTCGAGGAGGTCTATGACTATTACGATTCGTCCATGGACGAGCCTGCGCTCCTGAAGATCCTAAGACAGAACCTCTACCTTAAAATCAACCCGCAGCTGTCGCGCTATATCGGCGTGAAGGACCGGCAGAATCTGCCCTACAAGGTCCTGGTCATGTTCAAGTATGTCAAGGAGTGGAATTGGACCGCGAAGGATATCCAGCTCCTGGACAATTTCGAGAACTGGGACTACAATCAGACCATGGTCTTCTGGAACCTGGTGAAGAAATTCATGCTCCTGAGCTACCAGAAAATAGCCCTCCAGATCCCGGCGATGAAGCTCGAGGACAAGATATCGTCCTCCGATTTCAAGCTCCTGAGCGGGAAGATCAAATCCCATTTCGCCCAGGAGAGCAACAAGATAGACAATTACATCACCTTCAAGGACACGCCCTATGAATCGGTGCTCAACGTGGAGCCGTCGCCGGGAGGGGGCGACGAGGGCGGAGGATGGAGCCTGATCAAAAAAAGCAAGGCCGGCGACGACACGACGGCAACGGCGGTGCTGCGGAGCGAAAAGAGCCTGGTGCGGCTCATTGCGTGGGCCGCCATCAACCAGATATACGATCCCACGTTCAGCAGGCTGAAAATGCAGGCCGGCAACAAGCGTATGAACCAGAATGCCGTGCTGGACCTCCTGACCGGCATCTCCACGCTCTTTTCCGGGACCCTGTCCAGGCTGAAGAACGAGCATTACATGAAGCCGCCCTTTAAAATGGCCAACATGATCATCCTCAATTTCGGGATGGAGAACGCGGAAACCGTCACGACCATTCACCATATCTACCAGACCAGCTGGGGAGAATCGTATATCGACGAATACGCCAGGGCCGATGACCTGGTTTCCATCCTCGGTACTGTATTGAAGGAGGGGATCCAATCGCGGCAGAAATTCGACGATTACTGTGTCATCGTTTCACCGGAGCCCTTCAAGAAGCCGTACAAGGATATCGGGCTGATATTCAAGGAAGCCTTCGAATTCATCTCCGGTAAGGACAGGCGGATCGCCTACCGGTTTTGCGCGCGCCTCGGCGGCATGTACGTCACGGCCACGCGTGACGTGGATACCGTGACCATCAGCTCCGACGGCGACATCGTGAAGGCCCTGATGCGTCTTTCCCTGAACCCGCGGCAGAATGTGGCGTATGGATTCCATACGGCCGACCCCCGCCTGATGATCCTGGACGCCATGTACAACATGAGGAAGAAGAATTCCATTACCGTCCTGTACGAGGAATCCGGCGAGCACGTCCTTATCTATGTCATAAACGAGCGGGACAATCTCTTCACCTTCATCAGGCCCAAGCGGACCAGGGATGAAATGATCATCTATCTCTACGATTTCTGCCAGAATATCCTGGGCAGGATCAGCGGCCACGAGGGCCTTCCCCTGGTCAACCAGGGAATACAGCTCCACCAGATCGCCATAGACCGTTCCGGCAAGCTCACCTTTGAAAACAAGAACCGCTGGATCCAGGAGCTCTTCCTGGTCAAGTTCAAGACACGGAAGCCCCTGGCGGTGCGGGTGGCCAGGAGCGGCTCCGGCGAAGCCCG
>JADHED010002345.1_pt1 | contig 13370 bp, 2 predicted proteins | sample 8952041 | NCBI WGS metagenome assembly JADHED01 (sample SAMN16124423, study PRJNA663239) | bioreactor sludge metagenome | isolation source: sludge (control) | place: India:Bengaluru | collected 2018-09-08
CGCGTAGAGGTTGCGCTCCTGCACCCAGTCCGCGAAGTCGGCGTCGGTGATGACGTTGGGCGTGGTGAACGCCCGGTGCTGCGGCTGCAGGATCTTCACGGCGGCCGTCTGGTCGGTGACGCGCGAGGCCATCTGCGCCGGGAACGGCGCCAGGTTGCGCTGCACGTAGTCGTTCTGCTGGTACTGCACGACCAGCGTGCCGCCGTTGCGCACGTAGTCGAGCAGCCGGCCGTTGCTGGCCACGAACGCCGGCCGCGACTCCGACGCCCGGATGCCGACGACAATCGTGTCGTAGGCGGCGAGATCCCCCGAGGCCAGCGCCTCGTCGTCGAGCTCGGTCACCGACAGCCCCATGCGGCGCAGGGCGTCGGGCACCTGGTCTCCGCTGCCCATCACGTAGCCCACCTTCACCGGCGCCACCTTCAGGTCGAAGACGCGGACGTCGGCCGCGGCGGGCTCGTAGAGGCGGTGCGTCTGGATGTGCGGGTAGGCGATGGTGCGCATCGCGAGGTCGTAGCGCTGCGCCCCGACCGTGGCGACGGCCTTCAGGGCGTGGCGGCCGGCGGGCGTCGTCTTCGCGGGCGTCACCGTGAACACGACGGCCGTGCGATCGCCCTCGCGCGGGAGCGTGAAGGGCGCGGTGGCGGGCGTCACGGTCCATCCGGCCGGCACCTCGAGCGCCACCTGGCCCGACTGCGCTGCCGCCGCGTTGCTCTGCACGCGCACGGCGACGCGCCGCGGCTGGCCGAGCGAGGCGAGCGGCACCACCTCGAGCTTCGAGTCGAGCGCGACGGTGACGGCGGGCGCCACCTCGACGTTGCGTCGCAGCTCGCCGCGCACCTGGTCCACCACGCGGTGCTGGAGCGGCTGCGTGAGCGTGACGGCCACGCCGCCGATCTCGGCCTGCACCTCGGCGGTGACCAGCGGCGGCCCGAACGGCATCGCCTTCGGCGCATCGTCGGACCACGTGAAGCGGGAGGCGCCGTTGCGCGGCACGGTCAGCCAGTAGGGCTGGGTGGGCGCCGCCCCGGCCGGCACCGTCACCGCGAACGATTCGGTGCGGTCGGCGTTCTCGCGGAAGAACCGCGCCATGAAGTTGTTGGGATCCGGTGGCGCCGGCTGCGACGGGGCGGTGGTCCAGCCCGCCGGCGTGCGCAGCGACACGCCGGACACCGTCACCAGCGACGGATGCGCGAGGAACACCCGCACCGTGGTGCCGAAGCGCTCGCCCGGCGCCACCACCTCCTGGTCCGACAGGGCGTCGACGACGGCCCCCGCGGCCCGCTTCAGCGCGAGCACCGCGTCGCGCTCCTTGATGGCGAGCAGGAACTCGGCCTCGGCCTTCGCGTCGGCGGCCGCGCCGAGCGCGGCGGCCGCGGTCCGGGCCGCGCGGATCTGCGTCAGCGCCTCCGCGAGGTGGGGCACCACCTTCGACGGATCGCGGGCGTCGAACTCCTCCAGCGCGCGGGCGACCGCCTGGTCGGCGGCGGCCAACTCGGTGGCGAGCGCGCCGGGCGGCAGCCCGGCGAGCGCCGCGAGGCCGGGCAGGCTCGTGTCGATGCCGTCGAACACCGAGGTCTCACCGGACGCCGCCTTCACCGGGCCGTCGAGGAAGATCAGCCCGGACTGCTGCGCGCCGCGCGACTCGGGCACGCCCATCTCCTGCGACTTGTGCTGGCTGCGGCCCTCGGCCGCGACCTCGAAGTAGCTGCGGCCGATCAGCGGGTCGAACTGCCCGGTCTGCACGACGGCCGTCGGCTCGTTGCCCGGCTGCGGCCGGAAGCCCACCCCGCGATACAGCTTCTTCGCCTGCCACGGGCGCAGGCCCTCCTTCAGCTGCTCGGGGAACTGGGCGGGGTCGGCGGCCGCCGCGAACGCGAGCGGCGTGAGCTTGCCCATCAACTGGTGCTGCCCGTGGCCGTCCGCGGGCGTGCCGCTGAAGCGCGAGTAGACGACCAGCGGCCGGTACATCCGGATGGCCCGGACGATGTCGGCCAGCACCTCGCGCTCGCCCCAGGTGCGCGCCGCCTCGTCGAGCGTCTTCGAGAAGCCGGAGTCGAAGGTGCTGCCGAAGAGCTGGTCGCCGCCGTCGAGGGTGCGGGCCTGCAGCAGTTCCTCGGTGCGGATGACGCCGAGGGCCTCGAACAGCTCGGGGCCGATGACGTTCTGGCCGCCCTCGCCGCGGTTGATCGACAGGTAAGCGACGCGGCCGGAGTCGCCACGCGCGACCCGGGCGATGAACGCCGAGTCCTCGTCGTCGGGGTGCGCGGCGGTGTGGAGGGCGCTGGCCGTCGTGCGCAGCTTCTGGATCTGCTGCAGCACGCCGGAGGCGCCGAGGCTGTAGACGGGCCGCACCTGCGCATCGAGCGTGAGCAGGCCGCCGGACACCAGCGCGAGCACGGTGGCCGCCGCCAGCAGCGCGCGGCGGGCGTGTGGACGGAGACGGAAGCGAGAAGTGCGGGTCATGGGCGTAGTTTATGGTGATTCACGCGTGCGCGGGCGGGGCCGAGGGCGCGGGCGGGACGCCGGCCGGCCGTGATAGCGTCATAGCTTCCGCATGACCGTGGCCATCGACACGCCCGCCCCGGCGGCCGCTCCGGAGTGGGCGCGCACCGACGAGCACGGCTGGCCCGTGCTGCCGCCGACGCTGATCACGCTGCACCGCACCTCGCCGCGCGACGAGGGCTCGCGGCAGGTGGTGTGCAAGGTCGACGGCCGATGGGTCGCCGACCTGCTCTACGGGCAGGCATGCACGATCGAGGTGCCGCCCGGGACGCACGAGCTGCACCTCCACAACACGCTGATGTGGCGGAGGTGCCGCGTCACAGTGCCCCCCGGGGGCCACGCGCACGTCGAGGTCGTGAATCGCGCGCCCGCCGGCTTCTACGCCCTGCTGCTCATCATCGGGGTCGCGCCGCTCGTGCTCGAGGTGCGCCCGCTCGGCTTGCGGACCTGAGCGCGCCGCCTGCAGCGATGGCTTCATTGCGCCACGCGCTTCCTGCCGCACGCCGACCAGGACGAGTATCCTGCCCAGCGGCTGACTGGCGAGATCTACATCGAGTCGGGCGTGCGCGTGATGGAGCGCGGCAACGTGTCGAAGGGCCGCGACGCCGCGACGGGGCGGAACTACCGCCCGTCGCTCCAGCTCGTGCGCCTCACGCTGGCGCGGCGCGTCTACAGCCGCGACCACCTCGACGCCGTCGCCGACGGGATCATCCGCGTCTTCCAGCGTCGCGACGGGGTTCGGGGCCTGCGGTTCGTCTACGAGCCGCCAACACTGCGGTTCTTCCAGGGACGATTCGCTCGACCCCGTTCCCCCCTTTCGACAGAGGGCCGTCTCGTTCGAGAGAGCGTCACCGGTCGAGGCAGTCGGCCGGTCCCAGTATCCCGATCCCGCGTGGCTTCGGCCGCGAGGTCGGCGCGCCACCACGAACCCATGGACCACCCGTGGCCGCGCGGCGTCGCCTCAGGTCAGCGGCTCACCGCTTCCCGCACGGCGGCCACCTCCCCATGCACCTTGAACACCGGATACTCGCGAGGGCCGCGCCCCCACTGCTGCGACAGCGCCCGGTCGAAGAAGTTCCACGCCAGCAGCCCATCGTCGCTCTCGGGCTCGAGCAACGCCGCGGCCAGGGGCGCCAGGCGCTGGGCCGTGCTGACGAACACCGTCCCGGCCTCGAACTCGCGCGCCGCCTCGAAGTACTCGCCCGCCACGGTGTTGGTGTAGTGCCCCTGGTTGAGCTGCGCGGACGGCTTCAGCGACGTCACGCGGAAGCCCTCGACGGCGAGGGTGGCGCCCGCGGCGAGCTGCTCCACCAGCAGCCCGTGCTGCCGGAGCTTGGCGACCACCGCGGGATCGGCCCGCGGGATGAGGTAGCCGCGCGGCCAGCGGACCGTGCGCGTCGGCGCGTACTTCGCCAGGTACGGCAGGTCCGGGTAGGTCTTCTTGCGGTCGGTCGGCTTCACGCGCGGCCAGCCGCCAGGCCCGTCGGTCACCTCCATCTCGTAGCCCTCCACCGTGACGCGCTCGGCGACCGCCTCCTGGGTCCACTCGACGACGAAGCCGTCGGAGGCCGCCGGCGCGTGGCCGCGAGCCAGCGTCCGGCGGTCGGCGTCGCGCACGAGCCGCGTGATGGCGTCACGGTTGGCGTGCGCGAACTCGAGGAACGAGAACACCAGGTCGTAGCAGCCGCGCACGCGGGTCTCGAAGTCGGCGTAGGGGTACTGCTCGTTGAGCACCGACAGGCGGTTGCGCAGGCCGACGTAGTTGGAGAGGTAGCGCGGCTGCGGCTCGAGCGGCACCCAGCCCTTCTCAGGCGCGCGGGGATCCACGAAGTCGCCGTGCGGGATGATCGGCGTCTTGTACCTCTCCCTCATCGTCCTGGCGATGGCGGGCCAGAGGGTGCCCGACATGTAGTCGAGGACCGCGGCGGCGCCGTTGGGGCTGAGACCCCACGTCCACGTCACCGGCTCCTGGTGGTACGAGCCGTTGTGCGTGTGGCTGTCGAAGAAGAACACGGGGTCCCAGCGGTTGAGCACGTCCACGAGCCCGGCCACTTCCGGGCTCTCGATCTTCATCGCGTCGCGGTTGAGGTCGAGGTTCTGGCCGTTCGCACGGACCCCGACGCCCTGGGCCGGGCCCTTCTGTGCGGCGCGGTTCTCGACGCTGATGCGCTCGTTCCCGTCGGCGTTGAAGACCGGCACGACGAGCAGCACGAGCCGATCGAGGTAGTGATCCGACTGGCGGGCGAGCAGGTCGCGCACGACCATCAGCAGCGCGTCCTTGCCCTCCACCTCCCCGCCGTGGATGTTGGCCTGCAGGTAGAGCACCGCCCGGTCGTCGCCCCGCAGGTCCGCGGGCGAGGCGGGGGCCGGGTCACCGACGACGAGCAGCGGCACGGGGCGGCCCTCGGGACTGGTGGCGAGCGTGTCCAGCCGCACACGCCGCGGGTGCTGCCGCTGCAACTCGTGGAGGAACGCCATGACGTCGGCGTGGCGCGACGTGGCGGTGAACCCACTGGCTTCGGCGACGGTGCGCAGGCCGGGCTGGGCGACGGCGGAGGCCGTCAGGCACACGAGGCCGGCCCCGGCCAGCAAGAGGGACACGGCGATGCGATGGCGCCTGATCTGGAGTCTCTCCATGTCGGCGAGACTCTACCATCTGCGTCCCCGCCGGGCCGATCCTCGAGCGCCCAACCGAGGGCCCTCAGCGGGCGTCCTCGGCCCGGTGCACTCCTGCCACCTTCGCCCGAGGCGCGATCGGCCGGGCGCCGCATCCGTTGCTCGAACGTCAGGGCAGCGGCGTCGCCACCGCCCCGCTGCCGGCCGCCCAGGCGCGGGGGTCCGGCGAACCGTACATCGCCCACTCGACCACGATGGGCGCGAACACCGGGCCCGTGCTCTCCACCAGCGCCCCGAATCGCGTGCCCACCACCTCGGGGAACTCGCGCGCCACGTCCACGGTGAGCCGGGCCTCGGCCGCCAGCGCGAACGTCCTCGACCGCACCACGCCCTGCTCGGTGGCCACGGTCACCCGCACGCTGCCCGCCGTCGCGGCGGTGTTGGCCACCAGCAGGTAGGTCGCCGTGCGATCGGCCCCTCCCGCCTCGCCCTCGGCCACCGCCCACCGCAGCGCGGCCGCCCTCGCGCCGGCCGACACGTGCGCCTCGTGCCAGTTCGCGGGCGTCGGCCCCGGCCACCACATCGCGCGCTCGACGGCGACCGGGACACCGTTGGTCACCTGCACGCGCGCCGACACGGCCGTGCTCGCCAGCCGCGGGTCCTCGACGTCCACGAGGATGGTGTAGCGGCTGCGAGGCGCGACCACGTGCTGACGCGCCACCGTGGCGCCATCCTCCAGGGCATAGGTGACGGTCACTTCGGCGGCCCGGTCGTCGGGGTTGGCGATCAACACGTACTCGTCGAAGAACGCGCCGGTGGCGCCCTCGGCGAGCAGCCACGTCGTCGACAGTTCGGTGACCCCGGCCGCGGCGTGCCCGGCCGCGAATCGCTCCGAGGGCCGGCTCAGGTACATCGCGCGCTCCACGACCACCGGCACGCCGTTGGTGGAGGACACCTCGCCCGACACGTCGACCGCGTCGAGGCCCTCGATCAGGTCGACCCAGATCGTCAGCCGGGAGCGCGCGGCCACCGTGTAATGGCGAACCACCGGCGCCGCCGGCGCGGGCCGCAGGTACCTCACCTGGATCTCGGCGTCGACGTCGCCAGGGTTCTGGACGAGGTAGAACACGTCGAGGTCACTGTGCGTCGCGCCTTCGGCGAGATACCAGCGCACCGCCGGGGCCGCGCTGGCCGATTCGGCGTGCGCGCCGTACCCACGCGCATCCCACCGCATCGTGCGGTCGATCACCACGAGGTGCTCCGACTCGACGACGGCCGCGAAGGACCGCGGGGCGTCACCGACGAGCTCGCGCGCGTCGATCGTGATCCGGCCGAGGCGTGGCACGGCCTTCGCCACGGCCTGCGTCGTCCCGTCCTCGAACTGCAGGCGGAGCACGACGGAGGTGGCCACGGCGTCGGACGGGTTGAAGATGGCGAAGCGCGTGCCGAAGAAGCCGCCGCTCGAGCCCTCGGCGAAGTAGCGGGAGACGCGGCCCCGCGGGTGCGTGCCGGCCTGGTACTCGGCGAGGTTGGACACGCCGTCGCCGTCCGCATCCTGCGCCGCGTCGTTGGCCGACGGGCTCAGGCCGATGGTCGACTCGTACTCGTCGGGCATCCCGTCGCCGTCGCCGTCGCGGCCCGTCACGTCGCCGGGCCCGACCACCAGCGTCACGGCATCGGCGTTGTTGGTGAGCGACGGATCGAACTCGGTGCCGAGCGCCGCCAGGTTGAACCGGAAGACGCCCTCGCGTGCCAGGCGCACGCGCCAGGTGACGCCGGTAGCCGCCCGCACGGGCAGCGGTCCCAGCTCGCAGGACGGCGCCGGCAGCGTCACGCAGGTCCCGCGGTCGGGCACCGCCGACAGCAGTTCCGCGAAGTCGGGCACGAAGCCGACCAACGACGTGGTCGGCGAAGGATCGGGCCCGCCGTTCGTGATCGTCGCGCGCACCGCGATCACGTCGCCCACGCGCAACGCGCCGCCGATCGGGGCAATCACGGTGGCGAGGTCCACCGGGTCGATCGGGATGCGCACCACGGGCTCGCCGCAGATGGGCATGTAGTCCACGTTGTTCTCTGGTCGCGAGTCCTCGGCGTGCAGCACGCTCGCGTAGGCCCACTGGGCCGCCCCGATGGGCGAGGTGGCCAGGGTCGTGATGCGCAGCGTCGTGCTGACGTGCTTGTTCAACACCACGTCGCTCGTCTGGCACACCACCGACCGCCCGGTGGCGCGGCACCGCCAGCCGTCGGCACCGGACGCATACGTCAGCCCGTCGGGCAGCTCGAGCGAGACGACGATCGGCCCGCTCACCGTCGCCTCCTCGAGGCTCGTCACGCTGATGAAGAAGCTCACCTGCGCCCCGGTCTGGCACGCGTCGCCGATCCGGTTCAGGACGAGCGTGAGATCGACCGGCGAGGTGTCGATCTCGACGCCCGTGCTCGCGCGATCGTTGGACGGATTCGCATCGGGCACCGACGAGCCGACGACGGACGCGGTGTTGCGGAGCACCCCGGCCGAGGTCACCGTCGCCGACACCGTCAGGGTGGCGGTGGCTCCTGCCCCCGTCGCCTCGAGGCGGCCGACCCGCCAGAGCCCGGTGGCCGCGGCGTAGGCGCCCTGCGACGCGGTGGCCGACGCGAACGCCAGCCCGGATGGCAGCGCGTCCTGCACCACCACGTCGTCGGTGGCGTTGGGCCCGTTGTTGGTCACCACGATGGTGAAGGTGACGACCTGTCCGAGCCGTGGCGCCGTCGCGTCCACGGTCTTGACGACCTGCAGATCGGCCGCCTGCCCGTTCACCGTCACCGCGGACGTGTTGTTGGGCTCCACCGGGTCGAACTCGTTCTGGAAGGTCTTCCTGGCGGTGTTGACGATCGGCCCGGTCTGCGAGACCCGGGCGACGATGGTCAACGTGGTGCCTTCGGGCGGGGCGGCCACGCCCACCGCGCCGATCGCCCACGTGCCCGACGGCGGGTCGTAGGCGCCGCGCGAGGTCGTGGCGCTCACCAGTTCGAGACCAGCCGGCAGGGGGTCGCTGACGACCACGCCGGAGGCGTCGTTCGGCCCGGCGTTGTCCACCACGACGGTGTAGGTGATCGTGTCGCCCAGGCTGGGCAGCAGGCGATCCACGGACTTGCGCACGCGAACGTCGGCAACGGGATTGGGCGAGAGCGGCGACGCCGCGGTGTTGTTGCCGGCGTCCGGATCCGGCTGGTCGGCGGAGGTCCTGGTCGCCGTGTTGACGATCGTGCCGAGCCGCAGCACGCGCGCGGCGATGGTCAACTGCGTCGAGCCGCCGACGCGCAGGGCGCCGACCGTCCACAGCCCCGAGGCCTGGTCGAAGGTGCCCTGGGCCGGCGTCGCGCCGGCGAACTCGAGGCCCGCCGGCAACGCGTCGACGATGCCGATGCCCGTCGCGTCGCTCGGCCCGAGGTTGGAGACCGTGACCGTGAAGGTGACCACGTCCCCGTAGTTGGGTGCCGGCTGGTTCACCGACTTGGCCACCGCGATGTCGGCCGACTGGATCACCGGCGTACTGGTCGTCGCGGCATTGTTCGAGGGATTCGGATCGTTGACGTCGCTCGACGTGACCGCCGTGTTCGTGACGGCCGCTCCCGAGGCGAGGCCGGCGTCCACGCGCACGCGAATCACGAGCGTGCGGGTGGCGCCCGCCAGCGTCTGGCCCGGCCAGACGCAGCGAATGGTCCCCGTCCCGCCCACGGCCGGCAGCGTGCCGCAGGTCCGCCCGTCACTCATCGTGGCCGACACGAACGTGGTACCGGCGGGCACGGCGTCGGCGATCGCCAGGTTGTCGGCGATCCGCCCGCCGAGGTTCGTGCTCACCAGCGTGAACTCGAGGTCGGCGCCGGCCACCACGGGTGAGGGCGACGCCACCTTCGTGAGCACCAGGTCCGCGCCGACACCGGTCTCGGCCGAGGCCGTGTCGTTGGTCGGGTTCGGGTCGGGCGTCGCCGAGGTCACCGTCGCCACGTTGACGATCGGATCGGGCAACTGGTAGCCGGCCGGCACCAGGAACGTCGCCTGGATGACGCGGGCCTCGCCAGGCGCCATGGCGCCCAACGCGCACGGGAACGCCGTCGCGCACGCGCCGGCGTTCGATACGAACGTGAGCCCGACCGGCGTCGGGTCGACCACGCTGACGGCCGTCGCCGTGGACGGCCCGGCGTTGGTCACCGTGATCGCGTAGGTCACGGCATTGCCGGGCACCACGGTGGCCGGTCCGGTCTTCACGAGGGCGAGGTCGGCCGACGGCGGCCCCAGCGTCGTCGTCGCCGTCGCGGTGTCGTTGGCGGGGTTGGCGTCGCCCGAGGTCGCCGACACCGTCGCCGTGTTCACGATCGGGTCGGGCGCCGTGTAGCCGGGCGGCACCTGGTAGGTGGCCGTGATGGTGCGCGTGGCCCCCGGCACGAGCGTCCCCAGCGCGCACGGGAAGGCCGTCGCGCAGTCGCCGGCGGTCGCCTGGAACACCAGGCCGGCCGGTGTCGGGTCCGCCACCGACACCCCGGTGGCATCGCTCGGGCCGTCGTTGGCGATGGTGAGGGTGTAAGTGACCGTCTGCCCGGCGATCACGGTGGCCGGCCCGGACTTCGTCACCCGCACGTCGCCGTCGACGACGAGCGGCGTGCTGGCCGTCGAGGCGTTGTTGGTCGGGTCGACGTCCTCGGTCGACGTCGCGACGGCCGCCGTGTTCACGATGGGATCGGGGGCCGTGTAGGCCGAGGGCACCTGGTAGGTGACGACGATCGTCCGCGTCGCGCCTGGCGCCAGCGCGCCCAGCGCGCACGGGAACGCCGTGGTGCAATCACCGGCCGTGGACACGAAGCCCACGCCCGCCGGCGTCGGATCCGTCACCGTGACGTTCTCGGCCACCGAGGGGCCGTCGTTGACGATGGCCAGCGTGTAGGCCAGCGTGGTTCCGGCCGTCACGCTCGCGGGACCCGTCTTGAGGATGGCGACGTCGGCGCGCGCCACCAGCGTGGTCGGCTCGGGGTCGGTGTCGTTGCCCGGGTTCGGATCGGGTTCGGCGGCCGAGACGGTGGCCGTGTTGTCGATGACGCCGGGCGTGGGCGGCGTCGTGATCGTCAGGCCCAGCGCGAGGCTGCTGCCCGGGGCCAGCGTCCCTGCCGCGCACGTGACGACCCCGCCCGAGGCGCTGCACCCGGCGGTGCCGCTGACGAACGTCGTGCCCGCCGGCAGCGTGTCGGTCACCGTGACGCCGGTGGCCGTCGCCGGCCCGCGGTTGGTCACCGTGAGCGTGTAGCGCACGTTCGTGCCGGCCACTGCGGCATCGGGCGCATCCGTCTTGACGATGAGCAGGTCCGCATCGGTGGGCGCCAGCACCAGCGTCGGCTCCGTGGCCTGGTTGTTGGTGGGATCCGGGTCCGGCGTGGCCGACGTCACCGTGGCGGTGTTGGTCACCGTCGCGCCTGAGGGCGTGGCGGCATCCACGCGCACGGCCACCACGATCGACGCCGTCGCGCCCGACGCCAGCACGGGAATCGTGCAGGTCAGCACGCCGGCCACCGGCGCGGGGCAGGTCCAGCCGGCCGGCGGCACGGCCGACTCGAAGGTGGTGCCCGCCGGCAGCGCATCGGTCACCACCACGTTGGCGGCCGTGGCCGGTCCGCGGTTGGCGATCGACAGGGTGTAGGCGATCACCTGGCCGGGCACCACCGGATCGGGCGTGTCGGTCTTCCGCACCGACAGGTCGGCCGCGGTCAGGTCACCGACGGTCGTCGGCTCAGACGCCGTGTCGTTGCCGGGGTTCGGATCGGGCTCGTTGCCGGTGACGCTCGCGGTGTTGGTGACGACGCCGGGGGTCGTGGCCGTGGCCACGATCGAGACCGTGGCGGTGCTGCCGCTGGCGATTGCGCCGAGGTCGCACGTGATGGCCGTCGTGCCGGTGCAGCCCGCCCCCTGCGTCGGCGTGGCCGACACGAGCACCAGCGCGGCCGGCAGGGTGTCGGTCAGCACGACGCCGGTCGCACCCGACGGGCCGCGGTTGGCCACCACGACGGTGTAAGTGACGGTCTGCCCGGTCTGCACCGGGTCGGCCAGGTCCACCTTGGTCACCGCGAGGTCGGCCGTGCCCGTTGTCGCGACGTGCGTGGTCTCGACGTCGCGGTTGTCGTCGGGATTCGGGTCGATCGTGTCCGTGCCGACCGCCGCCGCGTTGGCCAGGACGGCGCCGGTCACGAGCGTCGGCGCGACGGTCACCTCGACGGCGATCGTCCTCATCTCGCCCACGGCCAGGCTCGGAATCGAGCACGCCAGGTCGCCCGCGGTGCCCGCCGCCGGGGTGGTGCAGTTCCAGCCGGGCGCGCTCAGGGACACGAAGGCCGTGCCGCCTGGCAACGGATCGGACACGCGCACGTTGGCGGCCACGCTCGGCCCGGCGTTGGTCACCGTCAGCGTGTAAGCCAGCGGCGCGCCGGGCACCACCGGGTCCACCGAGTCGCTCTTCACGACGGACACGTCGGCCGTCTCGCGCTCGCCGAAGTCGTAGGACGTGCCCGAGGCGTTGCCGCCCGTCGGGATCGTGATCGCCGTGACCACGTCGTTGCCCGCGGTGCCGCCGAAGAGCGTCCCCACGGTGTCGCGACCGTCCGCGTAACCGGCGGGCTGGACCTGTGTGAGCGTGTAGCTGCCGGGGCGCAGGTTCGCGAACACGTAGGACCCGTCGGCGAGCGTGGTGGTCGTGTGCGTCACCGGGTTGCCGAGGTGATCGGTTCCGGTCAGCACGATGGTGACGCCGGCGATTGGCGGCTCCGGCGTGCCGCCCCCCGGCTGGAAGGTCCCGTCGTCGTTGCGATCGACGTAGACGACGCCCGAGATCGAGTTGGTGAACAGCGTCACCGTCGCCGGATCCGAGGCCGCGTAGGTGTTGGCGGCGCCGCCGGGATCGCCGGGGTTGCCGGTGCGCTCGTACGCGAACGTGTTCGACGTCGACAGCTGCCCCGGGGCGCCCGGCAGGCTCGTGTGCGTCGTGGACGCCGTGTTGGTGACGATCTGGCCCGGCGTCGCCGACGTGGCCACGGTCGCGGTGAAGGTGATCCTGCTGGTGGCCCCCACCGGGAGGCTCGCCCAGGCGGCGTTGACGACCCCGCCGGACTCCGACAGGCTCGTGGGCGGCGTCCCGGCCTCGTGCTGCAGGTTCCCCGCGAACACGAGGCCGGCGGGCAGGCCGTCGCGCAGCGCGACGTCGAAGGCGTCGGCGTTGCTGGCGCCCGCGTGCGACACGACCAGTGTCACCGTCACCGTGTCGCCTGCGTCCGCGCCGGGCGGCGCGATCTGCTTGTCGACGACGAGCGTCGGCTCGACCAGCGTCACGTCAGGCGCTGCCGCCGGGACGCTGCCGCCGCCGGCCGTCCAGACGACGCTGTTGTTGCGCGCCTGCCCGCGGACGTTGGCCGTCGTGTTGAGCACCACCGCTCGATACGTCACGGTGATGGTCTCGGCGACGCCGCTGTTCACGTCGGTGTTCGTGATGTCGCCGAAGTTGAACGTCACGCGGCTGGCGGCGGTCTCAGGCGTGCCGCCCGGGTTCCCGATCACCCGGTTCGCCAGGACGGCCGCGAAGCCACCCGGCACGGACGTGGTCACGGCCGCCGGGTTGCTCACCACCAGGCCGTCGAAGCCCACGAAGGCGAGTCCCGCGTCGAGCGTGTCCACCAGCGTCACGTTCGTCGACACCGCCTCTGGCACCGTCACGGTCACCGAGTACGTGAGGATCTCGCCGATCGCCGCCGCATTGCCGGCCGTGTGCCCCTGGTCCGTCGTGACGACCACCTTCGTCACGCCCGCGGTGCTGACCGTGACGAGGGCACTCCCGGCGGCGACGTGGTCGTTGCCTGCGCCGCCGGGATCGGCCGGGTTCCCCGTGCGCTCGTAGGCGAGCGTGTTCTGCGTGGAGATCTGCCCCGGCGCACCGGGCAGGCTCGTCCACGCCGCGGACGCCGTGTTGGTGAGGACCGTGCCCGTGACCAGGCCCGAGTCGATGCGACCGACGACCGTGAAGGCCGACGACTGACCGACGTTCAGCCGGTCGAAGGCCGCGGTGAACCCATTGCCCGCCGGCGTCGGGCCCGACGTGGGCGCGACGCCGCTGGCGTGCACCGCCGAGACGAACGTCAGCCCGGCCGGCAGCGGGTCCCCGACGGTGACGTCGAATGCGTCGGCGGCATTGGTGACGTTCGGGTTCGACACCGTCACGGTGAACGTGACGAGGTCG
>JADHED010002347.1_pt1 | contig 13366 bp, 10 predicted proteins | sample 8952041 | NCBI WGS metagenome assembly JADHED01 (sample SAMN16124423, study PRJNA663239) | bioreactor sludge metagenome | isolation source: sludge (control) | place: India:Bengaluru | collected 2018-09-08
GGCGCAGGTGCGCGATCTCGTGCGCGAGCGCCATGCGCTGCGCGGCGTGATCGGCAGCGTCGCCGCCGAGGGCACCGGCCACGTCGCCCGCGCCCGCGCCCGCGCCCGCACCCGCGCCCGCGGTGGCCGGGGGCTCCACCGTCGAGCCCGCGCCGGGGCGCGCGAGGCAGAACCCGGCCAGCGCGCCCGCGGCGACGGCGACGCCGGGCAGGTACGCGGTGAAGTCGACCAGGTTGTGGGCCGCGAACGCCGTCGCGCCGGCGGCCGCCCAGAGCAGCGGGTCGCCCGCCGCGAGCCCGCGCGCGCGGCGCGCGAAGAGGAACGCGCCGGCGGCGAGCAGCACGAGCGCGGGCAGGCCGCCCTCGACCGCGAGCTGCAGCCACGAGTTGTGCGCGTAGACCGTCTCGACGTCGCCCGCGCGCCGCACCGCGGGGTAGAGCGCGCCGAACGCGCCGAGGCCGACGCCGGCCACGGGCCGCTCCAGCCCGACGAGCACGGCCCCGCGCCAGTTCCCGGCGCGCAGGCGCAGCGGGTGGTCGGGCGAGTTCGGCGCGAGGTCGCTGCCCGCGCGGAGCGACGCGACGAGGCCGGCGAGCACCACGACGGCGGCGAGGAGGGCCGCGGCCGCGCGCCAGGCGCCGCGCCCGCGCACGTGGGACGCCGCGAGGAACAGCGCCCCGGCGGCGACGCCGACCATCCCGCCGAGCGAGCCCGACGCGACCAGCCCCGCCCCCGCGAGCGCGGCGAGGAGCCAGGCCGCGCCCCGGACCTTCCCCGACGCGGGCCGCCCGGCGAGCAGCAGGCCGGCGGCGGCGAGCGCGAGCACGAGCAGGCCGGCGAGCGAGGCCGGCAGCGCGTGCGTGCCGAACGGGCGCCCCGACGCGAGCCGCGCGACGGCGTCGGGCAGCGCGCCCTCCGCGCGCGCGGCCTCGGCCGCGAGCCGCAGCAGGAACGCGCGCTGCAGCACGGCGAGCACGCCGAGCGCCGCGCCGACCGCCGCCAGCGCCCACGCCGGCGGCCGCCGCGCGTCGCGCGGCAGCGCGGCCGCGACGGCGGCGGCCGCCAGCGGCAGCGCGAGCCGCGCCAGCGTGACCGCGGTCCGGCCCGGCGCGAGCGAGACGGCGAGGTTGAAGGCGGCGGCGAGGACGGCGCCGACCACGAGCGGCGTCGCGGCGCGCCACGCGCCCAGCGCCGCCGCGAGCGCCAGCAGGAGCGCCACCGCCACCCCCGACTCGGGGTGCACCTCGGGGGGGAATGCGGCCGCGAGCGCGACGGCGCCCGCGAACACCCCGGCGGCCCACGACGCGCGCGGCGGTCTGCTCACGGGCCCATTATCCATGTGGGCCCCGCCGGCGCGCGAAGGCCCCCCGAAAAGCAGAAGCGCCGCCCCCTGGCGGCGCCCCCTGCCGGAACGGGTGCGCTCAGCGTTCCGGCGTCGCGGTGAACATCCCGTCCGAGAGGACGAGGTCGTTCTCGTACGAGTCGCGCGTCGCCCGCGTGATGTCCACGGGCCCGACCACGCCGTCCTTGCCGTAGCTCTTCACGGTGTAGTGCTCCGGGGAGCACACGTACATCAGGTCATTGCCCCAGCCGTCCCGGGTCTCGACGGTGTTGAGGGCGTTGCCCCGCAGGATCGCGGAGAGCTGCGTCGCGGTGAGGCCGTTGGTCGGAAGGTGGCTGAAATCGAGTTCGTAGGCGTGCAGCGCCGTGCCCAGGTTGCGCATCGTCGTGATCGACTTCGTCTGCTTGCCGCGGTCGATCGCCCCGCGGAAGTTGACCACCGCCGCCGCCGCCAGGATCCCGATGATCGCCACGACGACGAGCAGCTCGACGAGCGTGAAGCCGCGGTCCCGGCCCGGCTTCGTCATCGTCGCGTCCATGGCCGCCCCTCCCACTCTGGCCGCGGACGGGGCCGAACCCCCGCGCCCCGCGACCCCTGGTGGGGCCGAGCCCCACCCCCACGGTCGTTCCCCTGCGCCTGAAAACGAAAGCCGGGGGAAGAAGCGTCACGCCTCTTCGCCCCGGCTCGGCTCGGCAAGGTTACTTCTGCTGCCCTTCGGGGTAGCGCGTGAACGACCCGACGCTGAAGATGATGTCGTCGGAGAAGTTCGACGTCGTGCCCGGAGTGCCCGCGTCCGCCGCGCTGCCCTTGGCGTACGAACGGATCGAGTAGTCCACGCCGTTCGTGTCGCCGTCCCAGCGCAGCCCGCCGCCCCAGCCGTCCTTGTCCGGCATCTTCTTGATGTAGTTCGGCTCGACGTAGGTCGCGATGCCCGTCAGCGCGCCGTCGGCGGTCGTCGGGTAGCGATTGAAGTCCACGGCGTACTGCTCGACGGCGGTGCCGACCGAGCGCATGTCGGCCATCGTCCGCTTCTGCTTGCCGCGGTCGATCGCGTTCAGCAGGTTCGGAATCGCGATGGCCGCGATGATGCCGATGATCGCCACGACGATCAGCAGCTCGATCAGGGTGAATCCACGGTCCTTCTTCATGCTCGTGCCTCCCTTTCGTAAGGTCTCGCGCACCCAGTATTAGCAGCTTCCATGCCACCCGCGCCGTCCCCGGCCCGTCGCGGCAACTGCATGAGGAGAACGTAGTTCCGGTCGCCCCTGAAGGCACGCCGCGCGCCGCGCCCCCGGGCGCTGACAACGAGGGGCCGCCGGGGTGACGCGGAGCGTCAGCCGGCCGGCAGGCCCGCCCATGGGTCTACGCGCCGGCGGCGCCCCCCGTCCATCCCGGCCGCGCGGGGGAATCATCGCCCGGCCCCCGCGGGCTCGAACTCTCCGGCCGCGGCGGCCTCGGCGAGCGCGTCGTCGCCGGCCGCGCCGTCATCGCCGGCCGCACCGTCGGCGCCGTCCGCGCCGCGGTGGGTGATGCCGAACTTCTTGGCGAAGTAGCGGAAGGAGCGGAAGGTCATGCCGAGGCGCTCGGCGGCCCGGGTCTGGACGCCGGCCGTCGCGTCCAGCGCCGCCAGCATGATCTGGCGCCGCTGGCCGTCCAGGTAGCCCTCGAGGTCGAAGCGCGGCGGCAGGGTCCGCGTGCCGTCCGCCAGCCGCCCGGCCTCGACGACCTCCGGCGGCAGCGCCGCGGCGCTCAGCCGGTCCGCGCCGAGCGTAACCGCCCGCTCGACGACATTCTCGAGCTCGCGGATGTTGCCCGGCCAGCCGTAGCGCGCGAGCGCCTCGAGGAACGCCGGCTCGACCGCGGGCGCGGCGCGGCCGGTCCGCTCGGCGTGGCGCGCCGCGAACAGCTGCACGAACAGGGGCAGGTCCTCGAGCCGCTCGCGCAGCGCCGGCAGGCGGACGCGGATCACGTTGATGCGGTAGTACAGGTCCTCGCGGAAACCGCCCTCGCGCACGAGCGCCTCGAGGTCGCGGTGCGTCGCGGTGATCACGCGGACGTCGACCGGGATCTCCTCGGTGCCGCCGACGCGGCGGATCCGCTTCTCCTGCAGGAAGCGCAGCAGCTTGGCCTGCATCGCGGCGGGCATGTCCCCGATCTCGTCGAGGAACAGCGTGCCGCCCGCGGCGGCCTCGATCAGGCCGGCGCGGCTCCGGTCGGCGCCGGTGAACGCGCCGCGCACGTGGCCGAAGAGCTCCGACTCGAGCAGGTCGGCGGGGATCGCGGCGCAGTTGACGCTGACGAGCGGTTTCTCGCCGCGTGCCGACGCGTGGTGGATCGCGCGCGCGGCGACTTCCTTGCCGGTGCCGGACTCTCCGGTGATCAGCACCGTGCAGTCCGCCGGCGCGACCCGTTCCACGAGGTCGCGCAGCTCCTTCATCGCGGGCGATCGGCCCACGAGCTCGCCGTTGACCGACAGGCGCGCGCGCAGCCGCCGGTTCTCGTTCGAGAGCGCGCGCTGGCCGAGGGCACGCCGCGCGTGCAGCCGCATCTCCTCGACGTCGAACGGCTTCTCGACGTAGTTGACGGCGCCGTGGCGCATCGCCTCGATCGCGGTCTCCTTGGACCCGAACGCGGTGATGACGATCGCGGGGGTGTCCGGCGCGATGGCCGAGGCGCGGCGCAGCAGCTCGACGCCGTCCATGCCGGGCATCGAGAGGTCCGTCACCAGCAGGTCCACCGGCTCGCGCGCGAGCAGGACGAGCCCCTGCTCCCCGCTGCCGGCCGAGATCACGCGGTGCCCCTCGGAGACCAGGACGGCGGCGAGCAGCTCGCGGATGCCCGCCTCGTCGTCGACGACGAGGATCAGGCCCACGTGGCCTCCCCCGCGGCGCCCACGCCGGTCGGCACGCGCTCCGGGTCGCGCGCGGGGCCGCCCGGCGCCTCGGGCGCCGCGGCCGGCAGCAGCACCCGGATCTCGGTGCCGCGGTTCGGCCGCGAGAGCACCTGCACGCGGCCGCCGTGCTCCTCGGCGATGCGGTACACGATCGCGGCGCCGAGGCCGCAGCCCTCGCGGAACCGCCCGTGGAACGGCTGGAACAGCCGCGCCAGCGTCTCCTCGTCCATCCCCTCCCCCTGGTCGCGGAACGACAGCTGGACGAACTCGCCCCCGTAGCCCCCGACCTCCACCGCGAGCAGCCCGCCGTCCGGCATCGCCTTCAGCGCGTTGCCGGCGAGGTTCCAGAACACCTGCTTCACGCGGTCCGGGTCCGCCTTGGCCCAGGTCGAGCCGGGCACGGCGCGGACCTCGATCCGGTGCGCGGGCTTGAAGTCCGGGCTCTTGCGGAACAGCCGGGACAGCTCCTCGCAGAGCGGCAGCAGGTCCACCGAGCGCGCGCGGAACTCGCCCGGGCGCGCGAACTCGAGGAAGTCGCGGATGATCCGGTTGAGCCGCTCGGTCTCGCGCAGCGCGATGTCCACGAGCGGGCGCCGCTCGCCGTGCACCTCGTCGCGCAGCACCTGCACGCAGCCGCTGATCGCGGCGAGCGGGTTACGCAGCTCGTGGGCCATGCCCGCACCCATCTCGCCCAGCGCCGCCATCCGCTCGCGCATCCGCACCTGCGCTTCGAGCGAGGCGATCTCGGTCAGGTCCTGGAACACGACCAGCCAGCCGTGCGGCCCGTCCTCCGCGGCGCGCAGCGGCGCGAAGGCGAAGCCGAGCAGCAGCTCGTCCCCGCCGGGCGCGGTCCACGGCCGCTCGAAGCGCATCCGGCGGCCGGCGCGGAAGGTGTCCTCCGAGACGCGCAGGAAGTCGGCGGGCAGGCCGAACAGCGCCGTCACCGGCCGCCCGAGCAGGCCGGGCCGCCCCTCGCGCAGGATCTCGCCGCCGGCGCGGTTCACGAAGCGGACCCGCCCCTCGTGGTCCGTCGTGAGCAGCCCGGTGTTGATCGACTCGACGATTTGCTCGTACGCGGCGCGCAGCGCCTCGAGGCTCCCGCGCTGTTCCGCCAGCTCGCGGTCCGCCGCGCGCAGCCGGTCGGCCAGCGCCCCGCCCAGCACGCCGAGCAGCAGGAAGCCGAGCAGGTGCGAGACGGCGGCGTAGAGCACGCGGCCGAGCGGGAGGTCGGCCGGCGACAGCCGCACCACGTCGCGCAGCAGCACGAGCGCGTACAGGCCCCACGACACGCCCGCGGACGCGACCGCGGCGCGCGCGCCGCCGAGCGCCGCCGCGAACATGACCGGCACCGCGAAGAGGAACGACACCGGCGAGAGCGCGCCGCCCGTCGCGACCACGAATCCCGCGGCGAGGACGGTGTCCCCCACCACCTGCAGCGTCCCGGCCGCCACGCGGCTGCGCAGGCGCCGCTCGGCGAAGGTGTAGACCAGGATCGCGCCGTAGACCGCCGCCGCGAGCAGGTACAGGTTGCGCAGCGGCCGCTCCGGCACGAACAGGACCTCGATCGCGAACGCCGCGACGAGCAGCGTCGAGACCGCGATCGCCCGGGCCCAGTTCAGCGTTCGTAGGTGGCGGCCGGTCGGTTGCAAGGGGGCGTCCAGGCGCGGCGGCGGCTCGGCGCAGCGCGGCGGCGGCCCGGCGGCGGGCGGACCTCCCGTGCCGCGGGGAGGTCCGCCCGGCCCGCCAGGCTCAGCCGATCTTCGAGATGAGCGAGAACATCGGCATGTACATCGCGATCACGATGCCGCCGATGACGGTGCCGAGGAACAGGATGATCAGCGGCTCGAGCAGCGAGAGCAGGTTCTGCGTCGCCTCGTCCACCTCGTCCTCGTAGAAGTCGGCGATCTTGGAGAGCATCGTGTCCATCGCGCCCGTCTGCTCGCCGACGGCGACCATCTGGACAACCATCGACGGGAAGACCTTCGTCTGGCCGAGCGGCTCGCTGAGCGTCTTTCCCTGCTCGACCGAGCTGCGGACCGTCTGGATCGCCTCCTCGATGACCGCGTTGCCCGCCGTGCGCGCCGTGATGTCGAGCCCGTCGAGGATCGGCACGCCGGAGGTCGTCAGCGTGGCCAGGGTGCGGCAGAAGCGCGCGACGGCGATCTTCCGCAGCAGGCTGCCGATGATCGGGAACTTGAGCATCAGCGCGTCGATCTGGTAGCGCCCCTTCTTGGTCTTGTAGTACGAGCGCAGGAACGCGATGCCCGCGCCGATGCCGGCGGCCATCAGCCACCACCAGGCGCGCATGAAGTTGGACAGGAAGACGACGACCCGGGTCGGCAACGGCAGCGTCGCGCCGAGCCCCTGGAACAGGTCGGCGAACACCGGGATCACGAAGGTCAGGATGACCCAGACCACGATCAGCGCGATGCCGATGACGGACACCGGGTAGATCAGCGCCGAGCGCACCGCCGACTTCAGCTTGACGATCTTCTCGATGTAGATCGACAGCCGCTGCAGGATCGTGTCGAGGATACCGCCGGCCTCGCCCGCGGCCACCATGTTGCAGTACAGGTCGTCGAAGGCCTTCGGGTGCTTGCGCAGCGAGTCGGCCAGCGTCGCGCCGCTCTCGACGTCCTGCCGGACGTCGGTCAGGATCGCGGCGAAGGCCTTGTTGGGCTGCTGTCCGGCGAGGATCTCGAGGCACTGCACGAGCGGCAGGCCCGCGTCGATCATCACCGAGAACTGGCGCGTGAAGATCGCCACGTCCTTGCGGCTGACCGACCCGCGGATCTTCGGAAGGGCCATCTCCTTGCCCTTCTCGACCACGGCCGGCTGCAGGATCCCCTGCCGCCGCAGCTGCGCGAGCGCCTCCTCGCGCGTCGCCGCCTGCAGCGTCCCCTCGCGGGCCTCGCCGGCGCGCGTCTTGCCCTTCCACGCGAAGTTCGGCATCGTCGTCTACCCCTTCCTCTCAGCGTCGCGCCGGGGTCGCGGCCTGGCTGCCGCCCAGCGTTCCCACGCCGCGGTTGATCATTTCCTGGAGTTCGTCCGGGTTGTGCGAGACCGACAGCGCGGTCTGGAGCGTGATCTGGCGGCGGAAGTAGAGCGTCGCCAGCGACTGGTTGAACGTCTGCATGCCGTGCTTCGACTGGCCGGTCTGCATCATGGCGTAGATCTGGTGGATCTTGTCCTCGCGGATCAGGTTCCGGATCGCCGTGTTCGGGATCAGGATCTCCATCGCGAGCGCGCGGCCGTGGCCGCCCGCCTTCGCGAGCAGCGTCTGACAGAGGATGCCCTCGAGCGTCAGCGACAGCTGCGCGCGCACCTGCGCCTGCTGGTTCGGCGGGAAGACGTCGATGATGCGGTTGATCGTCTGCGAGGCCGAGTTCGTGTGCAGCGTGGCGAACGTCAGGTGGCCCGTCTCGGCGATGCGCAGCGCGCACTCGATCGTCTCGAGGTCGCGCATCTCGCCGATCAGCACGATGTCGGGGTCCTGCCGCAGCACCGAGCGCAGGGCGTTCGGGAACGAGTGGGTGTCCGCCCCCAGCTCGCGCTGGTTCACGAGGCAGCGCTTGTGGGAGTGCAGGTACTCGATCGGGTCCTCGATCGTGACGATGTGGGACTGCCGCTCGCGGTTGATCTTGTCGATCATCGCGGCGAGCGTCGTGCTCTTGCCCGAGCCGGTCGGGCCGGTCACGAGCACGAGGCCGCGCGGACGCTCGGAGAGCGTCGCGACGACCTCCGGCAGGCCCAGCTCCTGGAACGACTTGATCTCCCAGGGGATCGTCCGGAAGGCCGCGCCGGCCGCGCCGCGCTGGTTGAAGACGTTGGCGCGGAAGCGCGCGAGGCCCTTGATGCCGAACGAGAAGTCCAGCTCGAGGTTCTCCTCGAAGCGGTGCTTCTGCTGGTCGGTCATGACGGAGTAGACGAGGGCCTTCGTCTCGGCGGCCGAGAGCGGCGGCAACTGCAGCGGCACCAGCTCTCCGTCGATCCGGATCTGGGGCGGAGAGTTCGTGGTGAGGTGCAGGTCCGTCGCGCCCTGCTCGACCATCGTCTTCAACAGCTGCTGCAGCGATACGGCCACGCGGGCCTCCATTTCGGTCAACTGATGTGCGTGGGGGCGGGGCTCCGCCCCGCCCGGCGTCAGAACACGGTCTCGCGCACGACCTCGTCGATCGTCGTCATCCCGGCCTTCACCTTGATCAGCCCCGACTGGCGGAGCGTGAACATCCCGTCCTCGATCGCGCGCCGGCGCAGCTCGAGCGCCGAGCAGCCGGACAGCACCATCTCGCGGATCTCCTCGCTCATCTCGAGGACCTCGAACAGGCCCGTCCGGCCCTTGTAGCCCGTGTTGTTGCAGGTCGGGCAGCCGCGCCCCTTCATCGGCGTGATCTCGGGCGCCTCCTCGGGCGTGAAGCCGACGTCGACGAGCGCCTGCGGCGGCAGCGGCGCGGGCTGCTTGCAGTCCTTGCAGACGCGGCGCACGAGGCGCTGCGCGCAGATCAGGTTGACCGACGTCGCGACGAGGAACGGCTCGATGCCCATGTTGACCAGGCGGTTGATCGTCGACGGCGCGTCGTTGGTGTGCAGCGTGCTGAGCACGAGGTGGCCCGTGAGGGCCGCCTTGACCGCGATCTCCGCGGTCTCGAAGTCGCGGATCTCGCCGATCAGGATGATGTTGGGGTCCTGCCGCAGGAAGGCGCGCAGCGCCTCGGCGAAGGTCAGCCCGATCGCCTCCTTCGTCTGGACCTGGTTGATGCCGTGGATGTTGAACTCGACCGGGTCCTCCGCCGTCATGATGTTGGTCTCGGGCGTGTTGACCCGCCCGATCGCCGAGTACAGCGTGTTCGTCTTGCCCGACCCCGTGGGCCCCGTGACCAGCACCATGCCCCACGGCTTCAGGATCGCCTTGGTGAACTTCTCGAACGACTCGGGCTCGAAGCCGAGCTTGGTCAGGTCGAGGGTCAGCTTCTCGCGGTCGAGCAGGCGCAGCACGACCTTCTCGCCGAACAGCACCGGCACCGTCGAGACGCGGTAGTCCATCTCGCGCTGGCGGTTCTCGAGCCGCATCTTGATCTTGATGCGCCCGTCCTGCGGCAGCCGGCGCTCGGCGATGTCGAGCTTGGCCATGATCTTGAGCCGGCTGATGATCGCGTCCTTCATCCGCATCGGCGGCTTCATGTACTCGTAGAGCACGCCGTCGATGCGCAGCCGGATGCGGAACTCGCGCTCGAACACCTCGATGTGGATGTCGGACGCGCCCTTCTGGATCGCGTCCACCAGCACGCGGTTCACGATGCGGACGACCGGGGCGTCGGCCGAGAGCGCCTCGAGGTTCGAGGCGTCGATCTCGTCCTCTTCGGCCAGGACCTCGAGGTCCGACTGCTCCGTCATCGCCTGCTGCGCGGCGGGGTCGATGCTCGGCTCCATGTTGCCGAACAGGTCGATCGCCTTGTCCTCGTAGGAGCGCTCGAGGGCCTCGCGGATCGCGAACTCGGAGGCGAGCACCGGCTCGACCTCGCAGCCGGTGCGGAAGCGGATGTCGTCGAGGGCGACGACGTTGGTCGGGTCCGCCATCGCGAGGGTGAGGACGTTGCCGGTCTTGTGGACGGGGAAGACGAGGTAGCGCTTCCCCAGCTGTTCCGAGATGAGCTGCAGCAGCGCGCGGTCGACGTGCGGGTAGAGCGAGCGGAGGTCGATGGCGGGGATGCCGTACTGCTCGGACAGCAGGTGGACGAGGTCCTCCTCGCTCACGCTGCCGAGGCTCACGAGATGGAACCCCAGCTTGCCACCCTCGGTCTTCTGCCGGTCGAGGGCCTGGCCGAGCTCCTCCTTGGTGATCAGGCCACCATCGAGGAGCATGTCGCCGATGCGTTCCGCCATGTGTTCCCCGAATCCCCCACGCCTCGGATCGGGCGGGCACCGACGGACCCGGCCGCGGAACGCGCCGCGGACGGCCCCCCCGCCTCCGAGGACCCTCTCGGTGTCAAAGTTGGTCACCCGGGGGCGGGGGGTCAAGACTCCGGCGCAGCGCAAGGTCCCGCTGCGGCAACGGCTTGCGCCGATCTGGAACAGACGTGGGGGCGGGGCTCCGCCCCGCCCGGGCCGTGCGTCGGGGCGGGGCTCGGCTCTGCGCTGCTCACCGTGGGGGCGGGGCTCTGCCCCGCCCTGCCCGCACACAGCGGGGATTGTTCGACGTGCGTCGCGCGGCGCCCGCGACGACCGGCGCCGGGTGGGGCGAAGCCCCACGTCGGCGGTCGTTGTTTCTTCGGCGGGGGGCGAAGCCCCACCCCCACGGTGTCGTTGTTTTTTTCAGGGTGGGGCGAAGCCCCATCGCGACGGTCGTTCTCTTTTCAGGGTGGGGCGAAGCCCCATCGCGACGGTCGTTCTTTTTTCAGGGTGGGGCGAAGCCCCACCCCCACGGTCCTTCTCTCTTCTCAGGCGCGCGCCTTGCGGCGTTCGAGGAACGCCGGCATGAACCCCGTCGACAGCCGGCCGGCGCGGAAGTCGGGGTCGTCGAAGATCTCGGCCAGCAGCGGCAGGTTGGTCCTTATCCCCTCGATCACGAAGAACTGCAGCGCGCGCCGCTGCCGGTCCACGGCCTCGTCGCGGCTGCGCCCGCGCGCGATCAGCTTGCCGATCATCGAGTCGTAGTACGGCTGCACGCGGTAGCCGGCGTACGCCGCCGTGTCGAGCCGGATGCCGGGGCCGCCGGGCGGGTGGAACGACGTGATGGTCCCGGGGCTCGGGACGAACGTCCAGGGGTCCTCGGCGACGACCCGCGACTCGATGGCCCAGCCGCGGATCGACAGGTCTTCCTGCCGGACCGAGAGCGGGTTCCCCGCGGCGACGCTGATCTGCTCCTTGACGATGTCGAGCCCGGTGATGATCTCCGTGACCGGGTGCTCGACCTGCACGCGGGTGTTCATCTCCATGAAGTAGAACGACCCGTCCTCGTCGAGCAGGAACTCGATCGTCCCCGCGTTGTGGTAGCCGACCTCGCGCGCCGCCTTGACCGCCGCGCCCGTCATCCGTTCGCGCAGCTCCGGCGTGAGCGCCGGGGACGGCGCCTCCTCGATGATCTTCTGGTGCCGCCGCTGGATCGAGCACTCGCGCTCGAACAGGTGCACGACCCGGCCGTGGTGGTCGCCGAAGACCTGGACCTCGATGTGCCGCGGCCGGCTGAGGTACTTCTCCATGTACACGTCGGGGACGCCGAACGCCGCGGCCGCCTCGGCCCGCGCCGTCTCGAACTGCGCCGTGAACTCCTCCGCGCCGCGGACGATGCGCATGCCCCGCCCGCCGCCGCCCGCCGACGCCTTGATGATGACCGGGAAGCCGATCTCGCGCGCCAGGCCGACGGCCTCGTCGGGGTCGGTCACGATGCCGTCGCTGCCCGGCAGCACCGGCACCCCCGCGGCGATCATGGTGCGCTTCGCCTCGGCCTTGTCCCCCATCCGGCGGATCGTCTCCGGCGAGGGCCCGATGAAGGTGATGCCGCACTCCGCGCAGATCTCGGCGAAGTTCGCGTTCTCGGAGAGGAAGCCGTAGCCGGGGTGGATCGCGTCGGCCCCGGTGATCTCGGCGGCGGCCAGGACGGAGGTCACGTTCAGGTACGAGTCCGCGCTCTTCGCGGGCCCGATGCAAACCTCCTCGTCGGCGAAGCGCACGTGCAGCGAGTCGCGGTCGACGTCGCTGTGGACGGCCACCGTCGGGATGTCGAGCTCCTTGCACGCCCAGATGATGCGCAGCGCGATCTCGCCCCGGTTCGCGATCAGGACCTTGCGGAACATCGGTCGGAGGGCCCTCCCGCGGGCGTCAGTTCGGCCGGATGCGGAACAGGACCTCGCCGTACTCGACGGGCTGCGCGTTCTGCGGCGCGACCTCGACGACCGTCCCGGCGACCTCGGACTCGATCTCGTTCATCAGCTTCATCGCCTCGATGATGCAGAGGACCTGGCCCGGGGAGACCCGGTCGCCCACGCTGACGAGCGGCGGCGCGTTCGGGCGGGAGGCCCGGTAGAACGTGCCGACCATCGGCGAGCGCTGCTCGACGAGGTCCTCGGCCGGCGGCGGCGCAGGCGCGGCCACGGCGACGGCGGACCCGGCGGCCGCCGGTGCCGCCGCGGGGGCGAGGGCCGGCGCGGCGGTCGGCGCGGCGAGCGCTGCGGCGAGCGGCGCGCCCAACTCGGCGTGGCCGGTCCCGGGGACCGCGGCCGGGGCGCCGTTCGGCTTCGCCGGCTGGTCCTTCACGACCCGCAGCCGGAACCCCTCCTGCTCCATCTCGAACTCGGAAAACCCCGCGTCGCGGACGAACCGCAGGAGCTCCTTGATTTCCCTCGCGTCCACGCGGACCTCCCCGTTCCCGGACCCCGGCCCTGGCCTGCCGAGGTGGGGGATGCTACCACGCGGCGGCGCGACCCCCGTTTGTCCCCGGTCAGCGCGCCGCGAGCACCGGTTCGAGCCGGGCCGAAAGCGTGCGGGCGGCGAACCGCGCCCGGCCGACCCATTCCTCGGGGGTCAGCCGCAGCAGCAGGAACAGCTCCAGCCGGCCGATCCGGCGCAGCAGGACCGTCCCCTTCTCGCCCACGAGCAGCCACTCGGCCGGGCGCCCGATGCGCGTCGTCGCGGCGACCCGGCCCAGCGCCGGGATCGCGGAGACCATCGCGACCGCCGCCGCGTCCCCCCCTGGCCCCTCCCGGCCACCGCCCACCCCCGCGGTCCCCTCGGCGCCGCCCGCCTCCGGCCGGCTCCAGCGCTCGAGGACGAGACCGCGGGCGTCCACGACCAGCGCCTCGAGCAGGCCGGGGCAGACCTGCGAGACGCCGGCGAGCGTGGAAGAGATGTCGGCGCGGCGAGGAGCCTTCATGACCGCCGATTCTAGCGGCCTTCGACGACAGCCGGACGACGCCGACTCGATCCCGGCGCGCCTTCCACCACGGCCGCATCGCCGCACGGCCGTCGACGCGATCCGACGACCCTCGTCGTCCCGCGGCCCCCAAAACACCACTCGACACGGACGCGCGGGCCCGCAGGGCCGAGCGTCCGCGTCGAGTCCCGGGGGTGCGGGGGTGGGCCCCCGCATCAAGACCACATCCTGACACCGCGGTGCGGGGGTGGGCCCCCGCACC
>JADHED010002349.1_pt1 | contig 13361 bp, 17 predicted proteins | sample 8952041 | NCBI WGS metagenome assembly JADHED01 (sample SAMN16124423, study PRJNA663239) | bioreactor sludge metagenome | isolation source: sludge (control) | place: India:Bengaluru | collected 2018-09-08
TGGATGTGGTCCCAGCCTCGATCCGTTCCCTCGCCGTGATCGCCGAACCGCGCCTCGATCCGGCGTCGGGTGCGGTGCCGTGGTACCTGTTCGCCAGCCCATCGGCGATCGACACCATCGAGTACGCCTACCTCGAAGGCCAGGACGGCGTCTTTATCGAGACCCGCATCGGCTTCGACGTCGACGGCGTTGAGATCAAGGCCCGGCTCGACTTCGGCGCCAAGGCGATCGACTGGCGGGGCATGCACAAGAATGCGGGCGTCTAAAACCGCCTGAACCCAGCCGTCACTTGGGTTCAGAACCGAACCAAGTTCGCTTTTGTCACCTCGATCAGGGCGGCCTTGAGTGCCGCCCTTTGTTATCTGCTGGAGAAGCACCATGAAGACGTACGTTGCACCCGGACATTCGATCACCGTCACCGCGCCTGCGGGCGGCGTCACTTCCGGCCAGGGGGTGCTGATCGGCACGCTGTTCGGTATCGCCCAAGCCGATGCGCTCGAGGGGGCGGACGCCGAGCTTCTCACCGAGGGCGTCGTCGAGATGGCCAAGACCTCTGCGTTGCAGATCGATGTCGGCGACCGGCTGTTCTGGGATGCGACCAACAAGGTCGTCAACAAGACCGCCACGGCGCAGGTCTGCGTCGGCGTCGCGGTCTCCGCCGCCGCCAACCCGAGTGCGACGGTGAAGATGAAGCTGGGGGCGCGCACCCCGGCGGGGACGTAACTGGAAACCACCGCACGTCACAGGAGCCGTGGTTGCAGCGGCGGATAATGGATGGTTCCATTTGCCTGCGGCGCGGCGCCGGACGTCAGTTCGGCCGGCTGGGTCTCGTGGTCGCCCAGGATGTGGATGACGTCGATGCCCGCGATGAGCAGATAGTCGCTGATGATGCGGCGGTGGCACTGCCACCACAGCGCTTCCGCACACATGATCGCCGCCGTTCGGGTCTGCGCCAAGCCGATCAAGGTATGGAGGGCATCCCGAAACGGCGCCGTCATCGCGTAGTCGGCGTAGTTGCGAAAACCCTCCGCCTCCCAGCCGGTGTTGGGCGAAACATCGTCCGTGAGACTGCGCCGCCGCCGACCGCCAAGGGCTTCAATATGCTGGTAGCCGATCCCGTTCCCTGCGAGCGTCGCCGGCAACCTCTCGATGTCGAACTGCGGATGGCGGCGTGAGCGGGGAAAGCGCCGGACGTCGACAACCAGATCGATCCTCCAAGCGTGGAGGATCTCGATCAACTGCGCTGTCGAACGGGTCGAGTGGCCGATGGTGTAGACGCATACCGCAGCCAAGATAGCCCCTTGAAGGCGTTGCCTTGAGTAATGCGCTGGGGAGGCTCCGACTGGGGGTCGATAGCCGATCGGACGTTGGTCAACAACACCAAAAAGGCCAGACGGATGTGCGGAAGGGCGCTGGCCTCTGGCTCGACCATAGCAAGAAACATCGCTTTTAGGAGCTTTTAAGGGCGACCACGCATGCTTCGCTCATCGTATCGAAAGACTGAGGAGCCGGCCACGGCCGGGACTGATCGTCATGAACGCTTTCGCAGAAGCCATCGATACTCTGTTCAATGATCCGCACCTCGGCTGGGATGCGGTCTATACGCCCGAAGGCGGCGAGCCCAGAGCCGTCAGGGTGTTCTGGCATCGGCCGGACGATGTGATCGCCTTCGCCGACACCCGCCTGCACACGACCACCGCGATCTTCGATGTGCGGATAAGCGAGGTGGCGACACCGCAGGCTGGCGACACGCTTGTCGTTCAGGGCGAGACATATCTCATCCAGGGCACGCCGAAGCGCGACGACGGCCGGCTGATCTGGACCTGCGAGGCGCGTTGATGCGGCTTCAAGCCGCCATCCAGGGCGATTTGAACGCTCTCCTGAAGGCCGAAGTGCGTGCAGCCGAGAAGGCGGTGACTGCTGGTGTACGGGCCGCCAGCACTGGCCTCAAGACCGAACTGAGGGCGCAGATCACCGGCGCCGGCCTCGGGACCCGGCTCGCCAACACGTGGCGCGGCGAGGTCTACCCGAGGGGAAAGCCCAGCATCGCTGCCGCCGGCTTCGTCTTCTCAAAGGCGCCCGGCATCGTCCGGCTCTACGCCGAAGGCGGGCTGATCCGCTCCCGGAAGGGGCTGTATCTCGCCATCCCGACGCCGGCCGCAGGCAAGTTTACCGTCGGCCGGCAGAAGATCACGCCGGCCGCGTGGGAGCGGATGCACGGCGCCCGCTTGCGGCTGGTTGTCCGCCGGAGCCGGCCAAGTCTGCTGGTCGCCGACAATATGCGGCTGAGCAAGCGCGGCCGGGCGGCGGCGAACATCGGGCGCAGCAAGGGCGCGTCATTCACCCGCCTCACGGGGCGCACCACCGTGCCCATCTTCGTCCTGGTTCGGCAAGTCACCGTGGCCAAGCGCCTCGATGTCGGCGGCGCCGCGCGGAAATGGATCACCGCCCTGCCCCAGCTGGTGCTGCGGGCATGGCCAAGGGAGGACTCCCAACATGCTCGTTCGTGACATCCCCGACACCGCCCACGGCCGGCTGCGCATGGTCGAAGCGACTGCGTGGCTCGCTGCGCTGGAGCTGCGGCAGCACCGGCCGGAAGCAGCGCTGGTCTGCGAAGCGATCGAGATCCTGGTCGAGGTGCTGTCCACGCTTGCTGTCGATCGCGACAACACGCATGTCAAGGTGGCGGCCTTCGTCGCCCACGCGCTCCGGCAGTACCAGTGCGACCCCTCGCTGCACGGGATGCTGGAGGCGGTCGCAGAGGCTGCGGACGGCTCCAATGCCGAGGCGAGCGCCGCCGCCGAAGAAGCCCTCGTCAAGAGCGCGATGGCACTCTGGCGGGCGCGCCGTGCCACGGCGCAGGCGCATCCCGGCAAGGCGTAACACGATCATGGCAAGTCATCGGGAACAGGTCCTCGCGTCGCTGTTTGCGCGGCTGCAGGGCGTGCCGGATGCGACCGTCCGCCGCAACGAGGCGTTGCCGGTAAGCGTTCCGGCGGGCGGTCTCATCATCCTTCGCGATGGCGATCCTGGCGAGCCGGACGTGACGCTCAATCCCAGGACTGAATTCTACAGCCATCGCGCCGAGATAGAGGCGTTCGTGACGCAAGCCGTGGGCGGTGGCGGTGAAGAGGAGCTGGATGCGCTGCTCTCGTGGCTCAGCCTCAAGCTGAACATCGATCGCAGCCTGGGCGGCCTCGCCGAGAACTTGAGCTGGAGCGCGCCGGAGACTTCCGTTCTCGCCATCGAGGGTGCGGCACCGATCTTCACCGCGCGCATTACCGTTACCATCGAGTATCTCGTCAGCGATCCGCTGGCCGCCTGATCTTCCCGCTACCGGAGAACCGACCATGAAAGTCCGCGCCTACGGCGCCGACGCGACGCTGAAGGTGTGTCGCGAAACCAGCTACGGCGTCGCGCCCACCAGCGGCTACCGCTCCCTCGACTTCAAGTCGACGGATCTGTCGTCCGAGCAGCCGCTGGGCGACGATCCGCTCTTGGGCCGCGGTCGCAACGCCCAGGATCCTTACCGTGGTCTGATCACCGACGAAGGCAAGATCGAAATCCCGCTCGATCTGCGCGGCTCGGGCTTCTGGCTTACCGGCCTGTTCGGCGATCCGGCCACCGCACAGACGAAAGCCGCGGGCCACATCGCGTTCTCCGGTCAACCCGCGGCGAACAGCACGATCGCGCTGAACGGTGTGACCTGGACGTTCGTCACCGGCACGCCGGCGAGCAATCAGACGCAAATCGGTGCCAACCTCGATGCGACGCTGACGGCGCTGGCAGTCGATCTGAATGCATCCGTCGATGCGCAGATCTCGAAGTGCACCTACACGGCGAACACGACGCTGGATCGGCTGGAGATCCAGTTCGACACCGCTGGCACCAGCGGCAACACGTTCGTGCTCGCAGCCTCCGCCAACTCGATTGGCACGGTGTCGGCGGCGACGCTCACCGGCGGCGGCTACCAGCATGAGTGGCTGTCCGGCGGCGATGACATCCCGAGCTTCACCTTCGAGATCGGCCATCCGAAGCTGATCACGCCGGTGTTCTTCCGCCATCTCGGGACGGTGATGGAGAGCCTCGCTTTCGAGATGGGCCAGGAGGGCCCGGCCAACGGCACGGTGCAATTGGTGGCGCAGGGCGAGGAAAAGGTTGCCGCTACGATCGACGCGACGCCAAATTCCTTCGCGCTGAAGCGCTTCAGTCAGGGCCGCGGCTCCATCCAGCGCGGCGGCGTGCCGCTCGCCGGCGTCACCGGCGGCAACCTCACGTTCTCCAACAACCTGGAGCGGGTGCGGGTCATTCGCGACGATGGGAAGATCGAAGCGGCCGAGCCGACGTTCGCCTCGTGCCAGGGGGCGATGACGGTGCGCTTCGACGGTGCGACGCTCGTCGCCGAGGCGGCCAACGGCGAACCTGTCGCCTTGGCCTACGGCTTCTCCATGGCCGAGGGCTGGCAGCTCACCTTCGAGCTGTTCCGGGTGTTCCTGCCGAAACCGAAGTACAGCGTCTCCGGCCCCGGCGGCGTCGAGGCCAGCTTCGACTGGCGCGCCGCGTACGATGAGAGCGCCGGCACCATGCTGCGCGCCCGGCTGCTCAATGACGTCGCCAGCTATGCTTGAGCAGCGAACCAGCCTCTGCGCACCGGCAAACTCGGCTGATCATGACCTCCCAAATCAACGAAACGTCATCGTCGACTCGCCGTCCGCGGCACGTTTGCTGAACTCGTCCCAGCGCACGTCGAACGCCTTGGCCAAGCCGTAACCAAGCCCGAGTCCGACGAGCACCGCCGGCACGCCGAGCAGGAACGCCTGCCCGAGGCCGGCAAGCAAACCCGCCTTGGCCATCGGCGCGGCGCGGACGCCTGCCAGAGGAATCTGGAGGCCTTGAAGTGGGACTGCCATGACGATCTCCCTCACAGACGCTTCCGAGGCGACGACGCCCCGGCGACCGATTGTCGCTCGCTGATATGGGGTGAGTTCTCCGCGAACGCGATAAGGCGAGGTCTGCGTCCAAGTCTCAGGACCTTCAGCACATGCGAGGAATGCTCATGATCCATCTCGATCTCAAGCGCGAGCCGCACTGGCTCGACCTCGGCCACGGCGTGCGGGTGCACGTCCGGCCGTGCACCACAGCGCTGATGATGGCTGCCCGCGCCTCGGCGCAGCGTAGCGCCATGTCGTCGACGGACGACGCGCAGGCTGCGGGCGAGCGGACCGCGGCGCTGGTGAAGGCGCTCGGCCGGCTCGGCATCCAGGAGTGGCAGGGTGTTGGCGATGCCGAGGGCCAGCCCGTGTCGTTGACGCCCGAGGGTATCGAGGCACTCCTTGATCTGTGGCCGATGGCCGAAGCCTTCGAGCGGCTCTACCTCGCCCCGGCGCTGCTGCTGGACGATGAAAAAAACGGCTTGGCGCCTTAAGCCGATGGCACTTCGGCGGGGGCCCGAGATACTGCGCCAACTGCGCCACGCTGAACCGGCCGTGCGCGAACGGTAACGCTGGTGTCAAGCCTGCCACCGGGCTTGACCCGGTGGGTGAACGCTGCCCCTACTGCGAGCACGAGCCGCTGACCGATGCCGGCTGGCAGGCCTGGGACGTGATCCTTCGCTGCTCCGGCCAGCTGCGCCTGGCACCACAGGCCGGCATCGTCATCGGCCTCGATCTGACCGCCGCCCTCTCGCTTGGTGCTGCGCTGGGTTACGACACCCGCGCGCTCGCTGAACTGCTGCCATCCGCCGAGGCTGGCCTGGTCGCCGCGATCAACACTCGCTTGTCCGAGGAACCCTGATGAGCACCGATGAACCGCAATCGGCCCGGCAAACCTGGGACGGCAAGGCCGTGACGCCGATCCACGACCGCCTCTATCGCCGGCCGGCGTCCGCAGTCCGCTTCCCTCCGGAGATCAGCTACGGCGCCACCGCGGGCCCTGAATTCTCGACCACGGTCATCACCCTCGCGCTCGGGAGCCGAACAGCGCAACCGGAACTGGGCGGCGGCCCGGCTGTGCTTCGATGCCTCCACCGGCATCAAGACCCGGGCGCAAGCGGAAGCGATCATCGCCCTCTTCCGCGCCCGTGGCGGCCGGGCGCAGGGCTTCCGCTTCAAGGACTGGTCCTGACCTGCGACGCACCGATGCAGACCGGTGAGTTCGCGATCATGTGCCGTAATCCATAATCGTCACCGTAATCCCGATCATGTCACCCCAATCGGGCCGGCGCTCAGAAGCGGATCTCAAGCGCCGTCGCGAAGCCAAAGCCGCAATTGCTCCGGACCCCATCGCTGGCAGCGACCAGATCCTTCTCGCCATCGGCGTCGTAGTAGAAAATTCCCGCCACAAGGTCGACTCCTGGCTCCAGCGCGTAGGTGCCGCTCAGCATCACCTGGTCGAGGCGTTGATCCGCGGGATCAACACGCGATCCTTCATTGACGCCACGGATGTAGGTGAGACCGATGCGGTAGCGGTTGAATTCGTAGGCGATGCCAATATCGAACGATCGTCCGTTGAGCGAAGTATCGCCCGGCGCATCGCCCCGCGACCAGGCAAACGACCCGCCGATCTCGAAATCCGCGAACTCGACGACCAGACCGGCGCCGGCACCACGGATGTTGCGGGAGCCTTCGGCGGATGGAGTATCGCCGAACAGATAACCGGCATAAGCTTCGATCTCGAGCTCGTCAAACTCTTGCGCGTAATTGACCGCAATCGCGACGCCATTCCTCACCGGTCCTTCCGAGTCGACGCGCGTGATGAAGTCGTTATTGCTGCCGCCGTCCTCGAACCGCGGAATATAGGACACGCCGATCTGCACCCCGGCGAAGCGCGGCGTGTAGTAACTGAACTTGCCCGAATTATCGTCGCCCAACTGCAGAGCCGTGGAGTCGATCAGACTGTTGCCTTCCTCGTACCCCTCGGGCGTGACGAACGCCTCGATGCCGAGCAGGTCGCCATCGTTGATCGAGATGCCGCCATCGGGAGCAGCGACCTGCATGGTGATGGCGACGTTATCGGTGTCGCCGATCTGAATAAGACCGGCCGTCGGCTGCTCGACGAAGAGAAAACTTTCACCGATCTGCTGATCATCGGTGTTGGCTTCGAGTTCAATCCTGAAGCCGATCGCTACTTCGTTGCGCAGCTCTGTCTTGCCAAGGAAACGGATCTCACTGTTGTGCTTCTGATCAAGTGCCGCGGTGTCGAACTCGCTGCCGTCGCCAGTGTTGATGTTTTGACCGGCAACGACCGCCCACTGCTGCATGGTGCCGCCGATCTGCACGCGGATCCGCTCCTCGGCTTCGGCCGCAGCCGGTGCCAAGCCGAGCATGGTCACGCTTACAGCATTGCGGAGCGAAAGGTGCGTTCGAGCGGTGCGCCTGCTCGCCATTGATGGGGGTCCTTGGAGCAGAGCCGATGGTCTCCCTAGAACTTCAGTTCAACCCGAAGCCCGGGCTCGTTATCGGCAACGTTTATGCGCGCACCGTGCAGCTTGGCAATCGCTTGGACAATGCTCAGACCGAGCCCAGAACCGTTGCCAGGAAAGCTCCGATCGAGGCGGTAGAAACGCTCAAAAACCCGCTGGCGCTCGGCCTCGGGGATCCCTTGGCCATCGTCCGCAATCACCAGGGTTACCGGGCTCCGGCTGGCAAGGGCGAGCGAGATCGTCGTGTTCTCCGGAGTATGCTCCACCGCATTCTCCAGAAGATTGACGATCATCTGCAGCAGCAACTCCTTGTCGCCCTGAATCTGAACCTTGGGTGCAATCTCGGCGGTAAGCCTTTTTCCGGCGGCGCTCGCCACCGGTTCATAAGTGTCAACCAGCTCAATGAGCAACTCGGACAGATCGACCGCGCGGAAGCCGGCGCGACGGGTGCCTGAGCCAATCTGACCGATCCGCAGTAGCGCATCGAAGGTTCTGAGAACCGACGTCACCTGTTCAGCCGCGCCGTCAATGGCGTCAAGAAGGGGTGGCTGACTGGCTTCCTGTCGCAGCCCGTGGAGGGTGTTATGCAGTCGGGAAAGCGGCGATCGAAGGTTGTGCGCAATCCCCGCGGAGACCTGCTCGATGTTGCGGGTTAACGTCTCGATGCTGTCCAGCATCGCGTTGATATTGAGTGCGAGCCGGTCAAACTCGTCACCAGAGCCAGAAATCGGCACCCGGGCATGCAGACCTTCCTCGCGGATGCGGACGGTCGTTCGGGTGATCGCCTCGATCCGGCGCAGCACCATCATGCTCATCATCCAGCCGCAGAGCAGCGCCAGCAGGGGAGCAATCCCCAGGGTCCAAGCGGCACCGTTGACAAGCAGTTCGATCGCATCGTTGAGCTGCTCTCGGTCGATCGCAACCGCCAGCCAGAGAGTATCGGAGAGCCGGACGGCCTTGGCGACGTGAACCTCGTCCGGGTCGTTGCCCGGCGGCACGAACTCGGTCCAGTCTTCGGAGAAGTCTGGCAGGAAATCCTTGCCGGCGAGAAGCTGGTTGCCAAACGTGCTGAGGCGGTAGGAAAGGCCCTCCGTGTAGACCGAACGCTCGCGATTTTCGATCGCGCGGATCAGGCCCGGTTCGCCGGCCATGGCAAAAGCGTCCTTGAGCGCGGCGACCTCATCGTCCACCCGCCATTTCAGCTCGTGGTCCAGAAAGACCACGGTGGCGATACCGCCGATGGTAAACAAAACCAAAATAACCAATACAAAGGCCCCCGCACAGGCGATTGTAAGCCGGAAGGATGCAGAGGCGAAGACCTTACGTAGGTGCAGCAATGACGTAGCCCGCACCGCGAACGGTTCTGATGAGCTCGACCGCAAACGGTCTGTCGATCTTCGCCCGCAGGCGGCTCATGTGGGTTTCAACAACACTGGTCTTTGGCTCGAAATGGTAATCCCAGACATGCTCCAGAAGCATCGTCCGGGTGACGACTTCGCCCGCGTGCAGCATCAGGTATTCGAGCAGACGGAATTCCCGCGGCTGCAGTTCGATCCGGGCGCCGGCTCGCTCGACCCGGCGGGTCAAACGGTCAAGCTTCAGCTCGCCGACACGCAACGGGCCGTTTTGCGGACTGAGCGGCTGCCGGCGTACCAGCGCACGCAGGCGAGCCGTCAGTTCGGAAAACGCAAACGGTTTGACGAGATAGTCATCGCCGCCGGCATCAAGGCCCCTGATCCGCTCGTCGATGCCGCTCAACGCGCTCAAGAACAGCACCGGCGTGCGAACGTCGGCCTCCCGTAGCAGCTTGACGGCATTGAGGCCGTCCATGCCGGGCAGCAGACGATCGACAATCAAGACATCGTACTGGCCATCGCTGGCAAGGAACATGCCGTCGCGTGCCGTAGCAGCCCGATCAACGACGCTGCCCTGCTCCTTTAGGCCGCGAATGATAAAATCGGCGGTCTCGTCGTCGTCTTCGATGATCAGGATCTTCACCGCCTCTTTGCACCTCCATCGCCTTCTCTCGCCGCCTCTGGCCGTTTGCTTGCCGCCGCGAGTATGACGATAGCACGGAACCCGGCCACAAGCGGCAGCCGGCGTTCAGGCCGGCCACCGCCGATGCTTGACTCGCAACCCGGCAACCGAGCCTCACGCGATCAAGGCGTCCGTCACCGGCGCCGGCTGCAGTTCGGCCAACAGGCTGTCGACCACTTCCGTCGAGAGCGGCTCCTCGCTCACCGCAACGATGAGGTCGTTGTAATCCCCATCGAAATCGGGGCTGGTGAGGCGCCCGTCCTCGAAGCCGATGAGGATCGTGTCGTCGTCTTCGGTCTGCGCGTCGCTTTCGAGTTCGACCGCGTGCACGCCGGCAACCGGGTTCAGGAAATTGAAGCCGTCGTCGTTGCCGAGGACGTGCAGCGCCTGGATCGGCAGCGGGTTCTTTTCGCTGTCGGTAACCAGCGGCGCGAGACCGTCTTCGATCGTGGCCTTGCGGCCGGTGAGGATGTTGCGGAAGTGGAGGCCGCCGTCCTCATAGTCGGCAAGATCGATCCCTAGCTCCCCGCCGTCGGCAACGGCAAACAGTCCCAGGCCGTTGCCGTCCCGAACCCTGATCCCAAAGCTGTCGCCGGCTTCGATGTCCTCGCTCGACGCAAACAGGACCCGCCCCTGGCCGATGCGGCCGCTTTCGAGATCGAAGGTGTAGGCGCCCAGCGCGTCATCGAGTTCGGTCGTGCCGCCGAGAACGGTGACGTAAAGATTCGCCCCCTCACCTTCGAAGTCATCGGCATCGGGACCATCGGCCTGGTCGGCGCCGGCGAGCGGCTGGCCTTCGTGTAAGTCAGCTACTGCAAATCCGCCGTCGCCATCACCTGCCTCGTCATCATCGTCCTCGTCATCATCGTCGTCTTTGACGACCGTACGACTGTTTCTCAGCTCGACGACAAAGTCCGGCTCGTTTTCAGCATTCAGGCCCTCTTCGGCCAAGACTTGGCCAACGCCGGGGACGTAATACTTGAACTCCCGCGCAGTGGGTTCAAGGGCGGTCGTATCGAGGGTCTTCAGGGCTCCCTGGTAGCTTGCGAGATCGGTCGTAACGGTTTGGTTGATAGCAACGACCTCGCCCTCGTCCACAGCGACTCCGCGGGCGAACTCCTGATAGTACTTGAGGCCTTCCGCCGGTTCCGCCGGCATGATCCATCCCGGCTTGGCGCCACCTTTGCCTGCGGTCCAGGAGCCGTCGGTGTCGGTTTCCGTGTAGATGCCTTCGTCGTCGTAGCGGTAATTGTAGGCGATCTCGCCAAGGTACCAGACGTTGCCGTCGGTATCCTGAGCGTACCAATCGAGGGTATCTTCGACCAGGACGCCGTCGTTGTACGCCGTATCGCGGACGACGGTGGTCTCGACGCCCTTGATCTTCTTCGTTTCAAACGTGACGAAGAGGTCGTTGCTCTCCGTTTCGATCTCGCCGCCCCCTTCCTTGCTCCCCGAGTAGCTGCGGATGGTGCCGGGGGTGAGGGGGAAGTACGGGTTAACGATGGGCGCGCCTTTCTCGAACTGAGCAGCGCGAAAGTCAGGCAGTATCGGTTGCATGCTCGAAACTCCTCCCGCGTCAGGTTACTGGCCGAAGGAATAAGTCTGACGGGGTTACCGGAACCGGGCCGCTGGCATACGGATCGGTAAGGCGGAGGCGGTCCGGTGGCCAGGTGCACGACCCAGTGGGTTTGCAGGGGCTCGCCCGCCCGCATATCATGGCTTGCAGCCGCCGGGCCGGCTGCCGGCGGCGACGAAGCTGAGGCTTGGCTGTCCCGTACCAGGAGGATGAGGATGAAGCTTCTGCCCTTGGTTACTCTGCTTGTGACGATCTACCTTGCTACCGATGCCCACGCGCGAGATCGAAGTGCCTCCTTTGAGGAACTTGCCAAGGTCCTCGATCAGCTTAAGTCCGCAGGCTGTACCGCTTTACAGTCGCTGGACGCCGAGGAGCCGGGCTACGAAGCCGAGGGCGTCATCTGCGGCGGCGAAACCTACAGCATCAACCTCGACCGCGCGTTCAACATCGTCGCCAAGCGCAAGCAGCGGCTGTAGTCCGACCTTGCAGTGGGCATCGCCCACGCTCAGGACGGTGCAGCCGCGCGCATACCGCTTGCCGACTTCAGCCAGAACGCCCTGATCGGCTACTCAAGCAACCGCAACGCCGTGGCCGGAACGCCGCTTGCCGTTGGCGCCCGCTCGATCGCGGTCGGCAGGGACAACGTCGCCGTCAAGGCGAACGCTGTCGCCATCGGCAAGCATCAGACCGTCCAAAACGCTTCTGAGTATCGGTTCGGCGCCGCCAGCGGCTACGGCATGGTGACCTACGTGCTGGCCGCCACCACAACCGACGGCTCTACCGTCGAGCTCACCACCGACGGCACCAACTTCATCACCATCCCGGCCCGCAAGGTCTTCTGCTTCGAGGCGTTCCAGACCACTTGGAACCGCACCGATGGCGCGCACCAAGTCTGCCGGTTCGCGGGCGGCGTGATCAAGAGCAGCGGTGGCGTGGTGACACTTCTGAAGGCGCCAATCGTGTAAAGGCGCCAATCGTGGTCGCGAGCGACGGGGCGGAAAACCAGATCGCCTTCGCTGCCGATGATGTCGGCGATCGGCTCGCCGTTGCGCTGAGTCCTTACGCATCTCGCCCACTCCCGCGGCAGCATTCCAACGTCTGCAAACTGCCCGACCGATTTTCTCGCGGCTAGGCCGTTCCGATTGCCGCCACCTTGTCTTCCGTTTCCCTGGCCGGCTGCAGTCGCCAGCCCTTCACGAGGCCGTAGATCGCCGGAATCACGATGAGGGTGAGGATCGTCGAGGAGATCATGCCGCCGATCATCGGCACCGCGATCCTTCGCATCACCTCCGAGCCGGTGCCTGCGGACCAGAGGATCGGCAGCAGGCCGGTCATGATCGCCACCACCGTCATCACCTTCGGTCGGACCCGCTCGACCGCGCCGATCATGATGGCGCGGGCGAGATCCTCACGGGTCGCGTCGCGCTGCTCGGCCGCACACGCGCGCCTGATCTCCGCCCAGGCGTGATCGAGGTAGATCAGCATGATGACGCCGGTTTCGGCCGCCACCCCGGCGAGCGCGATGAAGCCGACGGCGACGGCGACACTCATGTTGTATCCGAGCGCGTGCACGAACCATAAGCCGCCGATCAACGCGAACGGCAGCGCCAGCATGACGATCAGCGTCTCCGTAATCCGCCGGAAATTCAGGTAGAGGAGCAAGAAGATGATCATCAGCGTCACCGGCACGACGATCTTCATCCGCGCTTCCGCTCGCTGCAGGTATTCGAACTGGCCGCTCCACGTCGCGTAGTAGCCTTGCGGGAAGCGCACCTGCTCGGTCACCGCCTTCTGCGCATCGGCGACGTAGCCGCCGATGTCGCGGTCGCGGAAATCGACGAAGATGTAGACTACGAGCTGAGCGTTCTCGGTGCGGATGCTGGCCGGCCCTTTGGCCAGGGAGATCTTGGCGACCTGGCCGAGGGGAACGGTCCCGCCGTTCGGAGTTGCGACCAGCACGTCGGTGGCGATCGCCTGCGGGCTGGAGCGGAAGGCGCGCGGATAGCGGATGTTGACGGTGTAGCGCTCGCGGCCCTCGACGGTGGTGGTGACCGCCTCGGCGCCGAGGCCGGTGCGGATCACCTCCTGGACGTCGCCGATCTTGAGGCCGTAGCGAGCGAGCGCCGACCGGTCCGGCTCGATCTCAAGGTAGTAGCCGCCCATCACCCGCTCGGCGAACGCACTCGTCGTCCCCGGCACGGTGCGGACGACCGCCTCGATCTCGCGCGCCAGCGTCTCGATGCCTTCCAGATCGGACCCGAACACCTTGATGCCGATCGGCGTGCGGATGCCGGTGGACAGCATGTCGATGCGCGCCTTGATCGGCAT
>JADHED010002350.1_pt1 | contig 13358 bp, 7 predicted proteins | sample 8952041 | NCBI WGS metagenome assembly JADHED01 (sample SAMN16124423, study PRJNA663239) | bioreactor sludge metagenome | isolation source: sludge (control) | place: India:Bengaluru | collected 2018-09-08
GTCTGGCCTGCGAGCTGCCACGGCCCCGTTTCCGTGTCAAACGCGGGTCAGAGCATCGCTCACCAGGCCCTGCGCCTCCCAGAGCCGCCCGCGGAGCAGGTCTGCACTGCCGCGCGGGAGTGGACCTGCCGCCCCCAGACCGCCGCGGGCCGCTCCGAGCAGAGCGTGTCCCCGCTCGAACTCCCCGGTACGCAGGCATGCATCGACTGCAAGGGGCAGCGCCTCCCGGGCCAAGGGGTGGGCCGGATCGGCGCGGATGACCTCTTCGAAGCCGATCCGCGCCTCCTCGAGAAACCCGAGTCTGGTGAGGCTCTGTGCCGTTTCCAGCACGGCGCCCGGTCCGGCGGGAGACCCGCGATGGAAGAGCTGCGGGCTATCGGTCTCCGCCGGGAGCGCCCGAAGGGGAGGGTCCGCCAGCCCCACGAGACAGAGCCGGCCGTCCGCAGTGTCCAGCGCCGCGATGTCCTCGCATCCGTCGCCGTCCAGATCCCCGCAGTGCGGTCCCGCCCGCGTCGTCGGCGCGTAAGGCATGACGGCCAGCCACACGGGTTCCGCGCCCGGACGGTCCTCGACGACGAAGACCCGCCCGTAGGTTCTGCTGCCGAGCTGGCAGGCGTACTTGCCGAGCCACCGCAAACGCCCGTTCTTCTTCCAGGCCGTCAGTTCCGTGAAGGTGGACGTCCCCGAGGTTGCGGGCTCCCCGTCCGGCCGGCAGACTGCTCGTCTCTGGCTCGTGAACAGCGCTTCCTCGCTGCCGTCGGCGCGGACCCGGTACACGCCGGGGGCCGGGCCTGACGCCATCCTCGCGATCGTGAGCCGCTCCCTGGTCTGATTGTGGGTGACCGCAAAGGCGAGCCCACCCTCTCCGTCGGCGGCCACCGACCGGACCAGACCGGGCGACCTGCCGGGCGAGAGGCGCAGGCGTTGAGGCACCCCCGGTTCCGGGAGGAGGCTTGCCAGACCGTACAGGTCCCAGAGCCCGGTGGCGAGGCGGCACTCCGGTGGACGTCCTCCTACCGCGGCGCCGTAGACCTCGAGGGCGAACGGGCTCGAGCCCTCCGGACGCTCCAGCGCCGTGACCCGCTGCCTCAGACCGCCCGTCTCCGGATCGTACTCGAAAACGGAGAGAGAGTGTTGCGGGTGACCGACGTGTCCGACGACCAGTTCCGGCCGACCGTCCTTGTCGAGGTCCAAGGAGTCCAGCCTGGCTTCGTGGCAGACCGGTATCGGCTTGCCGCGTCGCACCAATGCTCCTCCGGTCCACTCGAACGCATGCAGGTATCCCTCACGGTCCTCCGTCCGGAGCGGAAGGCTCGCCACCGCGAGGATCGGGGGCGAGCCGGACCCCGGTCGCAGCAGGGCCGCCGACTGCGCCTCCCGGCCGTCCAGGGATGCCTCCGCAAGCCTGGTCATGCACCCGGACCGGAGTCCCGCGACGGTGATCCGATCGGGCGGCGACTGCGCGATGAGTTCCGCTCTTCCGTCCCCGTCAAGGTCTTCTGCCTCGAGGAGCCCGCTGAAATCCGTCTCCAGCAGCAGAACCGGTGAGAGCGCCGCGGCGAGCGCACGCAGCTCCGCAGCCATCGGGTCCGGCGAACCCGCGAGCACCGCTTCGGCCTCCCTCAGTCGGCCCACGCCCAGTTCAGCCCGGGCTCGCGCCAGGTGCGTCCTCTCCCTGCGGGGGCTCGTCCGGAAGCCCGAAGCCAGGACCTCCAGGACGGACCGCGCCTCGGCGGGGCGCCCGGAGCGGAGGAGGCCGACTCCCAGTGCCTCCAGCGCATCCGCCTCCAGATCCGTGCCGGAGGCCAGCCGCCAGGCACTTGCGGACACACTATCCGCGTCGAGTTCGAGCACGGCCAGGTCGCTCACCGTCTCGCGGAGGAGAGTCTCCCGGATGGCGGCGGCCACGAGCATCGCCGCACGTGCCCCCCGAGTCCGGTCGCCCGTCCCCACGGCGGAGTCGAGGAGCGCGCGGGCGGCGGCCAGAGCCTCTCCCGGTGCGGCCCCCAGGAGCGCTTCCGCCTCGAGGATCGGGTCCACCACCGGTCGGGACGGGAAGAGGGCGACAAGCGCAGCCACCGCCGCCATCAAGACCAGTCCTCCCACGAGCTTCGCCCCCCGTCGCCGCGGGCCCGTCGGGACCGAGGAAGCACCTGCCGCCGGAACCGGGGCCGGCATGCGGCCCGCCAGGGCTTCCCGAAGCGCACAGGCGAACGCTCCCGCGCTGGGGAAGCGGCGGTCCGGATCCCGCTCCAGAGCCCGCGCGACCACCGCGGCAACGGGCGCGGAGACGGTCGTCGGAAGGGCCGGCGCGTCCCGGTCCGTGACGCAGAGATCGAGGTCCTGCCCGGTTGCCCCCTCGAAGGGCCGGTGGCCGCACAGCATCTCGAATAGCAGGACGCCCGCCCCATAGATGTCGCTGCGGGCGTCGAGCCTGCGGCCGGGCACGAACGACTCGGGCGCCATGTAGTGCGGGGTCCCGATCCGGCGCATCGGTCGGTCGATGGAGGTATCGCGCGAAGAAGGGTCCTCGGGGTCGAGGATGCGCGCCAGGCCCAGATCGAGGAGGTGGATCTCGAGTTCGCAACGGTCGGTGGAGAGCTCGATCTCGTGCACCATGACGTTGGCGGGTTTCACGTCACGGTGGAGGATCTGCCCGTCATGGATGGCCTCCAGCGCTTCCAGCACTCCCAGCGTGACCTCCGCCGCACGGGCCTCGTCGAGCGGCGCGGACCGGGCGAGGAGCCGATCGAGCGACTCGCCGGGTGCGAGCTCGGTCACAAGGATGGGATGACCCTCGTACTCGAAATAGTCCCTGAACCTGATGACCGCGGGGTGGTCGATGCGGAGCAGGCTTCTCGCCTCGGTCTCGAAGCGGCGACGGATCTCCTGGTGGATGTCGCGTTGGGGGATCAGGAACTTCAGCGCGCACGCTGTCCCGAGACGTGCGTGGCGGGCCCGGTACACCCTGCCGAAGGCGCCGGCACCGATCTCCGCTTCGAGCACGTAGCGCCCATCGAGCACCAGACCCGGCGCGAGCCCGGGGATCGCGTCAGGGGCCACCGGCGGCTCCCGATTTGGAGTCGGGCCCAGGATCCTCGAGAGTGCGGCGCAGGCGAGTCAGCGCGCGACGGTAGATCTGGCGCGCCGCGCCCGGGCTCGGTCGCTGCAGAGCCCCGGCGATGGCGGGGAACTCGCGCCCCTCGAAGTCCCTGAGTCGGATGCAGGTGCGCTCGACCTCGGGGAGCAGGTCGAGAGCGCGCTTGAGCCGGTCGATGCGCTCGGCGTGGACGGCGAGTTCCGGTGGTGAGAGGGACCGGCGGTCCGCGAGATCCTCCGGGGACTCCGGGAGCGACTGGAAGCGGGCGTGGCGCGGGCCGGTCGCACGACGCGCAAGCCGGGCGATCTTGTTGCCCGCCACACGCCGCAACCAGGCTCTGAGTGTCCCGTCGTCGGGGAACGCCCTGCGGGAGGAGGACTCGAGGAATACGCGGAGCACCGACTGGGCGATGTCCGATGGATCCGCCTGCCGGCGCAGGTTTGGTCCCATCTCTCGCGCGGCCAGCATCTTGATGAAGGGTGCGTAGCGCCGCCGGAACTCGTCGGCGGCCAGACTGTCCCCGGCCACCAATCGCCGGTGGAGCTCGTCGAAAGACAACAGACGCAGGGACCCCCATCCGGTTGACATCGACCGGATTCTAAGCTCTCCTGAGCCACCGGACGGAAGTCCTTCTCAGGACGAAGGCGCGCCGGGGGTGCCGGGTTCCGGGGGCGCGGGCCAAACGAACGGGCCCGGGATGGCTCCCGGGCCCGCTGAAAATGGGGTTCGAGGTCAGGCACGGTCGATCAACGAGCCGGGCCCAGCAGCACCTCGATTCGCCCCTCCCTCCCCTCCGAAGTCCCCAGGGCCTTGCCGAGGACGGTGCCCGCCGCGGGAGCGGCCGGCGCCTTCATCGCATGCCCGGGCCGGGAGGAGGTCACGAGCAGGTCGCCGATCGCAATGGGGCCGCCCTCGTCGCAGACCTTCACCGGCACTATGCCGACGATCGCCATCGGCACTTCCCGACGCCGCCACTCCATGTCGTTCGCCACGTCGCCGGGCCGCACGAGAACGCCGGGCTGTGTGGCGTACACCCCCGCCACCAGCGTCGAGCAGGGCTCCCGGGAGACCGTGAACCGACGAGGACACTGGAGGTCGATCACCATGACATCGCCCGGTTCGTAGTCCGCCCTGGCGCCTGCCACCTCCACGCTCTCCGCGAAGTCCGCTCCGCTCGCGGTCGTCCCGCCATTGAAGTAACCGACGCCGGCATTGTCGATCCGCGCCTTGTTTGCGCCCGCAGTACGGAAGATCGCGATGTTGTTGGCCGTCGTGCTCGGAGTACTGGTCGAGGTCTGGTCGGCGACGAGAGCGTTGCCCCCCGAACCACTCGTTGCGTACACGCCGGTGCCGCCCGTGGCGATCCCCTTCACCCCGTAGCCCACGCTGCCGCCGGTGCCGTTGTAGTTCGTACCGAGGATGCCGCCATTCGTGCCCGTGCCATATCCGAACACGGCGGAGTTGTTGCTCCCCGAGACACTCGTGATCCCGGCGTTGATGCACTGGGAGGTGCCGCTCGTGACGACGAGCGTATTGGCGGACCCCGAGTTCGAGATCGAGAAGGAACTCGAACCCGTGAGGCTCAGGGAGTCACCGGAACGCAGGACGTAGGAGGAGTCGTGCTCGTGATCGGAGCGGGCGGCAGTCGACGCGGAGCCACCTCCGGCGAAGAGGATGGAGAAGATGCCGCCGGCCAGATCGAGCCCCGTCCCCGCCTCGTAGGAGCCGACGTCGTCGGTCCCGTCGGCGAAGGCGGCGGGGACGTTCTTCAGCCTGGACCAGTCCACGGGGTTCCCGGAGGAGTTGAGGGTTCCGGCAGTGCTGAGTTCCGTCTCGGTGAAGTACCTGGTGTCATGGTCGTGGGATAGGGTGGCGTAGGCGGAGTCGTGCTGGTGGTCCGAGCGGGACGCGCTCGACGCCGAGCCTGCCCCGCCGAAAACCACGGCGAACTGCCCGGAGGTGAGGCTGAGTCCCGCCCCCGCCGAGTAGGAGCTCCCGTCATCGATGCCGTCCGCAAAGCCGGACGGCACGTTTTTCAACCTGGTCCAGTCCACCGGGTTGCCCGACGCGTTCAGCGTCCCTGTTGTGTTGAGGCTCGACTGCGGGTAGTAGAGGGCGTCGTGGGCGTGGGACAGCCCGGCATAGAGCGAGGCATGTTCGTGGTCGGAGCGGGCGGTCGTCGTGGCCGATCCGGTGCCCCCGAACAGGATGGAGAAGACGCCCCCCGTCAGTGAGAGGCCGGAACCGGCCGAGTACGTGCCGGAGTCGTCCACCCCGTCGGCAAACCCCGCGGGGACGTTCTTCAGCCGTGACCAGTCCATGGGATTCGCGGGCGAGTTCAGCGTCCCGGGCAGGTCGAGCTCGGACTTCGCGTAGTGCGACGTGAGGTGGTCATGGTCGGCCCGAGCGACGGAGTTGGAGGCACCCGTGCCGAAGAACTGGACGGAGATCTGTCCCGAAGTGAGGAAGAGCCCGGCCCCCGCCGACTGGACCGAGTCGTTGTCGGCGCCGTCGGCGAAACCGGCCGGCACTCCTTTCAGGTCCGCCCAGTCGACGGGGTTCCCGGCGTCGTTGACGCCCCCCACCCCTCCGACTTCTTCGAAGTCTGCCCGAAGCGCGACCGGCAGGGTGTTCGTAATGCCACGGCTGTCGGACAGCTCAAGCAGGTAGTTGCCCGGCTCGACCTTCGAATACAGCCGTACCGTCTGGAGGTTCTTGCTGCGCGGGTCGAGGCGGAAGTCCACGGGCATCTCGTACCAGCCACTCTGCAGGAGACGGACGTCGCTGATCTTCGTCAGGTTCGTGCCCAGGAGGATCAGGACCGTGCCGCCATCGGCGCCGGCTTCACGCCCCTGGAGAATGGTCAGCACTTCCGGGTTCGAGGCTGCCTCCACCGGCGCCGGGAGGGTCAGGGGGACGAGGCAGAGAGCGAGGACCAGAGGGAAGATGGCACGTTTCAAGTGGGTCTCCTTTGCTGCTCCAGAGCCCGGCGAGGAAGCCGGCGCTGCTCCCTGAGTCCAGATGCCCCTCTGCGCGGACGCGGGAATCCGCTCGCGGGGGACCCTGCGGAGCCAGCGCGCGCAGGCGGCCCGCCTCTCCGGTCGGAAGATGCGACCGGGTATCATCTCCGCCCCGAGATGAGACGCCTCCTCCTCCTGATCCTGCTCCTCACGGCCGTGGCTCGGGCCGAGACGGCCCCGGCAGAGTCGGCGCTGACCCCTGCGGAGGGGGCCGCCGTGGAGGCCGTGCTCGCGGCGCTCGCGGCCGGTGACGCGGCGGGGCTCGCGACGCTGGCGGCCCGGGACGACCCCGACCCCTTCGCCGTCGCCGACGCCCTCTGCGCGCGGGGGCTTCACGACGAGGCCGCCGCGTTCGCCCGCGCCACGCCGCGGCCGGACACGGAGGCCCTCCCGGCCTACGTCGAGGGCCGCCGGGGGAAGAGCCCGGACCCCCGGGCCCGGCAGGCGCTGCGGGCGGTGATCGCCGCCTTCGCCGCCGGCAACCCGCCCGCGATGCTCGCCGCGGCCCGGGGCGCGGAGCATGGCGGCGACGACCTGACCGCGGCAAGGCTGAAGGGGGCGCTGGCCACCGCCATGCAGCTCTGCGGCGAGGTGGACGGGATCGCGGAGGCATACCGCCAGGCGGCGGTCGCCGCGGAGTCCATCGGGTGGATCTCGCGGGCGGCCGGCGCCTGGACGAACGCCGGTGTCTGCGAGGAGATCGCCGATCGACCGGCGGCTGCCCTCGACGCCTTCGAGCGCGCCCGCGCGCTGTGGATCCGCCGGGGCGACGAGGCGATGGCCGCGCAGCACCTCTGCTTCATCGGTGCCGCGCGTCACCGCCGGGGGGAGAGCGAGGAGGGCCTGGCGACGGCCCTGCGCGGGCTGGCCGAGGCCGAGCGGGCCGCCGTGGTCGAGCGCGTGGCCGAGTCGCGATCGATCGTCGCCGAGCTGCGTGCCGAGCGGGGCGAGTACGACGAGGCGATCCGGGCCGGGGAGAAGGCCGTGGGGGAGTACCTCGCCACGGAGGACCGGGCGAAGGCCGCCTTCGCGGCCCGCCAGGTCGCCCGGTGGCACGAAGCCCGCGGCGACCTGCCGGAGGCGCTGCGCTGGCAGCAGAAGGCCGTCGACTGGTTCGACGCGCTGGGCGATGCCCCGGCGAGCGTCCAGGGGCTCATCGAGATCTGTCACCTGCACTACGTGCGGGGCGAGACCACCACCGCCCTGGCCTTGGCGACGAAAGCCCTGGCGCTGGCCGAGACGCTGGGGGACCGGGGCCCCGGCGCACGCGCCGCTGCGCTGGCCGCGGTCGCCGCCGCGCGGGGACGTCTGGGCGAGCGGGACTCCGCCCGGGTCGCCGCCCGTGAGGCGCTCCGGCTCGTCGAGGGGCTGGGGGACCGACGGTTCCTGGCCGAGATCCTCGTCCGCGTCGCCGGGTGCGAGTCCGCCCTCGGGGAGGACGGGGCGGCGGTGACGATGTTGTCGCGAGCCCGTGCCATCGCCGAGGCCGCCGGCGACGCGCGGACCGAATCCGTGGCGCTGCGGGACCTCGCCGAGGTCAGGAGCCGCCGCGGCGAGATGGCGGAGGCGATCCCCCTCGCCGAGCGGGCCGTGGCCCTCGTCGTCGGCCGCCCGGAGTGGGAGGCGTCGGCCCGCCGGGTCCTGGGCCGGGTCCTGGCCCGGGCCGGTGACACGGCCCGGGCCAGAGCGCGACTCGAGGAGGCCCTCCGGATCTTCGAACGCCTCGGCCACCGGATCGAAGCCGCCGCGACGGCCGACGCCATCGGGAGCGTGCTCTTCGAGAGCGGTGCGCTGACCGAGGCCCGGGCGGCGAAGGAGCGGGCACGGGAGATCTACGCCGCGTCGGGAGACCGCCGGAACGAGGCCGTCGTCCGCGCCGGCCTCGCCGTCCTTTTCCTCCGGCTCGGCGACGCCACCCGCGCGGAGGCGACGCTCCGCGAGTCTCTCTCCGTGCTGGAGGCCGCCGGTCCGGGGCTGGCCCCCCAGGTCGGCGAGGTCCTGCGGAACCTCGCGCTGGTCCTGGCGATCGCCGGAGATCACGAGGAGGCGGGGCGACTCGTCGACCGGGCCATGCGGCTGGCCGAGGAGGACCGCGACGTGCTCTCGGCCGTCGCGGCGCTCGACGCGCGCGCCTGCGTCGACTCGCGCCGGGGGGACGATGCGGCGGCGCTGTCCGCCTGCCGGCGGGCGATCGAGACCCTCGGGACGCTGTCCCGCGGTCTTCCCGACGAGGCCTCCGCCGCCACGCGCGGCCGGATCCCCGACCTGTTCGCCAACACCGTTCTGATCGCGGCGAGGCTCGGTGACGTCGCGGGCGCGGTGTGGGCCATCGAGGCGGGCAGGGCGTGGGCATTCCTCGATGGACTGCGAGTCCGCGACCGCCTCGCGGAGCATGATCTGCCCCCGTCCCTGGCCGCCGCCGAGCGCGACGCCCGGGCGCGGGAGGCCACCGCCGCGGCGGCGGTGCGACGCGCCGCGGCGTCGGGGGAGCGCGTCGCTCTGCGCGCCGCGTGGAAGGAGTGCGACGACGCCCGGGAGGGGGTGCGCGAGGTCGTCGAGCGTATCCAGCGGGAAGAGAAGGCCGCGGCGGCGGTCGGGTGGCCGGCGCCATCCGGGCTCGCGGACATCGCGGCCCGCCTGCGGGACGGGGAGGCCTACGTCGCGTTCAGCCGTGCGCCCGACGCGCCCGGCAACTCCCCCATGGCCCTCGTCGTGACCCGTGCGGGCGCCTGGCTCACGGGACTGGGCCCCCAGCAGGCGATCGACGCCGCCTGCGCGGAACTCGGGAACTGCCCCGCGGACGCCGATCCTACGGCGGCCGTGGCGGACCTGCGGCGCCTCGTGGTCGCCCCCCTGCCGCTGGCGGGCGTGCGACGGGTCCTCGTCTCCCCGGATGGCCCGCTGTCCTTCGCTCCGCTGGCGCTGCTGTTCCCGGACCACGAGGTCTGCGGCGTGCCCTCCGCGACGGTGTACGGGTTCCTGCGGGACCGCGCCGGCCCGCGGGGCGAAGGGGTCCTCGCGCTCGGGGACCCCGCCTACGCCCCCGGCACGTCCTTCCCGCGGCTCCCCGCCTCCGGCCGGGAGGCCCGGGCCGTGGGCGACGTCGCCCTCACCGGGGAGCAGGCCACGGAGCGCGGGCTGCGCGAGGCGCTGGCGAAGCGGTCGCGCTGGCGGGCGGTCCACCTGGCCTGCCATGGCCTCATCGATGCCGTGCGGCCGACTCTCTCCGCGCTGGCGCTCGCGCCGGAGGGAGACGACGACGGCCTCCTCACCGCGCTCGACGCGTTTCGCCTCCGGATGCCGGCGGATCTCGTCGTCCTCTCCGCCTGCGAGACCGGCCGTGGGAGGGTCTTCCGCGCCGAAGGCATCGTCGGGCTGACCCGCGCGTTCATGCACGCCGGCGCGCCCCGCGTCCTTGTCTCGCTGTGGAAGGTCGACGACGAGGCGACGGCCGCGCTCATGGCGCGGTTCTACGGGGCGCTCGCCGCCGGCGAGCCCGAGGTCCGGGCGCTGCGGACCGCGCAGGAGCACGTCCGGTCGCAGTCCCGCTGGAGCCATCCGGCGTACTGGGCGGCGTGGGTCCTGTGGGGCCTGCCCGACTGACCCTGGTCGCCACGGTGCGGGGACACTCTCCGTTTTGCGTCGCGAGTCCTGACGGTGCGCTACGATGGCGGTCCGTCCGGGCCGGACCGCGGCCCCCCTTGAAGGAGACCACCCCCATGAAGCGACTGTTCGCGTTCACCCTCTGTGCCGCCGCGCTCGCCTGCCTCGGCTACGCCTACGCCGAGGGCGAGGGCGAGGAAGCCAAGGCCCCGCCGGCCGACCCCGTCAAGGAGGCCGTCACCCACATCGATGCGGGCAAGGCCGCCCTCCTCGAGGGCAACACCGAGGCGGCCCTCGACCACCTGCAGAGGGCCATCGGCCTGATCCAGGCCGGCATGCAGAAGCGCCTCGAGGCGTTCATGCCGGCGGCGCCCGCGGGCTTCCTCAAGGGCGAGGTCAACACCAACAGCGGGTCCTGGGGCTCCGGCGAGCAGGCGGTCCAGATCACGACCGTGTCCTGCGACTACACGCGCGAGGGAGAGGACGAGAGCGGGATGACGGTCGGCGTGGAGTTCTCCAACTCCCCGCAGATCTACGAGAGCATGAAGGCGATGGTCGAGATGTACGACTCGCCGGAGTTCCGGGCGGCCATGGCCGCGAATCCGGACATGACGCTCGAGAAGGTCGAAGGGGGAGGCTTCACGGGCTGGCTCACGGTCAACAAGGGCGAGAGCGCCCAGATCGTCGCCATCGCGAAGGGTCTCCTCGTCCAGATCAACGTCAGCACGGACGACGCCGCCGTGGCGAAGACGTTCTGGGCCGCGCTGGACCACAAGGGCCTCGCCTCCGCCGTGAGCGGGAAGTAGGCCGTTCCTTGGCCGGGGACCGCCGCATCCTCGTTCTCGCGATGCTGGCGGTCCTCTGCCTCGCGGCGCCGGCCTGCGGTCCCTGGCCGGCGCCGCCGGGCCTTTCGCCCGATCTCTCGCTCTCCTTCGCCACCCTCACCGAGAGCGAACTCGTAGTCTGCCTCGTGGGGGACGGTTTCGCCCTCCGCGTCCTGTGCCCGCGTGGTCCGGGCGCGCTCCCTCACGGTGTCCGCACGCCGCGCCTCGCGGAGTTCTGCCAGGGCGAGGACCTGGCCACGTACTACCGCCCGAGCGCCGGCGTCCCCACGCCTCCGGTGCCGGGGACGATCTTCTACCTCCGGCGCCCCGTCGAGGACCTCGCGGTGACGGTCCTGTCGGGCCACGGCGCCCGGGAACCCGCCGGCTGGCTCGAGGTCGCCCTCTCGGAGTTCTCGGCGGGGCGGGATCGGTTCGGCCCGACCGGCCCGCTGCGCCTTCCGCTGCGCGGGCCGTATCCGTGACACCTCCCGGGACGGAGCGCTCCGGTCTTCACCGCCAGGGGTTGACCCCTAGCCCGGTCCCCTGAGTTCGAGGCCTTGAATGAACGCGGCGGCGTCCTTCAGGTTGGTGAACGTGACCTTCTCCTTCCATCCGTGCATCCAGTGATCCCAGACGGAAGCGACCTCCTTGTCTGGCCCTCCTTCCTCTGCCTCCCAGCCGATGATGGGCTTGTCGAGTGCCGCTGCGTACCCGATCTGCCACGACGTGTCCATCCCGTATCTGGGGAGTATCACGACGGCCACGTCCGCCCCTGCGAGCAGGCTGATGGCGGCTTCCTTCGCACGGAGCGGGTAAGCCGAGGGGAACCCGTCCCCCAGCTTCAGCAGGTCCTTGGGCAGAATCAGGCTCCTCGCCGTCTTGTCCAGACCGCTCGCTCTCAGTCTTGCCATGGCGTTCTCGTTCTGGAACGAACCACAGACATAGACCGACTTGCCGCGGCACTCCCCCTCGATGGAGGTGAGGCTGTCGTACCTGCTGTAGATGTGCCAACCGTGCATGAAGTTGTCGCTGAACACCCTCCTGTGGATCTTCCTCCGTGAGAGGAGCACACGGAGGTCCTGGCTCACCCCGATCACCCGGATCTGCCTGGCCTCCGCGAACCCCATCTCCCAGGCCGAATCGAGGCCATAGAGATCGAGGTCGACCACCACGCAGTCACTCTCCAGGATCGCTTTGGTGCAGACCTCACGCACGGCGCGTCGCTGGTCGCCCCCGACCGCCGAGACCTGACTTTCGGTCACCAGTTCACCGGGCAACGTCACTCCGATCCCGGCGGATTCGAGGTACTGCCTGACGTTCTTGTTCCGGTCGACATTGCGGTGGGGCGCGCACCAGTAGACCACAGGGCGGCTTCGGGCGCCCTGGAGCCGGATCTTCGGGTCCACGAGTACCCTGTCGAACGCCACTCTCAGTGTCGCGGACGCTACGCCGACGGCCGGGCGGAGGCTATCCCGAGTGCTGCCGGCGTATGTGACCGCAGTGATGCCCTCCAGGTCCGTCGGCAGGTCCGGCCTGTTGTCCTCGTTGTAGAGCATAAAAGTCCTGGCGACCCCGAGGATCCCCATGCAGAGCCCCAGCTCGAAGATGACGTTGTCTCGAGGACACCGCAACGGCCTGTCACGCTTCCTGACCGGGTCATCCGGAGTCAGGACCATGACCGCGAAGTCGCAACTGCGGATTGTCTGGACCAGTGATGCGAGGGAGTACTCGGCCGGCGGGAACGCCCCATGCCTCCAGAACAGCGGTTCTGCTTTCGGAGACAGCCCCTGAGCGAGTGCTTCCGCGACACTCTCACCTTCTGCGGAAGACCCGATGAAGACCTTGGGCTTCTTCATGCCTACGCCTCCAATGCCCCGGTCGGGGACACCATGTCGCCGCGGCAGATTCCCAGCCGCCATCCCATCGAGAGCCTCGCCCAGTATAGCCAATGGGCGTCGCCTTTCCCCTGCGGTGGTGCTGGTCGGCAGTCTGAGGCGCACTCTCCGCCGGTCCGAGAGCCGGCCGCTTGTTCCCGGCCAAAGGCCGCTCAGTGCAAGGCCTGGAGATGGCGGCCGTGGCCCCGGGGGTCAGAGGGCTCTGAGCGGCACGCGGCAGTCGGAGCAATCGCCGTCCGGCTTCTCGTAGGCCGCGCCGCAGCGCGGGCAGCGGGCCCGCTCGGTGGGGTGGGAGGCCGGGTCCGGGGCGAGCAGCGCCTCCGGGTCCTCGCCGGCCTCCCGCACGACGGCCTCGTAACGCTCCCGCAGACGGTCGCGGAACCACGCCGCGGTCCCTTCCGCCTCCGGTGACGGCGGGTCGCCCACCGGGGGCCGGGGGTGCGCGGCGTCCCGCAGGAGGCGCCGGGCGAAGTCCCGGAGGACTTCCTTCCCGCAGAGCGCCATGGCTCCGGAGAGCGGGTGCAGGTCCGCGAGGAGGGGGCGAGACAGCAGGTCCGCCGCCCTCAGCGCCGCCGGCGGGAAGAACACGAGCGCCGGCAGGTGGCGCAGGAGGTCCCCGGTGTCCCCCGGGCGGAGTCGCCGGTGCGCGAGCGCGTAGAGGATCGCGACCGCCGCGTCGAGACCGCCGATGACGACGAGCGCCGGCGCCCACAGATTCGCCGGCGCCACCGTCTGCGCCGCCGCCGGGATCCCGGCGAAGAGGACGAGGAAGAGCAGGTTCCCGGCGAGACGGAGGCCCGCCGTCTCCCGGCGGAAGTCCGCCACGCGCCGGCGGGCCTCCGCCGGGTCGCGCATCGGGGCTATCCCCGCGGCCAGGACCTCCGCGCGCCGGGCCTCCGGCGCCGCGGCCGCCCGC
>JADHED010002351.1_pt1 | contig 13356 bp, 7 predicted proteins | sample 8952041 | NCBI WGS metagenome assembly JADHED01 (sample SAMN16124423, study PRJNA663239) | bioreactor sludge metagenome | isolation source: sludge (control) | place: India:Bengaluru | collected 2018-09-08
GGATATAGATGGACAGGACCGAATAGTTTCTCCTCAGTTTTGCAAAATCCGCAAATACTTTCAGCACAGCCTGTAGCTACTGGGGTGTACTATCTCAGCTCATCAAAGCTTGGATGTTACTCACGTCCGGATACTGTCTCTGTCCGTGTTACTCCCAAACCTTCAATAAATGCTATCAGTAGTAATTCACCTGTATGTGAACAAAGTGCGTTAAACTTATTTGCAAACTCTCCTACTGGTACATCATACACTTGGAGTGGTCCAAATAGTTTTTCATCCGGGTTGCAAAATCCTGTTATTGCGAATGTACAGCTTGCAGCTGCGGGTACATACTCGGTATTTACAACGTTGAATGGTTGTAATTCAAACACAGTTACAACATTTGTTGTTGTGAATCCTAAGCCTGTAATAGGGGGCGTTTCTTTTGCTGGTACTACTGCTTGTGGGGCTAGCAATGGATCAATAACATTATACGGCTTAAATATTAACAAGAACTACACATTGCATTTTTACAAAAACGGGATTGCACAACCTGCAACAATACGCAATTCCGGTGCAACCGGTACAATCGTAATGTCTGGTCTGAATTCTGCTACCTATTCAAAAATTACCGTATCATTATTAGGGTGCGCTTCAGATACAACCAATCCAATATTTGTACCTGATCCTAATCCTCCGGTTGTTAATTCTTCAAACAATTCTCCTGTTTGCCAAGGGGATACATTTTCTATTTATGCAACAGCAGACTCTACTGGTGTTACATGGTTATGGAGTGGTCCGGGTGGGTTTACATCCACATTTCCAGTAGTCAGTATTCCTAATGCACTGCCATCTCAGTCGGGAAATTATATTTTAACCGCAACCAAAAACAATTGTGTTTCGGCTCCCGATACTACTTATGTAACAGTACACCCCACACCTGCATCTCCTAATGCAACAAATAATGGGCCATTATGCTCAGGAAACACTGTTGTTTTGCAGGCTGATAGTTTTTTAAACGGATTTTATTCATGGTCCGGTCCGAATGGATTTATTGCCTCTACAAGGGTGGCTAAGATATCTAATGGACAACCTATTCATTCGGGAGTATATTCAGTAATTGCTACAGTAAATGGTTGTGTTTCACCTGTCAGTACAACTACAGTATTGGTAAATCCAACCCCTGCTCCGGTTATTGGAAGCTATACAGTATCTAATACCACAACGTGTTTTGGTAGTGATGGTAGCATTACATTAGGTGGTATCGACACCAGTCAACACTTCATTGTAACATATAAAAAGAATGGTGTAGCTCAGACACCTGTAACATATTTGTCTACTGCTACCGGTTATATAATAATACCATCATTGACAGCCGGAACATACTCTGAAATTAAGATAACCGCAACTACCGGGTGTTCATCAGATCCGTTACCTGATATTGTTGTTTCAGATCCGCCACCACCTGTTATATCATTAGCGCTGAAAAGTAATCCTACTACTTGCTTAGGTACTAATGGCAGCATCCTTGTCGGGGGTATGACAAGCGGTAGCCTGTATATTGTTAGTTATTCAAAAAATGGAGTAGTCCAGCCTGGTTTTTCTGCCACTACAGATGCTTTAGGCAGAATTATTATTCCGTCATTAGGCGCAGGTTCTTACACCATAACAACAACCATTCGCAATTGTGTATCAAATATTTTAGGCCCGGTGGTTTTAACCGACCCTAACCCACCTGTTGTAACAGTGTCAAATAATACGCCAATATGTGAGGGCAGTACTATTAATCTATATGGTACAAGCGATTCTGTTGGGGTTACATGGTCTTGGACTGGTCCTTGGGGGTATACTTCTATTCTCCAAAATCCCAGCATTGCAAACAGCTTGCCTATTCATTCCGGTACCTATACATTGATAGCAACTAAGAACAACTGTAATTCACAGCCTGCTGCTACAGTAGTAATTGTAAAACCAACGCCAAATAGTCCTCTGGCATCAAATAACGGACCTGTTTGTGAAGGAGATGTATTACAATTGTATGTAACAACAATTCCGAATACCACATTTTTGTGGACTGGTCCAGGAGGTTTTACATCTACCAGCCAATCTCCTGTTTTTTACCCGGCTACCCTGGTCAATGCCGGAACTTATACCGTCGTTGTTAATGCCGATGGGTGTTTATCGCCACCGGTTAGTACTGTAGCTGTAATTAATCCAAAGCCTTTGGCACCAAAAGTTTCACCATCTCTTATTACGTATTGTGAGGGTAGTATTACATTACCTCTCTCGGCCGTAGGTGCAAACCTAAAATGGTACGACACTGCATTAGCGGGTAGTCCTTCTATTGTTGCGCCATTACCTTCCTCTGCCAAGCCAGGGGTGTATTATTGGTATGTATCTCAAACCGTTAATAATTGTGAGAGTCCAAGGGCTAAAATACAGGTAGTCATTGAAGCTAAATCCTCAATGCCAAATATTGTAGATACAGTTATATACTGTCAGTATGCCAATGCAACACCCCTATATGCTGCAGGCTCAAATATTAAATGGTACACAGTTGCTTCGGGTGGTTCATACACTACTATTTCTCCTGTTCCTTCAACCTCTGTAGCAGGTGTATTCAATTGGTATGTTACCCAAACAGACTTTAGAGGGTGTGAAAGTGACAGGCGAAAGATTACAGTTATTATACACCCTGCATTAAAAACTGATATTGTTGTTAGTGCATTAGATATATGTGCAGGAGATACACTTATAGTAACTGATACTGCTAACAATAATCGAAATACTACACATACTTGGAGTTTTGATGGTGCGCAAGTATTATCGGGAGATAATAGAGGTCCCTATTTGCTGAAATGGCAAAGCGCAGGTGTCAAGAGGATATTGTTGAAATTGACGGACGGTTATTGTAGCCATCAGGATTCTGTTATTGTAACTGTGCATGCTTTACCTGAAGCAAGATTTGATTTACAAAACTATGCTTGCGTGAATGAACAGGTATTTGTTTCAACTAAGCTGAAAGGTGCAAAGAATATATTGTTCAGCACCGATGGTGGTGTAGTAGCGGAGAAGGTAAAAGATAGTTTGTATAAAATCCGCTGGTTGTTTGAGGGGATGAAAGTTGTAAAGCTAAGAGTAAGGTCAGAGCAAGGATGTATCTCTCAGGAGTCTTCAGATACAATTTATATACATGAAAATCCTGTTGTAGAAATACAAGATGTCAGCACCAGGAGTATTTGTATTGGTGATACTGTTAGCATAAAAGCATCGTACGATGAAAAATTGATATATTCTTGGAGTGGTGAAGGAAGATTTATCATAAAAGAGAACAATACTGTTTTAGTATCAAAAAAGCACGGGGGCTTAGTATTAGTCACAGCTAATAATATCTATGGTTGTTCCGCTGCAGATAGTATATATATTATTACAGAAAACTGTTGTGATATTTCATTGCCCGATGCTTTTAGCCCTAATGGCGATGGTAAAAATGATATTTTCAGAATAATATCAGCTGGTAATCAGGTAATTAAGAATTTCATAGTTGTAAATAGATGGGGGCAAAAAGTATTTGAGACAACCACTCAAAATAAAGGGTGGGATGGACGATTGAACGGTGTGCCGCAAGATATTGGAACATATATTTATTATGTTAAATATTTATGTACAGATGGTCGAACAATTGAGAAGAAAGGCGAGGTTGTTCTTATAAAATAAAGCTCATTATCTGTGTTTGATCATCATAATGCTCACTATATATTTCTATCGCTTCTTGCTTCGTAAAAAGGCATTAATAATGACGTTTCTATTACATTATTATAGAAATTCTGTGACAAAAAACTTTGCAATTTTTTAACAGGAATAGCTATCTTTGGTTCTATTCTTAATTACGTATATTAATAACATACAAATGATAAAAAAGTCTATTTTGTGTTTGTCGGCCGTATTTACTATGGCCAATGCTCAAGCCCAAAGTTGTGCTACCGATGAGGTAAACAGCGACTACAGAAGGCTGTATCCTGTTATTCAGCAATATCAACAACAACTGGAGAAAGAGTATCAGACTGATATGGCAGCTAAAAGGCTGACAAATACCGTAGCATCAAAAAAATACCCTTACACGCCAAGTAAGGATAGTAACTATGCTAAGGTGTACATACCTTTGGTTGTTCACATAGTGCACGATTACGGTACCGAATATATCAGTGATAATGAGATTTACGAGTGGGTTAATAGAATGAATGTTACGTTCAGAAAGCAAAATTCTGATATTGCTAGTGTCATAGCTCCATTCAAACCGTATGTAGGCAATCCTAATATTGAATTTGTACTTGCAAAGAAAGACCCTGCAGGAAATCCAACAACAGGTATCACTCGCAGACAGCACTATCTTACCACTGGTGGCGATGATCAGGCTAAATTTGATTTGTGGGCTCCACAACGTTACCTGAATATCTGGTTAATCAGGAGGATTGGTCGTGGTGCATCTGCTGGTGTTGTAGCTGCATATTCTACATTCCCTGCAACAGCTGCTGGCTTTTCATTTTATGATGGTATAATTGGTGGCGCAGGATTCATAAATTCTAACAGGACTTATGAGCATGAAATTGGTCACTATCTGAATCTTTATCACCCTTGGAATAACAGCAATAAAGCTGTGAGTGAAGATTGTGGTGATGATGAAGTTGATGATACACCTCCAACTACAGGTCACTTTGGCTCTGGTAAAGCTGGTGCTCCACAAAGTGGTGGTAACTGTAATCTGGATACGGTATTGTATGATACTAAATGTGCTACTGGTTATTACAAAGTATACACTGCTGCTGGTGGCGCTAATGATACAGCAGATTTTCCTGATACTACTAACGTTCAAAATATAATGGACTATGCAGATTGTCCAATCATGTTTACCCACATGCAGGTAGATAGGATGCGTTCTGCATTGAAGAGTTCTGTTGGTAACAGAGATAACCTCATTAAGGAAGATAACCTGAAAATAACTGGTGTTATGACAGCAGCAGGTACTATTGCTCCTAAAGCTGATATGAAGCCGGTTGCAGATTTTTCTATAGAAAAGGTAACAGGTATTTCTCCTGAGCGTTCTTATTTCCTGTGCGCTGGTGAGAAACAATTCAATTTCAAAAACCAAAGTTGGAGAGATACTATTAGTAGTATTTCATGGACTTTCTCTAATGGAGCTACGCCTTCTACAGCTACTAATAATACTGTTGGTGTTAAGTTCGCAGACCATGGTTGGGTAACAGTTAAACTGACAGCTTCTTCTAATGCAGGTGATTCTACTGTAGAAAAGAAGGAAGTTTATGCTGCTAACCCGAATGATAAAATTAATCCTAATGGCTTTTATCAGGAATTCAATGATGCAGCTGAGAATGATAAATGGCCAATGTTCAACTATTATAAGAATGATTTCAAATGGGAATTGTCGAATGTAGGTTATTACGATAATTCTTCTATAGTATACAGAGGCTTTGACTATCGTAGTGGATATAATGCATTGATTGGTGCTGCTTCTGCATATGCTAATCCTCAGAAACTTTCTGGAGACTTTGATGATTTCTTCAGCAGAGCATTCGATCTTTCTGGTATGAAGACAGGAAACTGTAACTTGAACTTCATGTATGCTGGTATGTGGAGAATCAATGACTACGCTCTGATGCAAGATTCTTTAGAAATTGCTTACTCTACAGATTGCGGTAGTACTTGGACTAAATTGACTTCTTTAACCAAAGCAGATTTAGTTAGAGGCAATCAAGCAGTAGCTTATGCTCCGCTTTCAATGGATGACTGGTCTTTGAAGAGCATAAACATTCCGGAAGGTGCTCGTCAGGAAACTGTTTATTTCCGTTTCCGTTACAAGCCATTTGCTAACTTCAACTTCGGTGACCAAAGTGTAGGCAATAACTACTACATCGATCGTATTAATATCAGCTCTTTCCCTCAAGGTGTTAATACATTGGTTGGTGGAAACAACAATATTGTTGTTGCTCCAAACCCAACTACTAAGGAAGCTTATGTTGTGGTTCGTGGTAACATGGGTGCACAATCTGTAGTTACTGTAACTGATATCACAGGTAAAGTAGTATATCGTACAGAACAGGTGCTTTCTTCAAATGTAAGCCGTGTTGAAATTCCTGCTAGTGCTATTGAAACTAAAGGTATTTACATAGTAAATGTAGTAGCTGGTAACGAAACAAAAACAGAAAAATTGGTTGTGAGGTAATCACCCCCGTTTCTCAATATTGTAAGAAGCCTCCTGATATCAGGAGGCTTCTTCATTTTTATAATTTTATGATTACTTACTGGATTTAACTGTTATTTTTGTCTAAAGCATTTTCTCTGAATGAACGATTCAACAATTGTTTCTATTAGGAACGGTAATATATTTCAAGGTAATAGCCTTATCCTTAGTAACGTTAATTTTCAGGTTGCGAAGGGAGAGTTTGTATATATGATTGGTAAGACGGGTAGTGGTAAATCAAGCCTGTTGAAAACATTGTACGGAGATTTGTATCTGCGTGAAGGACTAGGCGAGGTTGCCGGATTTAATTTGAAAGACCTTAGTTGGAAAACTGTACCGCTTCTACGTCGTAATCTGGGTATTGTATTTCAGGATTTCCGTTTGCTCACAGACAGGAATATTCATGATAATCTGGAATTTGTACTTACGGCAACGGGCTGGAAGGACAAGACCCTGATGAAAGAGAAAATCGAAAATGTATTGAACAAAGTAGGGTTGAAAGGCAAGGGCTTTAAAATGCCTTACGAAATGTCTGGTGGTGAACAGCAACGTGTAGATATAGCACGTGCGTTACTCAACAATCCTAAGCTGATAATAGCGGATGAGCCAACAGGAAACCTTGATCCGGATACTACAGATGAAATCATGCAGTTGTTGTTCAATATCTGTCGCGATTATCATACAGCTTTCATTATGGCTACTCACGACTATGGTATAATTCAGAAGTACCCGGCACGTGTAGTACGCATAGAGCACGGTGGGGTAAAAGAAATATCTGCTGTAGGTTTGTAAAATTACTTTAAGATAAGTCGGCGAATCATTTTGCCTATGCTGAATATCCACAAAAATGGTATCAGTAGGAGCAATAGTATATTGTGTTTGTAGATAGATGTATACAAACGCAATTCTCCTTTGCGCATTTTCCAAATATTGCCAGATGCACCTCCTGTGCTGAGTTGTGGTCTGCCTAATACCGTATAGGCATCATTTAGCCAATGTACTTTATACTTATATGCTACGCGTATAGATAGCTCGTGGTCTTCACAATATCGATATGATTCATCGAACCTTAACGGCATGCTTTTGCGAAGTGCAAGGCATGATGGTTGATACGGGTTTTTCAGTAAAACAGATATGTAGCTAAGTGTGGATAGGTTGTTTGTTCGAGCAGTTTTTTGTTGTGCGGACAGAACATAGGGATGCCCCAAATAAACAACTTCATTATTCTTACTGAATACATCATGTATAGCAACAAGCTTTTCAGGCAGCCATGTATCATCACTATCCAGGAAAGCAATAACATCTCCTGTCGCTTCATTTATGCCTCTGTTGCGTGCTGCAGAAGGGCCTTGATTGGTTGATTGGCGTAATAGCTTTACTGCTTTATACTGTGCAACTACATCGCAAGTGTTATCTGTGCTTGCATCATCAACCACGATTATTTCATGCGGTTGCATGGTTTGTTGCATGCAAGATGCTATAGCCTTAGCTATGCTTGCAGATGCATTGTAGGCAGGTATCACAACGCTTATTTTCATCTGGCTGATGTTTTAGTATTGAATACATCACTCCATACCTTTAGTAAAGTCTTCTCCTCATTTTGCCAGCAATAGTGTTCGCGTGCCAGCAGGCAATTTTGTTGCAGCCTGTTATAGTATTCAGTATCGTTCAATAGTCTGTTCAGTGCTGTTGCTATTTCTTCAGGTGTCATAGGGTCGTTTATCAATGTGCCTATGACATAGCGTTCGTTTACTTTAATGTACTCAGGGAAATTCATGCATATCTGCGGTACGCCATTGTGCATATAATCAAAGAAACGATTGGCAAGTGAATATTCATTGCTCTTACTAATGGCATGAAACAGCGTAAGCCCTATATAGGCATTGATGGTGTATTGCTTCAAATCATCGGGCGGTACAAAGCCTTTAAATTCAATTTTATCTTGCACATTATACTTCTCTGCAAGCTCCTGAGCCTGCGTAAAGAAATTACCACCACCACATACTATCAGCTTCGTATCTACAAACTGCATAGCAGGTATTAGTTCTTCAAAACAACGGCCTTCATTCACCCACCCTTGATACAAGATGTATTTCTCTTTCTTTTCAGGTATCGTCAGCGGACGTAATACAGTAGCATTCCGTACTACTGCAAAGTCCTTATTGTATTTCTCTTTAAAATACAACGCACAATATTCGCCCACTGTATAGTTGTGTTGGCATTGTGGTACGGTGTGGTGTTCTATCCATTCCCACATACGTTTCACGCCAGGGCGTGTTACCACTTCTTTCAGCTCTGTAAACAGCTCGTGTGCATCATATACATATGGCTTGCTTTTGATGCGTGCAGCATAATAGTCGGGTAGTATCGTGTCTAGGTCTATGGCACAGATAGCATCAAATCTTTTAAATAGCAGGTAGAAAAATAGCACGAACCAGTAGCCTGCATATAGAAGCTTACCCTGTTCTGCAATAATAGGCAGACGCACCTGCGCAAACGGTCGCTCAATAAGCGGTTTGCTCTTCTTTCTTTTAAAGCCTATTAATGTGACTTTGTAGCCTGCTGAAACCAACGATGTGCAAATGCGTATCATTCGCTGATCATAGTTCAGGTCGTTGGTTACGGTCAGTATGATATGTTTGGATTTGCCCATTTATGCTAAGGTTGTAAAAATAAACTTTTTAAACTTGCGTTTTATTTTAGTAATTCGCACTATGCCTGCAAAACGCATCCTTATACTAACCAATCGTGTGCCATATCCGTTGAACGACGGTGGCAACCTGGCTACCAATGCCATGGTGCGTGGTTATGCATCGCAAGGGTGGGAGGTGTATTTACTGTCTATGAATACGAGCAGGCACAGCGTAGGCAAGGATGTACTGAACGGGCTTTATAAAGACATCTACAAGTTTGAGACTGTAGATGTAAACAATGATGTATCAGCACTTGGGGTTCTGCAAAATTTACTCTTTAGCAAGCAGCCCAACCATGCGCAGCGCTTTATGCACACGCATTTTCAGGATGCAATCTTTAATGCTATCAGCAGTTTCAACCCCGATGTAGTACAGGTGGAAAGTGTTTTTATGTCGGACTATTTGCCTGCCATTAGAAAAGCAATCAATGCAGTGTTGACACTCAGATTGCACAATATAGAGTGGCAGGTGTGGCAGCGGGTAGCAGACGCAGCAGGCAATCCGTTAAAGAAATGGTACCTGTCTAATCTTTCTGCCCGTATCAAAGAATACGAACAGCAAGTGTGGCAAGGCTACGATTTGTTGATACCTATTACAGATACAGATGCGGATGTTGTTCGCAATAGCATTGCTCCTAAACAAATGCTCACCATACCTTTTGGTATAGATACGGCTAATATAAAACTACAAGCCAACGAAAGCCTGATTGGTTATCACATTGGTGCTATGGACTGGCTACCCAATCAGGATGCAATTAAGTGGTTTGTTTCAGATGTATGGCCCGTAGTCAGGAACCAAAACCCCGATTTTCAATTCTACTTCGCTGGCCGTAATATGCCTGATGCTTTCAAAGCATTAAGTGGTAACGGTATACAATGTTTGGGAGAGGTAGCAGATGCTGCATCTTTCATTGCAGATAAGAAAATACTCATTGTGCCCCTCCGCTCAGGTGGTGGCATCAGGGTGAAGATATTGGAAGCCATGGCTGCAGGGAAACTCGTTATCAGCACCACAACAGGCATGCAGGGTATAGATGCAGTTTCGGGAAAACACTACTTGTTGGCAGATACCCCTCAGGCATTTGCAGATGCTATCCAACTCGCTTTGACAAATGCCTCTATGGTAAGCCAGATAGCTAATGAAGCGTCTTTATTGGTCAAAAAGCTATATAATAATGAGCTTCTAGCTGTCGGATTATCCTCTAAATTACAGCAACTACTGGCTGATAGATAGATGCTTTTAATGTGTTCTGCCTTCCGTGCTGCATTTTTACCGTTTCGTCCGTTTCCATCAGCATAATTGATACCTCTATACACCATTTACATACAATAGGTTGTACCTTTGTACCCCGATATTTTAATGAAAATATCAAAGACAAAGAGATAATATGTTAGATACTATTGAATCGGCGCTCGAAGACCTCCGTAACGGAAAACTATTGATAGTGGTAGATGATGAGGATCGCGAGAATGAAGGTGACTTTGTAACCGCAGCGCGCAATGTAACTCCCGAAATAATCAATTTCATGTCAAAACACGGCCGTGGGTTGATATGTGCTCCTATAACAGAAGAACGTTGTACCGAACTGAACCTGAACCTGATGGTACAGGATAATACAGTATTGCACCAAACACCGTTTACAGTATCTGTAGACCTGATAGGGCAGGGTTGTACAACAGGTATATCTGCTCACGATCGTGCAAAAACGGTACAGGCATTGATAGACCCTAATACAAAACCCGAAGACTTGGGCCGCCCTGGTCATATATTTCCATTAAGGGCGCGTGGTGAAGGTGTACTGCGTCGTTCCGGCCATACTGAAGCGACGGTAGATTTGGCTCGCCTGGCTGGTTTTGAGCCTGCCGGTGTATTGGTAGAAATCATGAACGATGATGGAACCATGGCTCGCCTGCCGGAACTGATGGAGATAGCTAAGAAATTTGACCTGAAAATCATTTCTATAAAAGACCTGATTGCGTATCGTCTGCGTACAGAAAGCCTAATTGAAGAAGAAGTACGTGTGCAGATGCCTACCAAACATGGCAATTTTGAACTCATCGCTTTCCGTCAGACAAATACAGGCGAGCAACACCTAGCACTGAAAAAAGGTGATTGGACAAAAGACGAACCTGTACTGGTACGTGTACACAGTTCTTGCTTTACAGGCGATATCTTGCATTCGCTCCGTTGCGATTGTGGCGACCAGCTGCAAGCTGCAATGGAAATGGTTGAGGCAGAAGGTAAAGGTCTTGTGCTGTATATGAATCAGGAGGGCAGGGGCATTGGCTTGATGAACAAGCTGAAAGCCTACAAGCTTCAGGAAGAAGGTAAAGATACTGTTGAAGCAAACCTGGCACTTGGTTTCAAAAACGACCAACGCGATTATGGTGTAGGAGCGCAAATATTGCGTCATATGGGTGTTTCTAAAATAAGGCTGATGAGCAACAACCCACGCAAACGTGCGGGCTTGCTGGGCTATGGTTTGGAAATAGTAGAGAATGTGCCTATAGAAATAAAACCCAACCCGCACAACGAGTTTTACCTGCAAACAAAACGCGACAAGCTGGGACACGAAATATTAAAATAGTATTTTGCGCAAAACTGCCAGCCCGTTTTGAAGTTTCTCTTTTTTGCCAACAGGGTACCGTATCCGCCATATCGTGGCGATAAGTTGAAGATTTTCAACCTTGCAAGAAGGTTGTCAAAGTCTCACGAACTGCATTTGCTCACTTTTGCGCAATCGCAGGAAGACCTGACGTACAAAGAAGAGCTCGAAAAAGTTTTCACGAAAGTACATTTCATATACCTTCCCAAGTGGCGTTCAGCACTCAACTGCCTTGCGGCCTTGTGGGATGGCACACCGCTACAGGTGTTGTATTTCCGTTCTGCTGCCATGCGCCAGAAGCTGGAAGAAGTATTGGTTGCTGATAAGTTTGATGCCATACATGTGCAGCATCTACGTATGAGTCCATACTTGGCAAATCATAAAGATTTACCCCGTATACTCGATATGCCTGATGCATTCTCTTTGTATTGGGAACGCAGGATGAAGGCACAGCAGAATCCTCTCAAAAAGATTTTTGAAACCATAGAGCAGAAGCGTGTATTGAAGTATGAGCGCATCATGCATGAGTACAACATGTCTTTGGTATGTTCGGCAGAAGACCTTACTTACCTGAAGGAGCAACATAGCATCAGCAATATCAACCTGCTGCCTAATGGTGTAGACCTTGACACTTTTAAAGCAGGTGGGCACGATTATAGTCATAACCATACATTGCTCTTTACAGGCAATATGGACTATGCTCCTAATGTAGATGCAGTGCAATACTTTGTAGAAGAAGTGTTCCCTATTATCAAGCAACAACACCCACAAGCTAAGTTCATCATTGCAGGACAACGCCCTGTAAAGAAAGTGCTGGACCTTGCAACTGAAGATATACAGGTGACGGGCTTCATAAAAGACCTTGCTGCTGTTTATAATCAGGCGAGTGTAGTAGTGGCACCACTAAGATTTGGTGCCGGTACACAAAATAAAGTATTGGAGGCTATGGCGATGGGCGTGCCTGTTGTGTGTTCTAATATAGGCTTCAAAGGTCTTGGTATAGAAAGTGGTGAAGGTGCCATAATGCAAACAGACCCGCAGCAGTTTGCACAAAATGTAATACAACTGCTGAACAGCCAACAAATGCGCGAAGATGTTGGCGCAAAAGGTATGCATGTTATGCAATCAAGGTTTGGTTGGGATAGTGTCGCAAAGACACTCGAAGCTTATCTGATGCAGATAGCTAATTAACTGTTTTACTGTGTACCAACACCCATAAAGCTGTCTCTGATAGAGTCGGCCTGTCTTTGCTTTTCAGCTTCTTCTTCTTGTTTTCTGATAAGATAATGACGACCACGGAAGAACTCGCCAAATGTATTGAAAGACCTGTGCCAGTTGACACCCACACCACCACGAGCTATATTACGGCTATCTACAACATCAAAGTTATTGGTACGGAATATATAGCCACGCAGGTTACCCCCTTCGCGGAACTGGTACTGCAAACGGAAGTCGCCCACCGGGTTGAAGTTGCTGGCACTTCTGTTTGATGTAGGTTTGCCCCAGTCGTAAGAGCTACCAACTTCCAGCGTCAGCCTGTCGTTTACCAATCCACGGAACAGGTTTTTCTTCACACCAAGCGATACTTCGTTTCTGCTGGAAGCATCTGCAGCACCACCGCCAAGATTATAGTTTTTGTATTTGAAATCTATACTAAGACTTTCATCACCAGTCAACTTATTCAGCACATTGGTAAGTTGAGATGATACCTGCCCCGATAGCATTTGGCTGATATTACTGATACCACCTGATACCGCACCATCGCCAATGTTTGCATCCTCAGATATAAATGTGTTGATAAGCAGCAGGGATGCTACCTG
>JADHED010002354.1_pt1 | contig 13345 bp, 11 predicted proteins | sample 8952041 | NCBI WGS metagenome assembly JADHED01 (sample SAMN16124423, study PRJNA663239) | bioreactor sludge metagenome | isolation source: sludge (control) | place: India:Bengaluru | collected 2018-09-08
TGGTCAAGACCATGGCCGACAAGCCCATCATCCTGGCGCTGGCCAACCCCGAGCCAGAGATTCGCCCCGAGTTGGCCAAAGCCATCCGGCCCGACTGCATCATCGCCACCGGCCGCTCTGACTACCCCAACCAGGTCAACAACGTTCTGTGCTTCCCCTACATCTTCCGTGGCGCACTGGATTGCGGCGCCACCAAGATTACCGAGGCCATGAAACTGGCCTGCGTCCGCCAGATTGCGGCCTTGGCCAAAGAAAACGTGAGCGAAGAAGTCGCCAACGCCTACGCCGGTACAGAGCTCACCTTTGGCCCCGACTACCTGATCCCCACGCCGTTCGACTCGCGCCTGATCCTGAAGATCGCTCCGGCCGTAGCCCAGGCAGCGCTTGAATCGGGTGTGGCCTCGCGCCCCATCACCGACATGGATGCCTACAAAAGCAGCCTGACCCGCTTCGTGTACCAGACAGGCATGCTGATGCGCCCAGTATTCAACGCCGCCAAGGCCTTGCCCAAGGAACAAAAACGTATCGCCTATGCCGACGGTGAGGACGAACGCGCCTTGCGCGCCGCCCAATTTGCCATTGACGACAATATTGCCCACCCCATCCTGATCGGCCGTCCGGCCGTGATTGCCGCGCGCATTGCCAACGCCGGCCTGCGAATGCAGCCGGGCAAAGACGTGGACGTGTGCGACCCCTCGGACGACCCACGCTTTCGCCAGTACTGGGAGACCTATCACCAACTCATGAAGCGCGATGGCGCCACGCCCGAGATGGCGAAGGCAGCGGTGCGCCGCTCCAACACCATCATCGCCTCGCTGATGGTCAAGCTGGGCGATGCCGATGCCATGATCTGCGGCTTGGTCGGCACCTACGAGACGCACCTGGAGCGCATCCACCACATCCTCGGCCATGCGCCGGACGCGCGCCAGTATGCCGCCCTGAACGCCCTGATGACTCCGAACAACGGCACACTGTTCATTACCGACACGTACGTCAACGAAGACCCTAGCGCCGAACAACTGGCAGACATCGCCTGGGCTGCCGTGCAGGAAATCCACCGCTTTGGCATCCCGCCAAAAGTGGCATTCCTGTCGCACTCCAGCTTTGGTTCATCCAAACGCGCTTCAGCGCGCAAGATGCGCGCCGCGCGCGACCTGTTCGTCGCGCGCCACCCCGATATCGAATGCGATGGTGAACTGCATGGCGACGCAGCGCTCGAGCCCAAAGTGCGCAACACCTATCTGCAGGACTCCACGCTGCGCTCGCCGGCCAACCTACTAGTATGCCCGAACATTGACTCGGCCAACATCCTCTACAACGTGCTCAAAACCACCACCAGCGGTGGCGTGACCGTGGGCCCGGTGCTCATGGGCGCATCAGCCTCTGCCCACATCCTCACGCCAGCCGCTACCGTACGCCGCGTACTGAACATGACCGCCCTGGCCATTGTCAGCAGCGCCATCCGTGGGCAGTAACCGCCTTCCAGCAAGCGAAGAGAACAAAGAGGGCTGGCGCCGCCATTGGCCTGCCAGCCCTCTTTAACTTCAAATCCAGGGTGAAACACCGCTCAACCTACCACCCCAGCCTGCAGGTGCCCCAGCACGATCATCGCCACCTGCAGCAACACCAGCAGCACTAGCGGTGACAGGTCTATCCCACCTACCAGCGGCAGCACGCGTCGCACTGGCTGCAGCAGTGGCTCGCATAGCCGGGCGATCACGTCGTTAATGGGCGAGCGCGCCTGTACCCACGACAAAACGGCATAAACGATCAGCAGGCCCATCAGGCCCGAAACCACCACCCGCGCCACGCCAAAAACGGCCATCCAGGGCAGCCAGGCCAGGCCCATCTGCCCCCCCAGCAACAGCCATAGCAAAAGGTATTGCACCAGCTGCAACAGCAACGCGGCAATCAGACAGGACAAGTCCCAGCGCCCGGCGGCCGGCACCAGCTTGCGCAGCGGCAGCACCAGCCAATCCGTCAGGGCAAACACCATTCGCCCCACGGGATTGGAGAATGACACACGCTGCAGCTGCATGTACAGGCGCAGCAGGCATGCGCCTGTCAACAGACCACTGGTCACGTCAAGAAGAAAGGAAATGATCTGAAACAACATGGGCAAGGAGTTAAATGGGCACCCACCAGCAACGCCAGGCGAGTGCCGCCAAGGACACTGCATGGGATGATAGCGACGCTGCCAACACCCACCATGCTCCACCCCCTGTCCCTGACATCGCTGCCCCTGTTTCCGCTCAACACCGTACTGTTTCCCGGTGGATCGCTGGCGCTGCGCGTGTTCGAGGTGCGCTACCTGGACATGGTGCGCAAATGCCAGCAAGCCGGCGCACCCTTTGGGGTCGTGGCCCTCACCGCTGGGCAGGAGGTACGCAGGGCCGGGGCGCCCGCTGAGCAGTTTGAGACCATGGGCACGCTGGCCGTCATCGAGCAGCTGCAGACACCCCGGCCGGGCCTCATCACCCTGCGCTGCCGGGGCACGGAGCGTTTTCGCATCACGCGCCACAGCCACCTGCCACACGGCCTGTGGCTGGCAGATGTGCAGCACCTGGCAGCCGACCCCCATGTGCCGCTGCCCAATGACCTGCAACGCACGGCCACCGTGCTGGCGAAAGTGCTCGCATCGCAGCAGGCGCCAGCAGAACCCGGGGCGGAGGCCCCACACAAGGCGCCGACACCCGCTCAGCTGCAGGACTGCGGCTGGGTCGCCAACCGCTGGTGCGAGCTGCTGCCCGTGCCGCTCGCCGTCAAGCAACACCTGATGACGCTGGACAGTCCACTGCTGCGGCTCGAACTGGTGGGAGATGTCCTCGAGCGCTTCGGCATCACCTTGTGAATGCCCGCCTCGCCGCAGCCGCCGCGATCCGGCCGGACGCCCTTGCCGCTCGCGAAAACCCTAAAATCGCAGGTTTGCCCCTTCCGCTCCCTCGGCACCATGTCTGAACAAAACCAAGCCCCTTCCCTGCCCCAGGACGAAAACCAGCTCATCGCCGAACGCCGTGAAAAGCTCAAGGCGCTGCGCGAACACCAGGCCCAGGGCCGCGGCGTGGCGTTTCCCAACGACTTCAAGCCCGCGCACCACGCGGCCAGCCTGCAACAGCAGTACGGCTCCATGGACGGCGAGGCGCTGGAGGCGCAAGGCGTATCGGTCAGCGTGGCCGGTCGCATGATGCTCAAGCGCGTCATGGGCAAGGCCAGCTTTGCCACGCTGCAGGACGGCTCGCTGGGCGATACCGGTGGACGCATCCAGCTGTATGTGACGCGCGACGGCGTCGGCGACGAGGTCTATGCCGACTTCAAGCGCTGGGACCTGGGCGACATCGTGGGCGCCGAGGGCACGCTCATGAAGACCAAGACGGGCGAGCTGTCGGTCAAGGTCACGCGCCTGCGCCTGCTCACCAAGAGCCTGCGCCCCATGCCCGACAAGTTCCACGGCGTGGCCGACCAAGAGGTCAAATACCGCCAGCGCTATGTCGATCTGATGACCGACGACGCCGCGCGCCGCCGCTTCGTGGCGCGCAGCAAGGCCATTGGCGGCATGCGCGCGTTCATGATCGAACATGGCTTCCTGGAAGTGGAGACGCCCATGCTCCACCCCATTCCGGGCGGCGCCAACGCCAAGCCCTTCGTCACGCACCACAACGCGCTGGAGCAGGAGATGTACCTGCGCATCGCGCCCGAGCTGTACTTGAAGCGCCTGATCGTGGGCGGCTTCGAGCGCGTGTTCGAGATCAACCGCAGCTACCGCAACGAAGGCATCTCGGTGCGCCACAACCCCGAGTTCACGATGATGGAGTTCTACGCGGCCTACTGGAACTACCGCGACCTGATGGACTTCACCGAACAGCTGGTGCGCGACACCGCGCTGAAGGCGGCGGGCTCGCTGCAGCTCACGTACGGCGGCCGCGCAGTGGATTTGTCCCAGCCCTTCCAGCGCCTGACGATCCGCGAGGCCATCTTCCAGTACACCGAAGCCGGCGCCCATGTGGACGACGCGGCCTGGCTCATCAGCGCCCTGAAAAAGCTCGGCCTGAGCGAAGAGAAGGATCGTCTGTCCACCCGCAGCCTTGCCAGCCTGCAGGTGCTGTACTTCGAGGAGACGGTGGAGGACAAGCTCTGGCAGCCCACCTTCATCATGGAGCACCCGACCGAGATCAGCCCGCTGGCGCGTGCCAACGACCAACGCCCCGAGGTCACCGAGCGCTTCGAGCTCTACATCACCGGGCGCGAATTCGGCAACGGCTTCAGTGAACTGAACGATGCCGAGGACCAGGCCGCCCGCTTCAACGCCCAGGTGGCCGCCAAGGACAGCGGCGACGACGAGGCCATGTTCTTCGACCACGACTTCGTGCGCGCGCTCGAGTACGGCATGCCCCCCACCGGCGGCTGCGGCGTCGGTATCGACCGGCTGATGATGCTGCTCACCGACAGCCCCAGCATCCGCGACGTGATCCTTTTCCCGGCCCTGCGCCGCGAGCAGTGAGCCCGCAGCCATGCTGGCGCGCCTGAAAGCCCTGCTACCGCCATGGATGCACGACTGGCTCGACGTCATCGTGCCAGGCCTGCAGATTGCGCTCATCGTGCTGGCGGCGCTGTTGCTGCACTACCTGGTGCGCCGCATCATCCGGCGCGCCAGCGACCACTACCAGTTTCCGCACGAGCTGCTGACACCCATCAACGGCGTGGTGCGTTGGCTCATCCTGGGTGGCGCTGGCCTGCTGGCGCTGGAGCGCCTGGGCGTATCCGCCTCAGTGCTTTGGACGGCATTCACCGGTTTTGCCACCGTCGGCGCTGTAGCGTTCTTTGCCGCGTGGAGCGTGCTGTCGAATCTGTTCTGCGCCTTCCTGATCCTGACCGTGGGCCCGTTTCGCGTGGGCGACCACATCGAACTTCTGGACACAGCGGAAAAGCCCGGCGCCCTGGGCCGTGTGGTGGACATCAACCTGCTGTACACCACCCTCGAAGACGCCACCGCACCCGAGCCGGGCTCGCTGCTGCAGATTCCGAATGCGCTGATATTCCAGCGCGTGCTGCGTCGCTGGCCGGCCGGCGTTCCGGTACCGCAGGCCAAGCTGCGGCCCGCACCGCCCAGCGCTGGCACTGCAGCCAGCGAGCCAGCGCCAACACCCAAGGCCGCTGGCTTTTCTTGACATGGCGCGCGTCGATGGGGCCGGTTGGCCTGTCACAATCGACCCCGCCGTAGCAAAAAAGCGGCAGCAGCGCCAGCCTTGGTTTCCCTGTTGTCCGCTACATGCACCCGGCCCATGATGGCGGTCTTGATCGCAGGCCCCTACCGGGGCCTGATGATTTTTCAGACCGCTTTACCCAAAGTTGGAGATTGTTTATGAGCATTCCGTTCCGCATGCATACCGTCGTCGCCGCACTGGGCCTCGCCAGCGCCGCACTCCTGTCCACCGCGCATGCGCAAATCAAGATCGCCATGGTCGTCCCGGCCACCGGCCCGGTGACCCAGTACGGTGACATGGTCAAGGAAGGCGTAATGACCGCCGTTGAGGTCGCCAACGCCGCCGGCGGCATCAATGGCAAGAAGATCGAACTGGTGACCGTTGACGACGCCTGCGAGCCCAAGCAGGGCCCGGTTGCCGCCAACCGTGTGATCAACGACAAGATCCACTACGTGGTCGGCCCCGTGTGCTCCGGTGCAGCCATTGCCGCCGTACCCATCTACAACAACGAAGGCGTGGTCGTCGTGACCCCGTCCGCCACGTCGCCTGCCTTGACCGAAGGCAAGAACTACCACTTCATCTTCCGCACCATCGGCCGCGACGACCAGCAAGGCCCCGCCGCCGCCAAGTTCATCGCCGAGAAGATCAAGCCCAAGAAGGTCGCCATCCTGCACGACAAGCAGTCCTACGGCCAGGGCATTGCCGCCTCGGTGCGCGACGACCTGAAGAAGGCCGGCGTCAACGTGGCGCTGTTCGAGGGCATCAACGCCGGCGACAGCGACTACTCCGCCGTCATCACCAAGCTCAAGAGCGCGGGCGTGGACTTTGTCTATTACGGCGGCTACCACCCCGAAATGGGTCTGCTGCTGCGCCAGGCAGGTGAGCAGGGCCTGAAGGTGAAGATGATGGGCCCGGAGGGCGTAGGCAACCCCGAGGTCAACGCCATTGCCGGCCCCGCCGTCGAAGGCATGCTGCTGACGCTGCCCGCCGACTTCTCCACCAACCCCAAGAATGCCGCCATCGTGAAGGCCTTCAAGGACAAGAAGCGCGACGCCGGCGGTGCCTTCCAGATGACCTCGTACGCTGCTGCGCAAGTCATCATCGACAGCATCAAGGCTGCGGGCGACAACCCCGCCAAGGTGGCCGATCACATGCACAAGGCCACCTTCGAGACCCCCTTGGGCCCCATCAGCTGGAACAAGAACGGCGACCTGAAGTCCTTCGACTTCCAGATCTTCCAGTGGCACAAGGACGGCAGCAAGTCCGTCGCCAAGTAAGCCCTTCACCTCCGACACCCCGACGCCCTTCCCTCCAGGAGCCAGGCGATCGGGGTTTGCCGCTTTCTAAGAGTCTGTGAAAAAATCCCCTTGCTCGTGCTGAGCGCGGGGGTTTTTCCACTGCCCCTGCGCGGCAGTTTTTCTCCCATCTCTTTAGCAAGAGGCCCAGGATGTCTGAATTCCTGCCGCAGCTGATACAGCAGCTCTTCAACGGCCTGTCGCTCGGAGCGATCTACGCACTGATTGCCATTGGCTACACCATGGTGTACGGCATCATCGGCATGATCAACTTCGCGCACGGCGAGATTTACATGATCGGCGCCTATGCCGGCCTGGTCACCCTGGCCGCCATAGGCACACAAAGCGGCCTGCCGGTGGGCGTGCTGATTGCACTGATGCTGCTGGTGGCCGTGCTGGTCACGGGCACCTACGGCTTCGTGGTCGAACAGGTGGCCTACAAGCCGCTGCGCAACGGCCCGCGCCTGGTGGCGCTGATCTCGGCCATCGGTATGTCCATCTTCCTGCAGAACTGGGTGGCCCTGGGCCAGGGCGCGCGTGACATGGCCGTGCCCGCCCTGCTGCCCGGCGCCCTGCGCTTTGGCGACGAGGGCGGCTTCGAGATCTTCGTGCCCTATACCCGCGTGCTCATCATCGCCGTGACGGTGGTGCTGATGATCGCCCTCACCCTCTACATCAAGCATTCGCGCATGGGCCGGGCGTCGCGCGCCTGCTCGCAGGACATGCACATGGCGGGCCTGCTGGGCATTGACGTGAACCGCGTGATCTCCTTCACCTTCATCCTGGGCGCGGTGCTGGCCGCCGTCGGCGGCGTGCTGATCGCGTTGGCAGTGGGCAAGCTCAACCCGTTCATCGGCTTCATCGTCGGCGTGAAAGCCTTCACCGCGGCCGTGCTGGGCGGCATCGGCTCCATTCCCGGCGCCATGCTGGGCGGCGTGCTGCTGGGCGTGGCCGAGACCTTTGCCGCCGCCTATATCTCGTCGGAATACAAGGACATCGTGGCCTTTGGCCTGCTGGTGCTGATCCTGCTGTTTCGCCCCACGGGCCTGCTTGGCAAACCTGAAGTGGAGAAAGTCTGATGAGCGCCGCTATCACCTCCTCCGCCCGCCCCAGCTGGCGCCAGAACCTGGGCCACGCCCTTGCCGCAACGGTGCTGACTGCCGTGGTGGTCACGCCGATCTTTGGCCTGCACCTGGAGCGCGCCGGCGTGCGCACCATCATCGCCCAGCATTGGGACAAGGTGGCCTGGGCCTGCCTGCTGGTGTTCATCGCCCAAATGCTGCGCCCGCTGGTAGCCGGCAGCGGCGTGCGACTGCCATGGCCCAAGCTGCCGGCCATCCCCGCACGCCAGCGCGGCGTATGGATTGCGGCGGCGCTGCTGCTGGCCGTGATCTGGCCCTTCTTTGCCGGCCGCAACGCCGTGGACATCGCCACCCTGGCCATGATCTACGTCATGCTGGGCCTGGGCCTGAACGTCGTCGTGGGCTTTGCCGGCCTGCTGGATCTGGGCTTCGTCGGCTTTTACGCCGTGGGCGCTTACACCTACGCCCTGCTGTTCCACTGGGCCGGCTGGAGCTTCTGGGAGGCGCTGCCGCTGGCCGGCGCTGCATCGGCGCTGTTTGGCTTCGTGCTCGGCTTTCCGGTGTTGCGCCTGCGCGGCGACTACCTGGCCATCGTGACCCTGGGCTTTGGCGAAATCATCCGCCTGCTGCTGGTCAACCTGACCGACTTTACCGGCGGCCCGGACGGCATCTCCAGTATTCCCAAACCCACGGTGTTCGGCCTGGAGCTGGCGCGCAGTCCCTCGGTAGAGGGCACGACGACCTTCCACCAGTTCTTCGGGATGGAGTTCAACTCCATGCACATGGTGATCTTCCTGTACCTGATGGCGCTCACGCTGGCCGTGGTCACGCTGTTCATCAGCAACCGGCTGATCCGCATGCCCATTGGCCGTGCCTGGGAGGCGCTGCGCGAGGACGAGATCGCCTGCCGCTCGCTGGGGCTCAACCCTATGAAGATCAAGCTCTCGGCATTCACGCTGGGCGCCATGTTCGCCGGCTTTGGCGGCGCCTTCTTTGCCGCGCGCCAGGGCATCGTGAACCCCGAATCCTTCACCTTCATCGAGTCGGCCCTGATCCTGGCCATCGTGGTGCTGGGCGGCATGGGCTCGCAGCTGGGCGTGATCCTGGCCGCCATCCTGCTCACGGCCCTGCCCGAGCTGGCGCGCGAGTTTGCCGAGTACCGCATGCTGATCTTCGGCCTGGTGATGATTCTGATGATGGTGTGGCGCCCGCAGGGCCTGCTGCCCATGCAACGCCACCACGTGGAGGTCAAGTGATGGCCAGCGGCAATAGCAACAGCTTTTTGCAGGTCGAGGGCCTGAGCATGCGCTTTGGCGGCCTGCTGGCCGTCGATGGCATCGCTTTCGACGTAAAAGAGCGCGAGATCTTCGCCATCATCGGCCCCAACGGCGCGGGCAAGACCACGGTGTTCAACTGCATCAGCGGCTTCTACCGCCCCACCACAGGCGCCATCCGCCTGCAGGGGCAGGACATTGCCGGCCAGGGCAGCCACAGCGTGGCCCTGCACGGCCTGGTGCGTACCTTCCAGAACGTGCGCCTGTTCAAGCACATGACGGCGCTGGAAAACCTGCTGGTGGCCCAGCACCGCCATCTGTCCACCAACCTGCTCTCCGGCCTGTTCAAGACGCGCGGCTACCGCGAAAGCGAAGAAAAGGCGCTGCAAGACGCCCTGTTCTGGCTGGACTACATGGGCCTGCGCGAATTTGCCAACCGCGAAGCCGGCAACCTGGCCTATGGCCACCAAAGGCGCCTGGAGATCGCCCGCTGCATGGTCACCAAACCGCGCGTGCTGATGCTGGACGAGCCCGCCGCCGGCCTGAACCCGCAAGAAAAAAAGGACCTGCAGGCCCTGATCGACAAACTGCGCAACGAATACGGCGTGGCCGTGCTGCTCATCGAGCACGACATGAGCCTGGTGATGGGCGTGTCCGAGCGCATCCTGGTGATGGAATACGGCCGCCCGATCGCCCTGGGCACGCCCGACGCCATACGCAGCGACGAGCGCGTGATCAAGGCCTACCTGGGAGAAGAATGATGCGAGCCATGCTGGAACTGAAGGGCATCAGCACCCACTACGGCGCCATCTGCGCCGTCAACAACGTCAGCCTGCACGTCAACCAGGGCGAGATCGTCTCACTCATCGGCTCCAACGGCGCGGGCAAGACCTCGCTGCTCATGACGCTGTGCGGCAACCCGCGCGCCAGCAGCGGCCAGGTATTGTTTGAGGGCGAGGACATCACCACCGCGCCATCCCACCTCATCATGCGCAAGGGCATCGCCATATCGCCCGAAGGGCGGCGCATCTTCCCCGCCCTCACGGTGGCGGAAAACCTGCAGATGGGCGGCTTCTTCCAGACCAAGGATGCAATTGCCGAAGGCATGGAATACGCCTTCAAGCTGTTTCCGCGCCTGAAAGACCGCGCCAGCCAGCGCGCCGGCACCATGAGCGGCGGCGAGCAGCAGATGCTGGCCATAGGCCGCGCGCTGATGAGCAAGCCGCGCCTCTTGCTGCTGGACGAACCCACGCTGGGCCTGGCGCCGCTGATCATCGCCCAGATCTTCGAGATCATCCAGGCCATCCGCGCTCAGGGCGTGACCGTGTTCCTGGTAGAGCAGAACGCCAACCGCGCCCTGTCCATCGCCGACCGCGGCTACGTGCTGGAGACCGGCCGCCTGGTGCTGGAAGACACGGGGGCCAACCTGCTCATCAACCCCGACGTGCGCAAGGCCTACCTCGGCGCCTGACGCGCACCATCCGCCAAAAAAGCGGCCCTTGAGGTCGCTTTATTTTTGATAGCTGTCGGCGCTTTACGCACAAGCGCTGACGCCTGATTCAACCTATAAGCGGCAGTTGGACGCGCTTGCCAGTGCCGTGATCGGCGTGCCAGGCAAGGGGGAATGCCGCGGCTCCAAGGGTGCCTGTGCCCCCTTGGACGGCATGAACGGGTTCCGCCTCTGGCGGGACCGCGCCCTGCAAGGAGGACGACGCAGCGGGCTACTGACAGCGACGACCCTACGAAGCGTCTGGCGCGCATCAGCGGCGCCAGACTTCGTCAAATCAACAACTTGCGTGAACTCGGAACGCCAGAACCGGGCCTATGTGCCTTGGAGCTGTCAAAGTCGGGTCTGAGACAATCAGGGCATGAGCGAGCCCACTGACATTACCCTTCCACCCGAACCCTCATACGACCTGCCGCCCGGCTGGCTCGAAGTCACCTCCATGGACATGGACGCCCAGGGCGTCGCCCGCCGGCCCGATGGCAAGGTGGTGTTCATCGACGGCGCCCTGCCCACCGAACTGGTCAGCGCCAACACCCACCGCAAGAAGAACAACTGGGAGCAGGCCAGCCTGACGGCCATCCACCGCGAATCGAGCCAGCGCGTGCGCCCTGGCTGCCCGCATTTCGGCCTGCATGCGGGCGCCTGTGGCGGCTGCAAGATGCAGCATCTGGATGCCAGCGCCCAGGTCGCCATGAAGCAGCGCGTGCTGGAGGACAACCTCTGGCATCTGGCCAAGGTGCGTGCCGAGACGATATTGCGCCCCATCCAGGGCCCGGCCTGGGGCTACCGCTACCGCGCGCGCCTGTCGGTGCGCTACGTGGCCAAGAAGGGCGTGGTGCTGGTCGGCTTTCACGAGCGCAAGAGCCGCTACATCGCCGACATGCAGACCTGCAAGATCCTGCCGCCGCATGTGGACGCCATGCTCATGCCGCTGCGCGCCCTGATCGGCAGCATGGCGGCGCGCGACACCTGCCCGCAGATCGAGCTGGCCTGCGGCGACAGCGTGACGGCCCTGGTGCTGCGCCACCTGGAGCCTTTGTGCGATGGCGACAAGGACAAGCTGCGCGCCTTTGCCTTTGACCACGGCGTGCAATGGTGGCTGCAGCCCAAGGGGCCGGACACGGTGCAACTGCTGGATGAGGGTGGTGAACAACTGGCCTACGCGCTACCGGACTTCGGCATCACCATGCCCTTCAAGCCCACCGACTTCACCCAGGTCAACCCGCACATCAACCGCGTGCTGGTCACGCGCGCGCTGCGCCTGCTGGATGCGCGCAAGAGCGAGCGCGTGATCGACTGGTTCTGCGGCCTGGGCAACTTCACCCTGCCCATTGCCACCCAGGCGCGCGAGGTGCTGGGCGTGGAGGGCAGCGAGGCGCTGGTGGCGCGCTCACGCGAGAATTACAAGGCAAATCAGGCTCAAACGCAGCAGGGACAAGCGCTAGCAGCTACCAATTTTGTGGCGCGCAACCTGTTCGACATGACGCCCCAGACGCTGATTGCCGACGGCCAGGCCGACAAGTGGCTGGTCGATCCGCCGCGCGAGGGGGCGTTTGCCCTGTCGAAGGCACTGGCCGACATCCACCAGGCCCGCCTGGGCGCCGAGGACGCGCCGCCGCTGCCCGCCGGCCACGAGGACTGGCAGCCGCCCCGGCGCATCGTCTATGTGAGCTGCAACCCGGCCACGCTGGCGCGCGACGCAGGCCTGCTGGTGCACCAGGCGGGCTACCGCTGCACGGCGGCGGGCGTGGTCAACATGTTCCCGCACACCGCCCATGTGGAGAGCATGGCGGTGTTTGAGCGGGCGGACGATCAGGTTTGATGTGTTTTATGCCTGACTATGCACATATCGCAGAGGCCCCTCACCCCTCCCTCTCCCCAAAGGGGCGAGGGCGACCGGTTGCGCCGGCTTTACTCCCTCTCCCTCTGGGAGAGGGTTGGGGTGAGGGCTCGCGGCACAGTCTGAGGTATGTGCCTAATCAGGGTTTTATCGCTGCAGCGCTTGTCTGTAAAGCGCTGTAAGCTATATTTTAAATAGCATCAACCCCGCTTGCGCGCGCTGCGTGGCTGTTCCTCGACCTCGTCATCCATGGAGCGGGCGGGGGCAGCAGCGGGTTTTTTCTCCAGTTGAGTGAGCACCGAGGGCGTGCCCTCGAGCTTGTTCTCGCGCATGTACTGGTCCATCTCCTTCCAGCCCGCAAACACCTGGGCCTTGGCCGCCTTGGGGTTCAGGGTGAAGCAGTCCTCCAGTCCGCGCAGCGCATGGCGACAGGCGCCGCCTATGGCCTTGGCCTCGGCCTCGCGCTGGGCCACGCGTGGGTCCTGGGGCAGGCTGGGGATCTCGCAGCCCGCCAGTGGCATGGAAGCCAGGGCAAGCAGGGCGATGCGAGCAAGACGGTGGGTGGTGCAATGGCGCGGCATGTAGGCCTGATATCGGCAGCCGGCGCAATTAGTTGAGGCCACCAAGAAAAAAGCCCCGGTGCGCAGCCGGGGCCTTTGTCCGGGGATCGGGCGCCGTCTGTCAGTCGCGCTCGCCACCCATGATGCCCAGAAGGGCCAGCAGACTCTGGAACACGTTGAAAATATCCAGGTACAGGGCCAGGGTGGCGCTGATGTAGTTGGTCTCGCCGCCGTCGATGATCTGCTTGAGGTCGTACAGCATGTAGGCGCTGAAGATGCCGATGGCCGCCACCGAGATCGCCATCATGCCGGCCGACGAGCCCACGAACACGTTGATGATGGCGCCCACCATGAGCACCAGCGCGCCCACGAACAGCCATTTGCCCATGCCCGAGAGGTCGCGCTTGATGACGCTGGCCAGGCTGGCCATGACGAAGAACACGCCCGCCGTGCCGGCAAAGGCCGTCATGATCAGGTCGGAGCCGTTCTTGAAGCCCAGCACCATGCCGATCATGCGCGAGAGCATCAGCCCCATGAAGAAGGTGAAGCCCAGCAGCACGGCCACGCCGGCGGCCGAGTTCTTGGT
>JADHED010002355.1_pt1 | contig 13338 bp, 14 predicted proteins | sample 8952041 | NCBI WGS metagenome assembly JADHED01 (sample SAMN16124423, study PRJNA663239) | bioreactor sludge metagenome | isolation source: sludge (control) | place: India:Bengaluru | collected 2018-09-08
GGTGCGCCGGCTATTTCTCCTACAGCCAGGACATCGACACCTGCATCGTCATCCGGAGCGCCTACGTCAAGCGTGACCGTGTCATCCTTCGGGCCGGGGCCGGCATCGTCTATGACAGCGATCCGGAAAAGGAATACCACGAGGTGGGCAACAAGCTGGGCGCCCTGTTCCAGGCTATACAGACAATCAACACGCTGGAGAAACGTAATGTATTTAATGATCGATAACTACGATTCCTTTACCTACAACCTGAAGGCCCTTTTCAACGAATGTGGCGCCGATGTCGCCGTCGTCAAGAACGACAGGTTTGTCCCGGCCGAAGAATACGAAGGCATCATCCTATCCCCGGGGCCGTCATCGCCGAAGAATTCCGGCACCACCCTCCGCTATATCGGCGATTACCTGGGCCGGAAGCCGATCTTCGGGGTGTGCCTGGGCATGCAGGCCATCGCCTATACCCTCGGGTATGATATCGTCAGGGCCGGCACCATACAGCACGGCAAGGTGGACCGGATCGAGGTGACAGGCGGGTCAGTGCTCTTTACCGATGTGCCGGAAACCTTTTCCGCGGTGCGCTATCATTCCCTAGCCGTGGCCATGGACGGCCGCCATGTCACGTCCCGCTCCCAAAAGGACGGCACCGTGATGTCCATCGAGGACGATGAACGGAAAATCTTCGGTGTTCAGTTCCATCCCGAATCGATTTTAAGCGAGTTCGGTGGAAGGATCGTCACGAACTTCCTCGACTTCGCGGCCAGAGACGCGTCGCAGAGAGAAATTCAAAAAGTGGGGGCTTGATATGGATGCAATGGTAAAAAAGATCAACTCCGGGGAACGGCTCAGCTTTGACGATGCCCGGACTTTCTTCGAGGCCATGATCCAGGGGCGGCTCTCGGATTCCCAGGTGGCCTCATCCCTCATCGCGATGAAGTTCCGCCGGGAGACCGTTGATGAAGTGGCGGCCCTGGCTGCGACCCTCGACCGCCACAAGCGAAGGTTTGAGGCCCCCGGAAACGATACGATCGACACCTGTGGCACCGGCGGCGACGGCAAATCCACGGTCAACGTATCCACCGCGGTGAGCATCCTCCTGGCGTCCCTCGGCTGCTCCGTGGTCAAGCACGGCAACACGGCCCAGAGCGGCGTGGTCGGCTCCGCCGATATCCTGTCGGAGCTGGGTATGGACCTTGCCTATGGCGGCACCTCTCCCGAGGAATACTTCAACCGTCACCGGTACGTGTTCATGGTGGCGCCCCAATACCATCCTGCCCTGAAAGGAATTGGCGCGATCCGAAGGGAGCTGAAGGTCCCCACAATATTTAACTTCGTGGGGCCCCTCATTAACCCGGCAGACCCGGCCTACCAGGTCATAGGCATCAGCAGAAGAGACCGCCTGGAATTCATCGCACAGGTTATACACAAGGTGGGAAAAAGCAACATTACCGTGTACGCCTCAAAGGACGGGTACGACGAAGTATCATCCCGGGAGCCCACCGAATGCATCCATATCGGGGATGGTAACGACCGCCGCTTTTCCATTGACCCGTCGGATTTCTTCGAGCCCTTTCCCATGCCAGTGGTCAGGGACCGCGTCGAGGCGAAGCGGCTTTTCCTCGGGGGCCTTTCCGGAACAAACGAGGAGGTGTCCAACATCTTTTCACTGAACACCGCCCTTGCACTCCGCACCATGAACCGCTGCGGCATGCGCGACGGTTTCCTTCTGGTAAAAAACCACATCGCCGAGGGGAAAGCCATGGTCAAGCTTGAGGAGCTGACGGGCGGCTCTGTTTCACTTAAAGAGGCAATGCAGGGATAGGACCATGTATCTGAATGAAATAATCGAGCACAAACGGAATGAAATAAAGGGCCTGATCCCTTCGGCGCAGAGCCGTACCAGGGCGGTCCTCGATCCCCTGGACCATCTCAGGGAGAAGCCCTTTATCTGCGAGATAAAGAAGGCCTCTCCGTCCCGGGGCGCCATCAACCAGGCGGTGGACATCGTCGGCCAGGCCCGGCTCTACGAGCGGGGCGGCGCCGGGGCGGTGAGCGTCCTCACGGACGCCCGCTATTTCCAGGGAAGTTACGGATTTCTGACGGAGATTGCCGGGGCGGTGAAGACACCCCTCCTGTGCAAGGACTTCATCATAAGCGAGATCCAGATCGACAATGCCTTTGCCCACGGGGCGGATTTCATACTTCTCATCGCGTCTATCCTGAACGTCAGGGAACTCTATTTTCTGACCCGGCGCGCGCATCACTATTCGATGAAGGTACTCTATGAGATCCACGAGGCCGAGGAATTCAGAAAAATCAAGGCCCTGGACCCGGAGATGGTGGGCGTCAATTCACGGGACCTGAAGACCTTCGCCATAAACAAGGAAAAGGCCATGGGAACGATCGGCTCTCTCAACGGCGATTTCATGAAAATAGCCGAAAGCGGCATTGAAACCGCCGACGACATCATACGCTTCAGGAAAGCCGGGGCCGACGCCTACCTGATCGGCACCGCCCTCATGACCGCCGGCGACCCGGCGGCAAAGCTGAAGGAATTCCACAATGCCCTGGTGCGGCCATGTTCGTAAAAGTATGCGGCATCACGTCATTGGAGCAGATCGATTGGGCCGTCGACCTGGGATACTCGGCCGTGGGGATCGTGCTCCACCCCGGGAGCGTCAGGCATTGTAACGCCGATTATGCCCGAAAGCTGGCGCTGTACGGCCGGGGCAGAGTATCGACCATAGCGGTGGGAGTAACCTTCGAGGAGGTGGCCGATTGCTACCATGATTTCGATCTCGTCCAGGTCTATGAGAACTGCCCGGCAGACCGTCTCATATCCGCCGGCGACACCGAGGAGCGGTCCCGCGAGGGCGCCCTCTTCCTGTATGACGCGAGCAGGGGCAGCGGCGAGGAGAAGGAGCTTCCCCCGTGGCTCCATGATGTGAGCTATCGGCTCATCATTTCCGGCGGCCTCCGGGCAGGAACCGTCGCCGGGGTCATACGGGAATATCGCCCCTTCGGCGTGGACGTGTCCAGCGGGGTCGAGTCCCGGCGGGGGATCAAGGATTACAATCTGATGAAACAATTCATTACCGAGGTACACAATGCTCTCAGATAAAGGATTTTACGGGCCCTACGGCGGGCAGTTCGTTCCGGAGCTTTTAATCCCGGCCCTGGACGAGGTGGAGCGGGCATTCCGTGAATTTGCCGCCAGCGCCTCATCGATGGAAGAATTCAACCGCTACCTTGATGATTTCGCCGGACGGCCGACGCCGGTATACCATGCGAAGAACCTGTCGGAAAAATACGGCTTCAATCTCTATCTCAAGCGTGAGGACCTGCTCCACACCGGCGCCCATAAGATCAACAACACCATAGGCCAGGCGCTGCTGGCGAAGCACATGGGGAAAGGCCGCGTCATAGCGGAAACGGGAGCCGGTCAGCACGGCGTGGCCACCGCCACGGCGGCCGCCCTCTTCGGCCTCCGGTGCCGCATCTACATGGGGAGCCTCGATGTGGAGCGGCAGATGCCCAATGTAAAAAAAATGAAGCTTCTCGGCGCGGAAGTCGTGCCGGTCGACGAGGGGCTCCGCACCCTGAAAGACGCCATCAGCGCCTCCCTCAAGGATTGGGTCACCAACGTCACCGGCACCCACTACCTCATGGGCACGGTTGCCGGACCCCATCCCTTTCCTGAAATGGTAGCCTTCTTCCATGCGGTGACCGGCAGGGAAGCGATTGATTATTTCCGCGGAAAAGGATTCCTCCCGGACTGCGTCATCGCCTGCGTGGGAGGCGGGAGCAACGCCATGGGGATCTTCCAGGGGTTCCTGGACCTGCCGGAGGTGCGTCTCGTCGGCGTCGAGGCCGGGGGCCGCTCCCTCGGTCCCGGCGACAATGCCGCCACCCTTTCCCTGGGAAGCAAGGGCATTTTCCAGGGTGCCCTCTCATACCTTCTTCAGGACGAAAACTGCCAGGTCCGGGATGTGCATTCTGTCTCAGCGGGCCTCGACTATGCCGGCATAGGGCCCCAGCATTCATACCTGAAAGACACCGGCAGGGTCAGGTACGATCATGTTTTCGACAAGGAGGCTCTCAGGGCCTTTCACGAGCTCACCAGGCTGGAGGGTATCATACCGGCCCTGGAATCATCCCATGCCCTGGCCTGGGCCATTGACCATGCCGGCGAGCTGCGGGGCAGGCGGGTGCTGGTAAATCTGTCGGGCCGCGGGGACAAGGACCTTGGCATCATCGAGCAACAGAACAGGGAGGAATTATGAAAGGGATATATCTCACCGGCGGTTACCCGGATATGGGCACATTTAATGAGTGCTTCCACGCGGTAGCCAATAACAGATTTGATTTTATCGAGATCGGCATCCCCTTCAATGATCCCATTGCCGACGGCCCCGTCATCGCCCGGGCCATTCACTCCACGATTGAGAGAGGCATAACCCCTGACGCCATGGTGGATGCCATCGTCGCCCTGAAGGATACATACATAAAAAAATATGTCATGACCTACGCGAACATCATATATTCCCATGGCATAAAAAAATTCTCTGACAGGATGGCGGGCTCCCTCGACGGGGTGATCATCCCGGACCTCCCCAACAGGATGGCGCGGCTCTTTTATGACGAGGGTTTCGGCATCCCCATCGTTCCCTTCGCCACCCTTGAGTCCCGCGAATCGGATATCGAAATGATGAACAGGTCGAAAAGCGAGATCATTTACTTTATTGGCGTACGGGGCATTACCGGATCGCAATCGGATTTCACGTCCCCGGAGCTGCTGGACAAAATCCGCATGATAAAAAAGCATACCGGCAAAAAGATCATCATCGGCTTCGGCATCAAGACCGCCGATGACGCGAGGCGGGCCCTCTCCATCGGGGACGGCTACGTGGTGGGCACGGAGGCGGTGCTTCGGCAGAAGGACCCGGCCGCGCTGAACGACTATCTCCGTTCACTGAACCATGGATGAGATTGCACGATTTTCATGGATCAATTGCACCGTGTAAACTTTATTTCTCCTTTTGCGGTGCCGCCGCCTGGAAAGGCGCAATCGAGATTCAAGCGCCCGCCGACCATAACTATGTTGTTGATCATGACCGGTATTTTATCAACCGTCACGTCATAGCGGGAGCAGTATTGCGGATCTATGATGACTTCCTTGCATTTCTCATAGTCCGGGGGCAGGCAGGAACCGGGCACCTCGACCTTCACCACTTTTCCTTTGACCGGATCGATGATGGCGACCACTGCCCCGTCCTGCTGGCCCTCGCCCAGGATCACGGACCCGAAAAAATTCATGCGCTGGCCCGAACGACACTGTTTCGGCACGAAGGTGAACGTGCCAAGGGGCTCGCCCCTGGCCACCAGGGTACCGGTGACGCTGGAACAGCCCCTGGACATAAAAAAGAATCCTCCCACCATGACAAGATTTATGGCGATGGCAATGAACGCCGTTACTTTTATATTTCTTTTCTTCGTTGCCGGACCCTGCCCGGGCATCTGCGGCATTCCGCTCCCCGGCGCCGGCGAGCCTGGTGCGGTCTGCGCATTCAACAGGCGCGTTCCGCACTTGCTGCAATACAAGGCGCTGTCGTCATTTATCTGCTGACGGCAATTGTGGCATTGTCGCATAGGACCCTCCATGACAAATCAGTATCGGCCACGGCGGTGGCTGTACAGGTGTTCTGTGGAACGGATACCCGCTTTTTTTATATATATCCTTCTATCAATTCAATTTGAATAAATCAAGGATTAATTCATATCTCCTCATCCCGAAATTCGTCGAAACGACTAATTTGCAGCAACTCAAATTATCAGAAATAGCGAGACACATTTTGAAATAATTTGATTGTTAACGGTTTTTCACCATGCAGTAAATCCTTGACTTTATGATCAAAGGGCCATTACCTGTGACAATAAAGAGATGGCCCATGACATCATACCAATCACTGGCTGAAGAATTATCGCGCCTCCTCGGCGCGAAAAAAGTGGTCGCCGACCCCGAGATACTGGAGAGCTACTCCAGGGACGAGACCTCCGACCTGGCCGCCATGCCCGACATCCTGGTGAGGGCCTCCTCTGCGGGCGACGTAAGCGCCACGCTGAGGCTGTGCAACGAGCGCGGCGTGCCGGTCGTTCCCCGGGGAGCCGGCACGGGAGTCACCGGCGGCGCTGTGCCGGTCAGGGGCGGCGTGGTACTTTCCCTTGAAAAGATGAACCGCATCATCGAAATCGACCGGGAGAACATGGTGGCGGTGGTGGAGCCGGGCGCTGTCACCCGGGCGATACAGGACGCCGCCCTGGAGGAAGGGCTCCTGTACCCCCCGGACCCGGCCAGCCTCGAGTCATGCTCCATCGGCGGGAACGTGGCGGAAAACGCCGGCGGTCCACGGGCCGTCAAGTACGGCGTCACCAAGGACTATATCCTGGGCCTGGAGTTCGTGCTCCCGGACGGGACCGTGATCACCACCGGGGGAAAGATAGTCAAGAACGTCACCGGTTACAATCTGACCGGCATACTGATCGGCTCGGAGGGGACCCTGGCCGTCATCACGAAGATATTTCTGCGCCTTATACCGGCGCCGCTCCACACGGTGGATATCCTCATCCCCTTCCCGTCCCTCAAGGAAGCTGCCGAAGCCGTCCACGCGATCCTGGTCAACAGGATCATCCCCTGCGCGATCGAATTCATGGAGCACGACGCCATCACCCTCGTCGGGAAGTTTCTGAACAGGGACATCCACTTCCCCGACGCCGGGGCCCATCTCCTCATCCAGGTCAACGGTAATTCCGATGAGGCGGTCTTGGAAGACGTTGAAACGATCGGAAGGGTCGTTGTCGCCGACCGGGATTCGATCATGGTGGCCCAGTCCCCGCTCCAGCGGGAGCGTCTCTGGAAGGCCCGGCGCACCATTCGCGAGGCGATCCACGCGGAGAGTCCCGTGTTCCTGGCGGAGGACTGCGTGGTCCCCCGTTCCCGCATCCCGGAATTTCTCACGGCCCTGAAATCGCACTTTGAATCCCGGTCGCTCCGTTCCGTCATGTTCGGCCATGCCGGCGACGGCAATGTGCACATCGATGTGCTGAAAGGGGATATTGACTACGATCGGTGGAAAGCCATGCTGCCCGACCTGAAGCGCGAGATATACCGGCGCGCCATCGCCCTGGGAGGCACCATCACGGGCGAGCACGGTGTGGGATACATCCGCAGGGATTACCTCGGCCTGGCCCTCTCCCCCGGGGAGGTCGACCTGCTCAGGCGGATTAAAAAGGCCTTCGACCCGAAGGGAATACTGAACCCGGACAAAATAATATCCTGACAGAAGCAAGCCCCGCCGAGAATCACTGCCCGGGGCCTCCCTGAAAAATACCGTTGATCACAGGTCATTTTATTATTGCTTTTTTTTGATCCATGCATTTTCCTAAGAGCAGGCTCCGACATGAATAGGGAGAACCGTTCAAATAAAATAGACCAAGGAGAGAGGATATGAGACAGACCGGATCGGCATCACGGGCCTTTATAATTATTCCCGCCATGATCGCAGCGTTCATGGCGGTATTAGTAAAGGACGGCATCTCGGCCCAACAGGCTAAAAAGAAAACGCCCTATGAAGTCACCAGGGCAATGGACTGGAAACTTACACCCGAGCGCAGGGCTGCCATAGAAGCGGGGATTCCCGAGACGAAGGGGTTCATTGACGGCAACGAGATTGTGCAGGAGATCAGGGAGAAGAACATACGAAAAAAAGAGGACCGGGTCAAGCTCTTCATGAAAAAAGCGAAGGGAAAGTATATCCTGTTCGCCGCACAGGCCAATCCCAATCCCTTCAACGATAACGCCTCACTGAATCTTATTTTCGGCGAAGGAGGGCTCATGCCCGATTTCATGATGGTGCAGCTCAGGTCGCCTAAGAATTTCGATCGCGCTAAATACATCGAGAAGTACGGCGGCACCGGCTATGTCACCGTGTTCGTGGGAAAGCTCATCAATGCCCCGGACCTGACCCTCGAGCCGGTCTACGACATATACCTTCCCGGGTACTGGAAATAATCGACGATAACAGCGGCGCCCGCATCAGCCCTGTCCCGGTCCGATGCGGGCCCCTGTATTAGAGGCTGCCGATAACGGTAACGATCTTCGGCTTCCCGTCCTTCGGTTTTATGATGGGAATGGGGGCCGGAAGTCCCGCGACACCGTCCTTCTTGGCTATCCAGATCTTATAGCGCGCCCCCTGGATCAGCGTGGGACCGAATCCGTCATAGTCGTCCTCGGAATAGGCAACCCTCGTGATGACAGCCGGCACCTTGTAGAATTTCACGTTTTCATAGTCTTTTTTCAGGCTGTAGGGCAGGACGTCCCGGGAGATAGCCCCGGATTGTGAGAGCATATGCCCTCCGGATATTTTCGCCACTTCCATGGCGCAGGCGTCCAGGGACGTGCTGGTCGATAATATCCGGAGATACCTGTTCAGCACCTCGATGACATCCGCCGGGACCTGGTCTACCGGTATATCTGTCTGCCGCGCCCTTGTCGATCCGGCCCAGAAGAGCAGCACCGTAATCATGGATAGCGCAATAACCTTTGAAATGTTCATGGGACCTCCCTTAATATTTTAAAATGACATGATGCAAATCTCTATTATCATCCATATTGATATTGAGACTATAATAATATAAATTATGCATTTGGCAATATTTTTTCCATGATTTACACATTCCTGCATGCCCCAATGCCGCCATCGAATTGAGCTTTTTTCCTTGCGATAAAAAGCGCCGTGCCTCTAAATCGGCTATAATGGACCGGGGCGGCACAGTGTAGGCCGTCCCTGATCAATCAACAGCGAGAGGTGCGGCATGAACAAGGCCACTATAGGCGTCATCGGCGGCTCGGGACTCTACGAAATAAACGGGGCCAAAACCATCGAAGAGTTATCGATTGAAACGCCCTGGGGAAAGCCTTCTGATTCAATCGTGATATCTGAAATAGAGGGGCATCGCGCCGCCTTTCTGCCGCGCCATGGGAAGGGCCACGTTTATCTCCCCCACGAGGTGAACGCGCGGGCCAATATCGCGGCCTTGAAGATGATCGGGGTCCGGGAGATCATAGCCTTTTCAGCCGTGGGAAGCCTCAAGGAGGAGATCAAGCCCCTTGACTTCGTCCTGCCCGACCAGGTGATCGACCGGACAAAGGCCAGGCCCAGCTCGTTCTTCGGCAACGGCGTGGCGGCCCACGTATCCTTCGGCCACCCCTTTTGCGGGAGGCTCCACGGCCACATCAAGGCCGCCGCGGACGAGATGGATCTGACCATGCATGCCGGCGAAACCCTCATCTGCATGGAGGGGCCCGCTTTTTCCACCAAGGCGGAGAGCAACCTGTACCGCTCCTGGGGAGCCGGTGTGATCAACATGAGCACCCTGCCGGAAGCGAAGCTGGCCCGGGAGGCGGAGATCTGCTATGCCGTCATCTGCATGAGCACCGACTACGACTGCTGGCATGAGACCGAGGAGCACGTCACCATCGACATGGTCATCCGGAACCTCACCACTAATGCCGGCCACGCGAAACAGCTCCTGAAGCGCATACTCGATCGGCTCGGCGAGAAGCGGGACTGCGGGTGCGTTGAAGCGTCGAAGTACGCCATAATAACGGCCGGAGACAGGCGGGCCAGGGATCAGATAGAAAAATTGAAGGCGATCCTGCCCGAGCATTTCTGAGGCATCACAGGTGCTCGTACACGAACTTTTTCAGGACGCTGTTTGAGATGGGAGACATCTCGTCGAACTTGACCGTATAATACATGGTGCTGCCCTCGTCGACCGTTTTACTCGCGATGATCCGGACGAAGATCCTGAAATTGAAATCCATCGCCTGGAAATCGAGCATGTACCGGGAATTGAAATCGAGTTTCTGCGGCAGGCGGATCACCGCCTCGTAATCATTGAGCTTGTAGATGGTGCAGGGCAGCTTCTCTTCCTGGGCCTCGTCTATGATCATCCCCTCTTCCTCGGAGAGCTCGGCTTTCCCTTCATTTTTTTCAATGATCGCGTCAAGCTCCCTGAGCTCCTTTTCCTTCGGGGCCGTTTCCTCCCTGGAGATAAGGGCCGGCACGATCACGTCTATATAAGGGTGCCGGGATTCCTCGCGCTTGACAATCTCTGAAGGAAGGCCGACCTTGATGGCGGTCCCCTCGCGGCCGCGTATGGCGGAGGTGAAATCGTATTCCGCGTCGCCGACCCGGAACACATGGAAGGTCACCGGTTTGTCGTCCGGAACCGCGCCGATGTCCCCCGGATTTCCGAATATCCTTATAATAAGATTCGCGGCGTCCCGTGATGTGATTTTTCCCAGGAACACCTTGCCGGGAACAGGTAAAAAATAGATAAGCTGTTCTTCATCCACATCACCTATGCCCTTCAGAGGCTTCTTGGCCTTCATGTGGAAATAGAGCTTGTCATAGATGGATGTCAGATCCTTGCAGATCAACAATTGGGACTCCTCTGTTTCCCCCATGCCCCGGGTATGGGTAAGGAACCTGCCGATGGCCTTTTCGAACAATTCCGGATTTTCCATGAACTGCATCGGCCTGGGAAGACCGAGCATATCAATGAGGTTGTTGACGATCCTGATCTGGAAATTGGACAGGCCGAGCCGTTTGAGCCTGAACAGGAACAGCTGCTCCTCGTGGACCTTCCTGTTCCTCACGGCCTGGATAATTCTGAGAATGAAGTAAAGGCTTACGGGGATCATTAAAATCGCAAACACGATGGAGAGATCTCCCATCGAAGCCTTGCGCCATGTGATTCCCAGAACGGTTACAATATCCATGAGATCACCTCGATTAACCGGCAGGGATTCCCCGCCATGATTTAAAATCCGCCTGACAGGCCGAGAAACAGGTCAACCTGCAATGCGCGGGTGAGGCCGCCGATCGAAACCGATCCTAAGTAATTAATATTTGAGGATACGCCGGTACGTCTATGGGTATAGGTCAGGCTGGACCCCACCATGATGAGCAGGGCGTCTATTGCCCTGATATCGACGCCCAGGGAACCCGCATAGGTGTCAACGTTCATGGTTTCCTTTATCTTGCCATTGGTCCGCCTCTCCCTGGTGGAACTCAGGTTCCCTCCCAGGCTTATCGTGGCCGGTCCGGAGGGAAGTATTTCAAAGCCTGCGCTGAGGGAATAGAGCCCGGATTTACGAATCGTCATATTGTTCGACATGCCGTAAAAGGACGTTACCTCGTCGTACCGGACATCCTTATAATTATAGCTAAAGGGTATTCCGTATGCCCCCTCAAGGGCAACGGCAAAGAATGATCCCAGCCTCTGATATCCGCCCGCCATGATACGCAACCCGCGGTCATACTGGAGATAATAGTTCTCCCTGACCGATCCCGAGAAAACCAGCCCCTTCCCGAAATCCCCGTGGCCGAAACGCAGGTATGTCCGTTCCCAGTTGAACCTGCCGGACCGCACCATCAATCCGGCCTGGGACCCTTCCTTTTTGAATGAATATCCCAGTGACATTTCCGCGTTGATATCTTCGGTTTTTTTCGTCACCCAGTGCTGTCCGACAACGGTGGTGCCATAGGTCTGCACAAAATCATCCTTTTCCCTGGCCTGCCCATAGCCCAGGGCCCATTGGAGGCCGATGGCATGGTTTCCGGAAACGACAAGGCCGTAGGATATGACGAGGCGCGGCGATATCGAATTCCTGTCGGAATGCGCGCTCAGATACTCGATAGCGTAACTGGAGGTGTTGATGCCGTAGTAATTGCGGCCATTTCTTTCTTTCATGGCCTGGAAGGGATTGCCGGCATCAATCCCGATGCCCACCGTGCCGCCGGAGGTCCTTCTGCTGTATGACAGGAACAGGCTTCCCGCCAGATATTTCGAGGTGCCGTAGCGGGGCCGCGAGACGGTGGAGCTTATTGTAGCCCCGCTGTAGGAATAGCGGCGGTCTGAAAAGGCCGTGGAGAGGAAGAGGACCCCCAGTGCGTTATCCGTGCTCTGGGCCGTGAGAAGCGAAGGATTTCTGAGAACATCAAGGGACCCGTCTGAAGCGACGGTTTGGATCTGCCCCATGGATATGGCGGATGCCTCGGCCCGCGCTCCGGCACAGAGCCACAGTGAAAGGGTGGCGAGAAAAACAATTATTATGTTATTTTTCATGTGAAATCCCTGCATAGCCCATGCGCCGTTTATGATAGGGTAATTATTTTAAAAGTCAAATAAAAATTTATTGCTACAAATCAGTTCCCGCCGTATCCTTTTTGACCATGATCATTGATGTTCACACCCATATATTCAGCGGCGACCTGTGCCGCGACAGGTCGGGGGGCCTCGGGGACGGCCAGTTCAGCTCGATCTATGGCTCGGAAAAATCGAAGCTGATCGATCACCGGGGCCTCATGGCCGCCATGGAAGACGCCGGCGTCGATTACGCCGTGGCCCTCGGCTTTTCCTGGGAGAAAGAGGACCTGTGCGCTGCCCAGAATGAATATCTTCGCACCGCGATGGACCAATCCGGCGGAGCCATCATTCCCTTCGGGTCGATCCCGGTGCGCCCCGGCGTTGATGTGGGCCGATGGGCGCGCGAGATTCGGGAGATGGGACTGCGGGGAATCGGCGAAGTTGCATGGTACCGTCACGGACTCGGGAGGTGGGGCCTTGACTATCTGAGAGAGCTCCTTGGGGCGGCCGGGGCCTGTTCGCTCCCCCTCTGCATCCATGTCAACGAGCCGGTGGGACATCCCTACAACGGAAAATACGAGCCCAACCTGCGGGACCTTTACGCCGCCCTCTCGGAATTCCCTGACGTCGACGTGATACTCTCGCACTGGGGGGGCGGCATGATCTTTTACGAGCTCATGCCGGAAGTATCGAAGGCGCTGTCCCGCTGCCGCTATGACACGGCCGCCTCGCCCTTCATATATACGAACGATATTTACGGGATCGCCCGGCAGATCACCGATCCGCGGAAAATACTCTTCGGCAGCGATTATCCCCTTATCCCCTACCGGAGATACCTGGAGGCCATAGATTGCGGGATTTCCGATGAAGAAATAAAGGCGGACATTCTGGGAAGGAATGCCGCCCGTTTGCTGAAGATTCTATGACACCGCACTGCCCCGTGATCCCGAGGAGTGCAGAATCGTAAAAAAAGACGGTTTTGGAGAAAGCCTACTTTTTCCCTTCTTTCTGGTCCTGCAGCCTCATCTCACCCAGTTTCTCTTTCAGCTTCGTATCCTTTTCCACCTTTTCGAACATGTCCTTGTACTGCTGGTAGGTGTATCCGTACTTTTTCGCCACTTCCTCGACCTT
>JADHED010002356.1_pt1 | contig 13337 bp, 9 predicted proteins | sample 8952041 | NCBI WGS metagenome assembly JADHED01 (sample SAMN16124423, study PRJNA663239) | bioreactor sludge metagenome | isolation source: sludge (control) | place: India:Bengaluru | collected 2018-09-08
TGTAGTAAGTATTTTGTTTTTGCAATGTTTCATCTAAACATGCGATAAAACCTTGCATATCAGTAGGTTTTGTAGTAAATTCTACAAACCACTCATGGAAAGATTCTCCTTTTATCTCGCTAACGGCAGGTGCAACCGTAAATTCTTGGAAACTTGCCCCATATTTTTCCGTAGCTACCAACATTGCTTTGTTTACTTCCTCCCCAAAAGCCGAAAGAAAATGTTTTACCCTGCCTGTAACTTTGATTTTGTAGGGATTTAAGGAGACAAACTTTACTGTATCGCCAATATCATAAGCCCAAAGTCCTGCATTTGTAGAAATAATGAGGGCATATTGTTTATTTAGCTCAACATCTGCCAAGCTAAGGCGTTTTGCATCAGCTTTTCCGTACTCCTCCATTGGGATAAACTCATAAAAAATGCCTCCATTCAAGATTAACAACATACCTTCTTCTTGATAGTTGTCTTGAAAGGCAAAAAAACCTTCGGAGGCTGGAAATAATTCCACCATATCCACTTTATCCCCAAAATATTTATCAAAAATAGGCTTATATGCGCTAAAATCTACCCCTCCCTGCACAAAAACTTGCAAGTTTTTCCAAACTTCCAAAGGTGATTTTCCCGTTTGCCTTGCCGCTTCTTCAAAATACATCTGCACCCAAGGCGGAATCCCCGAAATAAGCCGCAAATCTTTGTCCTTTGTTTCCTGCACAATCTTCGCCACTTTCACTTCCCATTCCTCTATACAATTTGTTTTAAAAGTAGGTACTCGATTGGTTTGCAGGTATTTAGGCACAAAATGATTAACAATTCCTGACAAACGACCTACTTTTACCCCATATTTATTGGTTTCTAAAATAGGACTGCCCGAAAGGAACATCATTTTTCCATCAAGAAAATCGGCTTTTCCACTATGAAAAATATACAATAACAAAGTGTCTCTTGCGCCAGCAATTTGATAGGCGATAGATTCTTTGGTTATCGGAATATATTTCGCCCCAGAAGTAGTGCCAGAAGTTTTTGCCAAATACAAAGGCTTTCCCTTCCACAAAATATCTGCTTTGCCTGCATATATCTCATCAAAATAGCTTTTCATCTGCTCATAATCCCGTACAGGCACCCGTTTTTGAAAGTCTTGAATATTTGTTATTTCAGCAAAATGATGATTTTTGCCAAAACTTGTATGCTTTGCGGTTTGTATCAAATGCTGAAAAACCTGCTGCTGAACAGCAAGGCTATTTGCAGAAATTTTCTGATAATATTTGGCTTTATTTTTGGCTAATAGCTTGGCTATAAATGTTTTGATAGACATGTTTTTGTGTTGCTTATATCATTCAATAATAGATTTATCTTGCTTGTGCATAGTTGTTCTACCATTAAAATTCATTCAAAAGTACGACTACCTATTATCTTTTTTGCTTTTACGAAAATAATCTATCAGTACAGAAGTGTCTAATAATACCATTATTTTATTCTCCATTGATTCAGCCATTTTCGATTTGATTCGTATGCTAAATATTGTTCTTCATCCATTGTAGGACCATTTAGAAGAAGCGATTTTAATTTCGATTTTTCTGTCTTAATATTATTTTGTACATACACTTTTGATAAATCACCCTTTAATCTAAAAAGCTGATTCATTGGTAACTGTTTGATTAACTCAAAAAGTTCATTATACCCTATATTAATTTTTAACTCCATATAGTATATGCTTATAAATTACTTCAAAACACAAATGTAAGAAATATTTTCCATACTCCATTCTTTTTTAGTCTTTTTCTCTTTTTTATGGTAAAAAACTAATAATCAACTATTTGATATTTTTCCGAATTTCCGACAACAATCCCATACCTCCCACAAAATATAGTCATACTTTATAAAAACAAAAGAATATCATTACCAACAAAGTGAAAATGATATTCTTTTCTTTTTTAATAGGCAAAAGATTAAGCGCAATACTCATCATAAGCAGCTTTCAAATTTGCAGCTATCAACTGTGCTGGGCGACCTTCGATATGATGACGCTCAATGATATGCACTAATTGACCATCTTTGAAAAGCGCGATAGCTGGCGAAGATGGCGGGTATGGCAACAAATAATCTCTCACACGCTTCACTGCGGCTGTCTCCATACCTGCAAAAGCAGTAAGCAAGTTTGCCGGTTTGTTGCTATGTTCAAGCGATTGAATAATGCCCGGACGCGCAGCTCCCGCAGCACAACCACAAACAGAATTTATAACCACAAGCGAAGTGCCTGCATGATTTTTCAATGCCGCATCTACTTCATCGGCTGTTTTTAATTCTTGAAAACCTACATTTGTAAGCTCAGCACGCATAGGTGCCACTATTTGTTCTGGATACATATTGTAATAGAAATTTATTGAAAGTTTAAAACCTTATTACAAAAATAGCGGCTGTTTTGTTTAATATAGAGGGAGATTTTTGTATAAACAGCAAACTTATTTACAGGGAAGGTTTTTTTGAAGGGTATATCAAACCTTATATTTATACAATAAAGCCAGATAATAGCATGACTACTATCTGGCTTTTTTATTCATTTTCAGCAACTTAGAGCGCGGGGATACGCAATACTTGTCCAGGATAAATCAAATCTGGGCTGGTAAGCATAGGCTTATTTGCCTCAAAAATGATAGGATATTTCATCGCATCACCATACACTTCTTTTGCAATTTTGCTAAGTGTATCGCCTCTTTCTACTGTGTGAAAAGTAGCTTCAGGTTCTGGCTCAGCCGTTTGACGCACTGTCATTTGGTCATCTACAGTTTCCACGCCATCAACATTTCCTACGGTTAAGATAATTTTCTCTTTATCTTGTTGGCTATGCGCCTCGCCTCTTACCGTAGCAGATGAGCCATTAAACTCAATGTCTAAACCATCTACACCCAAGCCCATACGCTCAACCATTGCGATAAGTGCAGCACGTACTTGGCTGTTATCCTTTTCAGCCAAAGGAGCTTCTTCTTTTCCGCCAAATAACTTGGCTCCTGCATTTTTTAGAAAGCTAAATAATCCCATAATCAAAAAATATAAAAGTATTTGTGTAAATAAATCTTATTTCAGCATATTGGTAGCTAAAATTCGCTACGAAGATAGTTGCTTTTGCTGTTTTTGCAAAATTTTATTTTTTTCTTCCTTTTTTTCTCGCAGATTTGCACAAATTTTATACGGCTTATTCCCCAAAGATATGAAAATACTACTGACAGGAAGTAATGGTTTGTTAGGTCAAAAAATCATAGACCTGCTTTTAACAGAAAATAATATTACGCTTATTGCGACTGCAAAAGGCGAAAATCGTCACCCAAAACAGGGAAGTTTTATATATGAATCGGCTGATTTGAATGATAATCAGCGATTAGAAGCATTATTTGCACAGTATAGCCCAAATGCGGTGATTCATGGCGGAGCTATGACACAGGTTGATATTTGCGAAGATGAGCGTGAAATGTGCGATAAAGTCAATGTAGAAGCTACACAAAATTTAGCCCATTTATGCAAAAAATACAAGGCGCATCTTATTCATGTTTCCACCGATTTTATTTTTGATGGAGAAAAAGGCTACTATCACGAGACCGATTTGCCTGCGCCAGTCAATTATTATGGGCTATCAAAATGGAAAGCCGAGCAAGCCATTTTTGCCACCGGTGCAAATGCCGCTATTTTGCGCACCATTCTTTTATATGGGGTAACGTATGGGCTTTCTCGCTCCAATATTGTCTTGTGGGTGAAACAATCTTTGGAGCAGGGCAAAAAAATCACAGTCGTAAACGACCAATCTCGCTGCCCTACTTTGGCACAAGACCTTGCAGCTGCTTGTATTCAAGCCGCTTTGCGCAAAGCCACAGGCATTTATCATATTTGCGGACCCGAAAGAATGGACATTTTGACTTTGGCAAAAAGAGTAGCGCGTTTCTGGAAATTAGACGAAAATCTAATTGGAGAAATAGATTCTGCTACTTTAAAACAGCGAGCAAAACGTCCGCCACATACGGCTTTTTATCTTGACAAAGCACAAAAAGACTTGGGCTATAAGCCGCATAGTTTGGAAGAAGGATTGGCGATTGTGGCGGAGGAAATAAAGATTTTTGAGTAAATGAAGCAGGCTAAATTTACTTTACCATAAAAATCCTTCGGACTGTTTTTAGCCCAGTCAGATTTTGGAAATCTGACTGGGCTAAACTAAAATATAGTACCACTTTGCAAACGCAGCACTCCATTTTTATTACTCTATGTCGCGCAAAGTATAGTCTGTCGTTTCGCTTGCAAGTGGGTGAGATGCCTCATAACCCATTTTGTTTTGTTTTTCTAAGCTCCAGTCATCTGTCTGTGCGGTTTGTAGCCACATTGTGCCGCTTGCTTTGCGCAGAACCTGCACAGCTATACCAAAATTCTCCCACATATTTTGCTCAAATAGAATAGTAGAGATATTCGTTTGAAATTCATACTCGCCTTCCTGTTTGAAGGTAGGAATATCCGCTAAACGTGTACTTGCTGTAACATGTTGTCTATCAGCACTTAATACATGCGGCTCATGCGCTTTGTCGAATACTTCTATTTTCAAGTAGGGAAAATAGTGATGAAATGCTTGTTGCAGGTCGGCAACCTTTGCATCTTTGTTAATAGATAGTATCATAAAAATAAATGTTTAAAGAACTACGGCAAATGTAGGCTTTTTTGAGATAAAAACAAATAAAATAGGGTAAAAAACCTATTAAAGATTTTTTACCCTATCCTTAGTTTTTATGAAAATTATTCTTTTATTACTTGTTGTAAACGGTTATTTTTTCCATCAAAAACTTCTAACAAATATACGCCTTTGGGGTAATTTGCCATATTGATAGTTTGTTTTTCGTTTGAATTAATAGATTGAATAAGAATCATTTGTCCCATTGTATTGTATAAACGAATCGATCCTTTTTGGATATGATTTGGCAATTCTATATACAACAAAGCCTGTGTAGGATTAGGATAAATAGAAATTCCTGCCTGCAACATTTCTTCGGCAGATTCAGGTACTACAATGGTTCCATCTAAACCGATACACTCGTCATCAGTATCAGAAACGGTAGTATTGCCCACTTGTGCCATTAGATAAAGACAAGTATCATTATTTACAAACTGTACATCATCAATAAACCAACCTTCTGCGTCAGCCATTGCGCCATTTTGTGTATCTGTGGCAAAACGGAAGCGAATGAGGGCATTTTGACCTGAAAAAGAGGCTAAATTTACTACAGTTTTGCGCATAGCTACTTCGCCTGTAAATACTTGTTTGTTTATCAAAACATTGTCAGTTGCTGGGTCTATTGTGCCTGTATAGCCATTTTGTATCATATACTGCCCCAAATCCTGCCAACTTGTGCCATTATTGGTAGAAATTTCAACTACTCCTCCATCATAATTAGGTTCTATTTTGTGATAATGCCAAAAAGTAAGAGAAGTATTTGGTGTAATATTTGTGGCAGTTGCGAGTCTCAAAATATTTTCAGAAGGCGTAAGCGGCTCTGCTACATGCCAAGCACGCGTAGGACTATGATAGTTTAATGTATCTAAGGCAAAAAGGTTTACTGTGCCGCTAATATTGGCGGTACTCCAGTTGCTTGTGCCACTTTCCATATCATCTGTAAAATAAGGAACCGGCATTGCAAATGAATTATTGACCACTACTCTCAAACTGTCTGTTCTAAACTGCCCTGCTGATAAGTTGAAGTTAGGATAAGTAACCACGCCTGTGCTGCTATTGTAAGTTCCTCCATTGCTTGAAACATAATCCAATTCTGAGGGTAAAGTAGCAGTAAGTACCAGATTATTATTCTCACCACATTCACATTGTGTTTTGAGGGTATAATTAATGGTAGAACCTTGATTTACAGCATTTACATCTGGTGTGAGCGTAAGTGTTACGCCTTGTGGTACATCAAAAGCCTGTGAGCCGTCAGTAGCATCACTACTTGAGCCTTGACTTGCGCTGTAACCCAAACCTCTACGTGCAAATGCCGCCCAAATAGCGCAACGATGCGCATTGTTATATAAAATTTGGTCTGCCAACAAAATCGCATCTCTGCCATCTACAAAGCCTGGTCCGCAAGGTTGTAGTTTCATGCCTTCCATTACTAAACGAAAAGCGATATTATTTCCCCCTGTTCCATTATAAATATCAGCATCAGCAGGCACCATGTCTATAATATTCCATGTCATATCCCAAAGCATAGCCGTCCAAGCCGAACCCAAAGCATGTACTTCTGGATTGTTGCGTGCATAGTCATAATTGTAAGGGCTAATACTCATATCATAACAATAAGGATACTCTCTAATGCCCCCGCCATTGGGAGTTTGCCCCGCTACATACGTACCAATCGCTCTCACATCATTTGCCTGTGCAGCAGTCCAATCTGTTGTTACCATCAAAGCCAAATAATCGCTCCAACCTTCGCCCATTTGTTCTTCATTACCTAAACAAGAAGAATTACCAGGACCACCTGTCAAACGATTAGAAACCCCATGCCCATACTCATGCGCAATTACACCATTGTCCAAATCGCCATCTAACTGAACAGAGGCATCTGCATTGATAGTAGCGTTTACTGTACCCGTTTGCATAGCATTTTTGATAGTATTACCATCTGCTTGTGTGATAGAGCAAGACAAAATGGTAATGGTATTATCAGTTCCGCCCATTGCTGGCGGATTAGCTGCTGCAATAGAATCTACAATAATTACCCCAATCGCTCCAGCATTTTGGGCATTTTTTACTTTAGTTACAAAAGTACAGCCCCCTCTATCTATCACTGCAATTTTGCCAGAAACTTGCGCACCATTCGTAAGTGCGGAACAGCCCTTTGCTGGTGAAGCAATCGCAAGATTACCTGTAACAGTTGGCGGTGTAGTTGGGTTAAAATTTGCAGAACCTGCGCCATAACTACCTGCAATTCCTGCTGGACTGTTTACCACAAGTGAAACAGAACCTGCCCATAAAAACATCTGCATACGAGGTCTTGAGCCATCTACAGGCGTAGCAAAATTGGCATTGTTTGTCCCTGAACCATCTTGCGCATCTGCCAATACATAGTCTCCGCCCGCGCCTCCTCTGTTCATATTGCTTCTTTGAAAGTTTCCAGAAACCTCATCAAAGCCATATTGATAGGTAATATCATGCATTAAATTGTTCCAATAAAATAGATTTGTAATGGCAGCCTCTTGATAAGTAGCAGGTGCCGTTCCCAAATTCAAAGGAAAATTAAAATCATTCGTTGCAGAAACCGCACTTGCGCCTACTGTTGCCTCATTATCGCCCGCTACATCTTCTTTTGCCCATACATTATTGCCTCTTGTACTTGTATAGGTGCTTGTCCCATCATTGTGCCAGCCCATAGTTGTAGCATTATTGCCTGCGCCTGCCTTATTCCAAGGACTATTTACGACCGTTCTTGCACCAAAATTAGGGCTTTCTACGGGTATGTCATATACATTATAGTCATCAGTAGCAAGAACGGTTGCCGCTCCTTCAATTTTATCCTCATGCACCTTTTCGCAATGTGTTGCATGAGCGGCATTTATAGGGAAATTACAATGATTAACCCAGTTATTTTTGCCAATAATTTCGCCATTTGTAGTAGAAACACGAATTTCCCACCAATTTGCCCCTGTTTTTTCATAAATTCGCACATTCCAACAAAGGTTTACCCTGCCATCTTTTTGGACAGCCCAAACCAATTCGGCAGGAATAGACTCTTGCGAAATGCCAGCATTTGACAATACAATTTTTTGAGAAAGATTGCCCGCCTCATTTGATTTTTCCTCCGAAATACGACTAATTTCTTCTGTAATATTCAAGCCTAAATGAGTGGCAGCTTTTTCTATTGCCATTTCAGGAGAAAAAAGAAGGCTTTGCCCCGCAATTTTTGTCGCAATCTCAGGCACAAAACGATTGCCACTCACAAAAACCTCACCATTTTGTGTGATAACCACATTCAAAAGTGCGTTGAATACTTTCACGCCTTGATGTCTTTGTGCCAAAAAAATATGACGAATACCCAAAGAGGTATAATCGTCATTTACACTTGCTTGCTCAATATCAGTTTTGTCAAGATGCAAGTCTTTTTGATGAGTAGCAAGATACTGTTTCACCGCAGGCGGCGTTTGTTGCGCCCATATACAAGGCGCGAAAAGGAGCATAAAGAATGCTAAAAAAGTAACGTTTCTCATTGTAATTGTGTATTGGTAATGGAAATAATTTACGGGCTGTAAAAATAGGCTTTTATTTGCTAATCAAGAATTTTTTGTAATGGATTTTCTTTTTAGATAATGTAAGTTGCGAATAAAAGAGGATTTACGCAGGAAATCCGTACAATTCAGCCAAAATGTAGCGGTTTCCTGCGTAAACCTGCTTATTTTTCAGGCAAGAATGGTTCATTTTTAGGTATTCGCAACTTACGTTAATTATATCCAAGCCCAAATGATTTTATTTCCTTGTAAAAGTATTTGGGAGTTGATTTTTTCTGTGAACTTCACAGCATCAATTTTATTTCTCCAAATACAGTGTAAAATAAAGTTTCTTATATTCCTTTCTGTCATGCTGCGGTTGTTGAGCCATGCCGAAACATAAGCATCTTAGCACCTTCTTTGTTTCCAAATTATGCTGAATCAACATACTGCCTAAGATTTTTTCAAAATGACATTGAGGGTGAAAATGTGAGAAAATTTAATTTACAGTGTACTAAATACCTCTGTGAAGTTCACAGCATCAATTTTATTTCTCCAAATACCTCTGTGAAGTTCACAGCATCAATTTTATTTCTCCAAATACCTCTGTGAACTTCACAGCGTCAATTTTATTTCTCAAAATGCGTCTGTAAGTCTTACAGCATCAATTTTATTTCTCAAAATGCTTCTGTGAAGTTCACAGCATCAATTTTATTTCTCCAAATGCTTCTGTGAACTTCACAGCATCAGTTTTATTTCTCCAAATGCTTCTGTGAACTTCACAGCATCAATGTTAGAAAAAAAGCATCTTTTATTGCATAAAAAGCAGTAATAATTTTTTTGCAAAAAAATCCATAAAATTTGTAACTCAATTTTACTGTCTTCGTATAAATCTCTGTTTTATATTTTTTTCTCACAATTTTATTTTTACTAATATGAAAAGAGCATGGCTATTTGCCACAAACACTTTTGAGTCTAATACGCGTGGGACTCAAACAAAAGCATTGCGTTTGTTTCGGGATTTTCATTCCAAACTACATGCACAAGTCGCAACTGACCCTGATATTGCCCAGATTTTTGCGGATTTTGACGGCGTGTATCAGCAGTATGAAAGCATCTATGCCCAAAGAGATGCGATTGCAGGGACATATCGTGGGCGTACCTTGAATTTTGAGCAATTATTGAGCGAGTTGCCTAAGCTATTGCGAAAATGGGAGGGGCAGGTATTTTATTATTTTCCGCAAGATAGCCCCGAAGATGCAGAACTTTTTCCACAACGCCGCAACCCTTTTTTGTCGGGTTCGTATGACGACCGTATCAGTGCTATCAATACTTTGCTTATCAATTTGGGCAATTATCCACAGTTAGCAGGTTTGCAAGCAGGGGTACAAAGTTATTACAATACTTTGATAGCGGCGCGTGATGTGCAGCAACAAAAAGAGGGACTAAACGACCATCTTTCTTCTTTGTTAGAGGCGCAAAGGGTGCTGACATCTCAAGAAATGTTAGGGGCTTATGGACGTTTAATCTATAAATTTCGTCAAAACCCTGAATTAATTTTAGACTTTATCGAAATAGAATTGATTCGTAGTCAAGTAGGTACAGGCACATTAGCCGTTTTCAAAGGCAAGGTTACAGACATCAACAATGTACCGATTGCAAATGCAAAAGTGAGCCTACCCGAAATTGCCTTAGAAACAGAAACCGATAACATGGGCAATTTTGAGATGGATATAGAAAGCGGAACATGGCGCGTAGAAGTAGCGGCAACAGGCTATCAAAGCCATATTCAAACAGGGGTTTTGTTTGGACAAAATGCTACTGTAAGTATGGATTTTCATTTAGCTGTGTAAGGGTTTTGGGATTATAGAAACGCGCTATACACAAATAATAAACATAACTTTTGCTAAAAAAGGCTTATACCGCAAGGTATAAGCCTTTTTTGGGTAAAATGGAAAATTATGAATACTCACAAAAGCCTTACTATTCTATGTGGTTATGGGGATTAAGATTATTTTTCAATATTTTTTATTTTGTTGTACCTTTTGTAGCTGCTATTTTTTTATCTGCATATAAAACCACTTCTTTTATTACCAATTTCTGAATCGCTGATATAAGCGTTGCCATTATTGCATAATCTGGCTGATTGTTTTTTGTGGGAAGTGAAACTTTGTCTGTTTGTATTTTTTTACTACTTATACTATCGCCCCAAGAATATTTATGTCCTAAACTTTTATTGATACAAGTAGCTAAATATAATTGGCTTAATCTGCTTTTTTCTTCTTCATTTTTTAGATACAAAACCAAATTATGACTATCATTTGAATAAAAATCTTTTTCTTGGTATGTTACAACGAAAGTTTTACCACCAATAAAAACACAATTTCCTTTATCTAAATATTTTTCATCATAAGAAATGTAAGAACTTACTGCATTGTTTTCTGCACTTGCACACAAGTAAGGCGTTGTTCCACTATTTTCAACAATATTTCTGGATAAAATATTTCCAGAATTTTTCACTTTAAATATATCTATAACATTAAATGCTTCAAATTTTCCATTCTCAAAATCTGCCAAAACCTTTTCTTCTTCTTGGGTTAAAATATAATCTTTTAGCCCCGTAGCTAATAAATACGCTTCCAGCTCCGCTATACGCTCCGCTTCCAGCTCCGCTATAAAGCTTTCCATAAAATCAAAATCTATTTTTCCATTTTGGGTGGGAAGTTGGAGTCTTTGGTTTTCAATTATTTTAACACTAAAACTGGAACTTCCCCAAGAGAATGAACTAAATGTTTTAGACATTGCCAAGATAAAAAATTGAGCATTTCTTTTGTTAAATTTTTTATCTTTTGACTTTAAGATTTTGATTTTATCACCTGTGAAATATGATTTCTCCTGATAAAACATTGTAGCTGTATCTTGTCCAAATGAAATAGTATTTCCTTCATTTAAAAACTGTTCATCTTCATTAATATAGCCACGAATACCATTATTTAAACTTGTTCTTACCACATAAGGATATTTACCATTTTCTAAAATCTCAACTTTGTTTGCATCAAATCTTTTCTTGTAAGTATTTATCTCAAACAAATCTCCAATTTTAAACTCCCCCCACTCAACTTTTTCTAATTGCTCGTTAAGTGGGGCATTTACTTTCCCACATTTTCGGCGTTTTGTTGTTTTAGGATATTAGAAACTTCCCAAGCTAAGTAATCACTTACTGTTTTCTTAAAATCTTGCAAAGTAGGTTTCGTGTCTATGGGTGCAGTTTGATTCCAGTCTGCGCCATTTTTGGGGTCTATTGTGCCTTCATAATATTCTTTTTCGGTAAAAATATTGAGTTTACTTTTGCCAAAACGCACCAAGTTTACTACTTCTTCATATCGTTCTTTGGCTTGATTGGTATCTTTTAGGTTATTACTTGCCTTTTTACGGTTTGTGCGTGTGTAACCATCATCAGAAAAATCAATAAACTTTACTATGTCATCTTTATGATGTTTTTCATTTACCTTAAAGACATATATATTGGTTTGTACGCTCGATTTTCCAATAAAAATATCTATAGGCATTTTGATGCTTGCCACAAGCGTATGTTTTGCCAAAATCTTTTTGCAATATTCCTTTGCTTTTCCCGAACCTGCCGAATTTTGAATAATAATCGCTGCGTAGCCTTTGTTCATCATGCTAAGGGCGTGTTCCACAAAGTTCATACCGTTGCCATTTGCAGAGTAAGGCGGATTTAGCACAAAAGCATCAGCAGGGAATGACGTATCTGTTTTTCCAAAACCGTATTTTCCATCAAAATCTGTTAAAGAGTCTTTGTTTAAGATATTTGAGCTACCATCACCCATCAAAATCATATTGAGGATAGCCAACATATACACGCTCGAAAGCAACTCTAAACCTAATAATTGTTCGGCTTTTATGTTGATTTCTTTTCGTTTAAGTTCATCGGGCGAAGTAATTGTATTTTTGGCATCTATCAACATTTCATTCATAGCTGCTACCAACAAACCCGCCGAACCCGTAGCAAAATCCCATACATAAGAATCTTTATTGACCCTTGCCAATTTTACCAAAAGCGTAGCCACATAAGCAGGCGTTAGCACAACATCATTGAGTTTGTCTTGCGAAAAGCCGAGCCAACCATACATTTCATTAAAAAGTTTGCCCGTAAAATCGGTCGTTAAACCAATTTTGTAATAAATGCCCAAATCATCTACAATTTTGGTGAAAACTCTTTTTAGTTGGCTTTCTCCTTTTTCAACTTTGTTGATATTTCCCGTTAATAAAGTATTAGATAAGGTTCTAATAATTAAATCTTTCTTTTCTTGTGGTAAATCTTTTCCATTTAAAAAGGCAGTTATTTTCCTTACAAGAATTTGCCCGTCTGTATTTCCATCTTCGTCAGAAGATTTCAAGTCTGATTTTTCAAGGGGTGCAACTTTACCAGGGATTCCAAGCGTTGCAATAATAGAAGCGGCAACGAGATAAACTCTATCATTTTCGCCTAATCCTTTTTCATTTTGGTAAATATCGTTATTGAGTTTGACTAAACTAATATCAATTTCTCTTTCTCGCTGCTCTTTGAGTTTATCTAATTCTTCTTGTGAAAGGGATAATGTTTTGACTTTCTCAATAAACGCATCAAAATTTTCTTTTTTTAGAAACGAAAAATCCGAAAATTCTCCCACTTTTTGCCCAACACCAAAATTGCTTTTAGCGACAAAATAAACCCCTATTTCGTGTTGAATTTTTCCCTTTTCATCTTTGTGTCCTGTCATTCCGACAGCAATAATATCGGTGTAACTTGTATGATGAAGCAAGGCGTTTGCATAATGAACAGCACCATTTACAGCATAAGCATTAATGTTTTTAAGGTTCGCTTCGTTTTTCGCAGTTCTATTTTCAACTTTTCCCTCACTATCAAGTTTCACAAGTTTGTCTTTATATCCTTTGTATTCGATAAGAATAGGAAAATAGTTAAGGTTTTTATCTTGCAATAACAGTTTTGTATCGGGACGGTTTCCCCCCGTTCCGCCATTTTTAGAATGATAATCATTAGTGATTATGAATAAAAAAATGGTATATTACGCGCATGAGGCAGATAGTTTATT
>JADHED010002357.1_pt1 | contig 13333 bp, 2 predicted proteins | sample 8952041 | NCBI WGS metagenome assembly JADHED01 (sample SAMN16124423, study PRJNA663239) | bioreactor sludge metagenome | isolation source: sludge (control) | place: India:Bengaluru | collected 2018-09-08
GAATGCATCTCTTCAATATAGCAACACAGACTGGATGTTTAAAAGTGTTGATCTTACGGGCGGACAGGAATATACTTTGTCATTCTATGCAAGACAAGACGTGACTTCAGGAACAAACATTCAGGCAAAATATGGAACTGAAGCTACGATTGCAGGAATGACGAATAATATTATTTCATCTACAGCTGTCACAAATGGAGATTATCAGCTGTTTTCCGGTGTCTTTACTCCTGGTGCTACAGGGACTTATTATATCGGTATCAGAGCAGACCTTACGTCAGCTCCATGGTATATTTCAATAGATGACATTTCTCTTGTATCAAACACAGGAATGACGTTTGTTTCATCCACAACTGAACAAGGCTCTACGTTACCGGTCGTAAAAGGTTCTACAAATAATGAAATTGTTAGACTCAAAGTTGTAACCGACGGAAACTTAAATCCTTTTAATGTTACCTCTGTTACTTTCAATACGACAGGAACAACATCTACTTCTGATATAACAAATGCAAGAGTATATTATACTACGGCAGCAACATTTTCTACAGCAACACCCTTCGGAAGTGCGGTTCCTAATCCAAGCGGTTCTTTCACGGTAACAGGAACTCAGACGCTTGCAGGAGAAAATAACTATTTCTGGCTTGCATACGATGTTTCAGGAACGGCTACTGAATACAACGTAATTGACGCACAGTGTACACAGTTTGTAACATCTGAAGCAAAAGCAAACCGGACACCCGACGTAACGGATCCGGGAGGAAGCAGGACTATTAGGGCACCTCTATCGGGAGTTTATACTATCGATCAGGGCGGCAGCGGATTAACAAATTATACAACTTTTACTGCTGCAATTGACGAATTGAATTTACTGGGTATTTCCGGTCCTGTTACATTTAATGTCTCGAGTGATCAAACCTGGAATAAAACGGTACCGGCAAGCCCTTACAATTATGCATATATTATTTTTACGACAGGTACAGAAGCAAATCCGATTGTATTCCAGAAATCAGGCGGAGGAGCAAACCCGAAGCTTAACATTACCGGTACATCCGCAACGAATGATATCGGAGTCTGGTTCTATGGAAATTACACGACTTTTAACGGAATAGATATTTATGATGCAGGAACAACATCTACTGATTATCTTGATCAGGGTTATTATTTACAGGGAGCGGTTGCCAACAACTGCAAATTTGTGACTGTTAAGAATAGCACGGTTGACCTGACTAAAGCAAACACATCTTCAAGAGGTGTTTATTTATATTCAAATGCACCGACATCTGTCGATAATACTAATAGAAATAACAAATTTTATAATAATACAATTCAGGATTCTTATAATGCATATTATTTTTCCGGAAATAGTACTTATTACAGCGATGGGAATGAAATAGGAATTGACGGCGGTACCAGTTTAATAGATAACATAGGCGGAAGCAGTTCAACGGTTTATGTAGTTTATGCTCCATACGAAACAAACTTTAAGCTGTTTAACACAACAATCAGTAACGTAACAGGATCCAGCTCTATTTATTGTTTCTATGATGGCTTGGGTGCTACATCAACGCATCAAATTTATAACAATACATTCACAAACGTAACGGGTACAAGTACTTCATCAACAGTATATGGCATTTATAACACATCCGATGCAACCTTTAATATGTATAATAATGTGTTCAAAACATTCACTGCACCTTATACAGTTTACCCTGTTTACATAACAACAGTTACAACATCTAATATCTACAACAACAAAATTTATGATATTACGTATAGCGGAACGTCAACATATAATGCATATGGTTTGCATATAGGGGGTGGAACCACTCACTATATATACAATAATTTTATATATGACATTAAAGCACCAAATGCAACTAGTTCAACTACAAATGCAAATGTCCGCGGATTAAGCCTGACAGGCGGTACAAATGCTTATGTTTACTATAACACGGTTTATTTGGATTATACATCAGCAGGAGCGACTAATCAAAGTGCTGCTCTATATGTCGGCACATCACCAACATTAGACCTCAGAAATAATATATTTGTTAATAATGTCAACGTAGTGACGACAGGAACCCGAGCAGTTGCATTCTATAAATCAACTACTTCTTTAACAAATTTTGCGACAACTTCAAATAACAATCTTTATTTCACGGGTGTTTTAGATGGAAGCGCAAAGAACCTTATATTTTACGATGCTACAAATTCTGACCAGACACTTGCAGCTTACAAAACAAGAATGGCTACACGTGACCAGAATGCAGCAACAGAGAACCCTCCGTTCGAGAGTACGGTAGCACCATATAATCTGAAACTTAAAGAAACAATAGCAACGCAGGTTGAAAGCGGTGGACAGAGAGTGACTACTCCGATAGCTGTTACTACTGACTTTGAAAACGATATAAGACAAGGCGAAGCAGGCTATGCGGGCACAGGAACAGCACCCGATATAGGAGCGGATGAGTTTAACGGAATACCAATTGATATAAACGGACCTTCCATATCCTATACTCCCCTCGGAAATACATCTGGAACTGGTAGCCGGGTCCTCACAGCTGCAATTACAGACGCATCTGGTGTACCGACTTCGGGTGTGGGTCTTCCTATGCTTTACTGGAAGATTAATGATGGTTCATACACTGGCGTTCAGGGCGTATATGTAAGCGGAAATGATTATACATTTACTTTTGGTTCGGGAGTCTCAGCAGGGAATACCGTAAGTTATTATGTTGTTGCACAGGATGGAGCTTCAACACCTAATATCGGAGCATTTCCATCGGTAGGTGCAAGTGGTTTCACTGCAAATCCGCCGGCTGCCTCAACACCGCCTACAACACCAAATTCTTACTTAATAATTGCAGCTCCATTAAGCGGTGATTATACTGTGGGAGCGCCGATATTCAATAAAATTACGGGGAAAAGCATCTACTTTGAAAAAGTTGTTACGAAAGTAATGACAGAAATTCCTGTTTATGAAGAAGGAACAAAAGAAAACGGTGGCGAAACACGTATGACTGGCACTAAGATGACCGAAGTTGAAAAAATATCATGGGTACCGATGGAAAACGGAAAGAAGTATGAAGGAGAATTGTATGCAAAGAAATCTGTAAATCCGAATTTAAACTATTTATCGGGAACAGAGGGCGTTTATGCAACAATAACTGCGGCTGTTACAGACCTTAATTTAAGGGGTGTAAGCGGACCTGTAAGATTTCTGCTTACTGATGCCTCTTATACTACGGGTGAAACTTATCCGATTACTGTAGATATAACAAGCCCTGATTTACCGACAGCAGTAAATACGGTCACAATAAAACCGAACACAGGGGTAACAGCAAGCATATCAGGAAATAGTGCCTCATCATTGTTCAAATTAAACGGTGCTGATTATATTATTATTGACGGATCAAACACACCAGGCGGCACTACTCAGGATTTGACGTTTGAAAATGCCAATACCGGAGTTTCAACAGCACTTATTTGGATTGCAAGTAAAGGTGTTGGAGCGGGCGCAACATATAATACCATAAAGAACTGTATACTTAAGAACGGAACTAACACAGTTGCAACAAATTATGGAATTTTTAGCGGCGGTTCAACGATAGGAACAGGCGGCAGCGATAACGATTACAATACAATTCATAATAATTATATTTATAAAGCTTATCATGGAATTAACATTACAGGTGTTTCTGGTTCTGTTTCTGATAATATTTCAATAACAGAAAATACAATCGGTGCTCCTGTTGGTACAACAACTGATTATATAAGTTATTACGGGATATACATGACCTATACTGATAATACTTTAATTTCCCAGAATACTATCAGAAACTTTATTGGCTCTATATACAGTAAAGCCGGTATATATACAACTACCGGAGTAACAAATAGCAATATAACAAGAAACTCAATATACGGAATTCAGTATGTAGGAACCGGTGGCTGGGGAACATCAGGTATAAGAATGAATATCGGTGCAACGGCTTTGGGAATTACAATTGCAAATAATTTTATTTATGATATTACTGCAGATGGTTATTCTAGTGTTACAAGTACATACAATCCTCTTGGAATACTTATTGAAGGTTCTAGCAGTAATGCAGGTATCAATTTATATTATAACAGCATACATTTATTTGGAACCACTTTAACTGCCGGCGGTTCTGCATGTTTAAGTTTACAAAGTGGAATTACGGGCGGTGTTAATGCTGTAAATAATGTTTTTTCTAATACTTTAGGAAAGGCATCCGGTACTCCATCCGCGTCGGGTGTTGTTGTTGCTGCATCGTCACCAACCGTTCCATTTGCAACAATTAATTATAACGATTATTACGTTAATTCAAATACAACAAATAATATCGGATTCATTCGCGGTGCTGCGGTAGTAACATTACCCAACTGGCAGAGCGAAACCACGGGAACTGGTCAGGACGCAAATTCTGTTTCCGGAGACCCGAAATTTGAAGCGGATAATAATTTACATATTAAAACTACCGAGTTATCACCTGTTAACAATGCGGGAACGCCGATTGCTGGAATAACAACAGACTATGACGGTAATACAAGAAGCGGAACCACACCTGATATAGGTGCAGACGAATACACTTATACACCGCCTTCAATTGAAAATCCGACTGATTTCTTGGCCACTCCATTCAGCGGTTCACAGATTAATTTAGGCTGGACTCCTAACAGCGCTCCGAATCCTGTAATGGTAGCTGCGAATACTACAAATTCATTCGGAGAACCCGTGAACGGACAGGAATACAATGTCGGCGATCCGCTTGGTACTGCTACGATTATTTATAAAGGTTCAGACGGTTCTTATTCACATTCTGGACTAAACCAAGCTACAACTTATTATTATAAGGCATTTTCTTACAACGAACCGTTCGACCCCTCGGAACTTCTTTATTCATCGGGTGTGACGGCAAATGCAACAACATTATGCGGTGTCACAACTGCTCCGTTTGTACAAGACTTTGAACTTGCAACATTCCCGCCAAATTGCTGGACAGTTGACGGATTATCAAACGGTTGGGCAAGGTCAACAGATGCAAGCGGATACGGTACAGGAACAGCTTCAACGTTTGTGAATTTCTATGGTTTATCTTCAGGCAGCCGTGAAATGACTACTTTCGAATTTAGTAATGGGACACTTACTACTCCTTTGCTCAAGTTTGACCATGCTTATGCTACGTATTCAGGAGAAAATGACCAGTTAAGGATTGATTATTCTACTAACGCAGGAACTGACTGGACGCAGCTGGTATTGTATGATGGCGGTACTTCAGGACCTCTTAATACCGGCGGAGCTGTCAATTCAGGTGCATTCGTACCAACTCCCGCACAATGGGCAACAAAAAGCGTAACTCTTCCGGCAGGTACGAATAAACTGAAATTTGTCGGAATTAGTGGATACGGAAATAATTTGTTTTTAGACAACATTAAAGTAGAAGAAGCACCGACACTTCCAATATTCTCGATTTCACCCGAATCAATGGCATTTGGAAATATTGCAATCGGCGGCGGCTCGGTTGACCAGACATTTACCATTACTAATACAGGCGGAGGAACACTGACGATTAACAATACTGATTTCACTTTAACAGGCACAGACCCGACTCAGTTCCAGATTCTCGGAGCAACAACTTTGAATCTTACTTCCGGTCAATCAGGAACGGTAAGAGTTCAGTTTATACCAAATACTACAATCGGTGATAAATCAGCTAACTTACATATAGTTGATAATCTTGCTAAATCTGTACATGATATTCCATTAACCGGTTCTGGAGTGGTAAATCCTGCACAGTCTCTCGTTGGCGGTTCAACGGGTGCATACAAACCATCATTAAACTGGCAGGCACCGCAGCCGGGAAATGAAATAAAAATTGATGACGGAACGATAGAAGGGAATTACTGGCTTAGCAATCCATCCAGTACAAATCACTATTTTACGAATAGACTTACTGCGCCTCATGCGGGTAATCTAACACAAATAGCCATCAGTGCCTATTCAACAACAGCGGGCAACATGTTTAATTCAGTAGTGGTCTGCCCCGATGACGGAACGGGTAAACCAAACCTGGCAGCACCGTATGAAACATTCAGCAATGTAGGAGTAGGTACAACGTCAGCATGGATATTCCGTACTTTGACGACTCCGATTGCTGTTACAGCAGGTCAAACATTCTATATTGCAGTTCAGTGGCCTGAGGGCAGTTCTACTGGACCTTATGTTGCTACAGACATGACGGTTTTGCACAGTAGAAGTTTCTACTCTGTTGATGCAGGCGCAACCTGGACAGACGCTCCGGGTAATTTCTTTATGCGTGCTTATATGAATACTTCGGGTGATAACTTAATCTCCGGTAATCCATCCCCCGATATGAAGCTGATACCGATTAAGACCCTTACAGACGTCAAAAAGGAATCTGAAGTGAAAAATACAAACAAAAAGGAAGTTCAACACAGTGTGCCGGCAGCATTAATCTACGGTAGAAACGGTGAGAAAGTTCTTTCCAGCTATACCGTAAGACGCGGTACTGAAACAGGCGTTTACACACAAGACTTTACAGGAATAAATGCATTAACTTACGATGACAACAGCGCAGTACTCGGAACGAGGTACTATTATGTCGTTGATGCTGTCTATACAGAAGGAACGTCGGCACATTCCAATGAAGTAAGTGTATTGCCGCAGAATCCGAATTATGGTACATTCAGCAACGGTTTAGGCGGTTTCTACAAATACTCGAATAGCACTGCAAACGGAAGCCCGGATAGTAAACCCAACTATGAATGGCTCCCAACTACTGACTTTACACCGATTACATTTTCTGATTATGATGACGGATATACGGAAGTACTATTCGGCGGAGCGAAGAAATTCAAGTTCTTTGGATCTGATTATACATCGGTTTTCGTGAATGTTAACGGCTTCATGACGTTTGGAGCAGGAGTTGAAGATTGGACACCTGCAGGAGCATTACCGCAGGTGGGAGACCCTGCAAATATGATAGCATTTGCTTTCAGGGATTTATACGCAAGAACTGGATACACACCGGCAACAAGCATAAGTTATAAGATACTGGCAGACAGGATAGTTATTAGCTACGAAAATATTTATGACAGAACAGGAGCTGACGGTACAAACTATATCTCTGTACAAATTGCTCTTTACATTTCGGATGCACCTACGCTTAATTCGTTATGCGTGATAAACTACAATGACGAAAAATCTTATGCACCTCTTGCAACAAACACTATTGTAACTTTAGCTTCTCTTGGCTTAAACGGGCCGGGAGGATTATCAGGATTCAATTATCGCTACTTAGGACTTGGCGGTCCAATGTTTGACGGTGTAGCTTTAAGCCCGAATGGTGCAAATGCAATGGCATTAGCATTTGGCGATCAGGATATTCCACTTCCGGTATCACTTGCTTCCTTTATGTCTTCAGTAAACGGAAGAGACGTAAAACTTTCTTGGAAGACAGAAAGCGAAACAAACAATGCTGGATTTGAAATAGAAAGAAGCGAAGCCGAATTGAACCAGTGGGTTAAAGCAGGTTACATTTCCGGTAAAGGAACCGTTACTACACCTACAAATTATACTTTTGAAGATAAAAAACTCAACAGCGGAAAGTTCAACTACAGGCTGAAACAGATTGATAACAACGGTAATTTCCAATACCATGCTCTTTCAAATGTCGTAGAAATCGGATTACCGACTAAATTTGACCTTAGCCAGAACTATCCTAATCCGTTTAATCCTGTGACGAAGATTGATTTCTCACTGCCGCTTGACGCAAAAGTGAGCATTAAGCTTTACGATATTACAGGAAGAGAGGTTAAGACCCTTGTAAACGACCAGAGAACTGCGGGTTATTATACTGTTCAGTTCAATGGTTCTGACATTTCAAGCGGTACTTACTTCTACAGGATAATGACAAAATCTTCGGGTGCTGACTACATAATGACGAAGAAAATGGTGCTCATTAAATAGTTGATAGTCGTTAGTTGATAGTTATTAGAAAATGCAATATATAGATTAAGGCGGACGAAAGTCCGCCTTTTTCTTTATGAATCCCCCACCTGCTCTTGCAGCTCACTCACTTATTCACTTTCCGTGTTCCTTGCATCCGCCATCTTGTCGAAGACCCGCCATCTTGTCGAAGACCCGCTATCTTGTCGAAGACCCGCCATCTTATTGGGCGGGCTGAGCGGATTACTTGCTTTTTCTCACTTGTAACGTGTCACGCGTCGCTGCTCTTATCAGCAATGAGCCGTCAACATCAGTCGCCCGTATACAAAAAAAACCCATGTCTGTGTTTACAATAAAACATTGATTTTAATAAACAGAGATTTTATATTACACTAAATTTCCAGATGACATACTATAAGTATAAATACGGAATAATTAAATCAAACATCAAGTCACGCCGAACAGGAGTTACTAACCTAAGGGTTTACCATTTTAAAGCATTAAACACAAAAATAAAGAAAACTTAAACATAGATTTAAAAAATGAATGAATGTTTATATTCATGTTGTTTTAAGATACACCCCGTCTTAAATGGTTGCAATAAAAAAGTTTATACAATACTCTATATTAAGAAGTAGAAAATTTACAGACCAGTTTATCGGGTAATTATATTTAAAAATAAAATATTTTTCAAACTTAATCTAAAATCTATGAAAAATTTATTCGCTCTCTTTGCTCTACTACTCGTTGTTTTTTTGTTAGCGGGTAATGCAAATGCTCAGATTGCGGTGACGGTTGATAATCCAGCCAATACAACACCGCCTTTATCTGCAAGTTACACCTCACTTGCGGATGCAATAACAGCATTAAACGGCGTTACTGCAATGTCAGGACCCGTAACGTTATCTCTTGCTGCAAACGGAACTGAAACAGCACCAACTGATGGTTATCTACTCGGTAGTGCCTCATTAAATGCTGTCACTTCTGCTGTTAATACGATTACTTTTGTAAAATTCGGAGTCGGTGCAAATCCTTTGATTACTGCATTTACTCCGGGTGTATCTACCTCAGTTGACGGTATCTGGAAAATACAGGGTACTGACTATGTTACAATAAACGGTATTGATTTGCAGGAGAATGCCGCAAACACCACAGCAACGCAGCAAATGGAGTGGGGCTATGCTCTTGTGAAGTTAAGTTCGAGCGCTCCTTTCGACTGCTGCCAGTATGTTACAATAAAAAATTGCAGTATAACATTAAATAAAGCAAATACCGGTTCTTATGGCATTTATGCGGGAAATCATATCGCTACGGTAACAACTTCGCTTACAATAACCGCTGAATCTGATGCTCTTAATAATTGTAAGTTTTATAACAACACGATTTCGAATGTTTATGTTGGTATAAGGCTCGCTGGCTATGCTGCCTCATCTCCATACACACTTTATGACCAGAATAACGAAATAGGTAATGCATCAGGAACAGGAAACAGTATTACTAATTATGGCGGCAGCTCAACCACTACTTATGGTATTTACAGTATCTATCAGAACGGTTTACTCGTTAATTATAATACTGTTAATGGTGGGGGCACGGGTACTACCTATGGTATTTTTACATCAACCGGATCAAATTCGAACCTCACAATTCGGGGAAATACAGTTACAATACAAGGCGGAGGAACAACAAGTAGTGTTTATGCAATAAACAATGCTACCGGAGCATCTGGAACTACAAATACTGTAAATATATATGATAACACAGTTGAAAATTGTACATACCCTACTGCAACATCCGGTACTATGTATCTGCTTTATACAACTGGTGCTGCTTTTAATGTTAATGTATATAATAATACAGTTCGAAATAACACAAAATCAGGTACTTCAGGTTCTACTTATATATTTTATAATACAAATTTAGGTGCAAACGGTTTCGAGAATATTTACAACAATAATTTCTATGGTAATACTGCATCTGGCACAGGAACGGTTTATTGTTTGTATACCAATTCAGTATCGACGGCTACAAAAAACATTTATGGAAATAATATTTATAATAATACTTCAGGCGGGTCTTTACAATCTCTCAATCAAACTTTAGGATTAACCGTTAATGTTTATAAAAATCAAATCTATAATAATTCATCAACATCAACAGGAACGACAGCGGGTCTTGTCAGAGGTATAGTAACGGGTTCAGGAACTAACGTTTATATATACAACAATTTTGTCTCTGATTTAAAAGCCACTACAGCGGCAGGTACTGATGCTATCAGAGGTATTGAAATCTCAAGCACTTCCGCAAATTCCACATACGGAATATATAATAACACAGTGTATTTAAATGCATCATCATCCGGTGCAAATTTTGGTACAACAGGTATATATCACACACGAAGCGCAACAGCAACGACTGCTGTACTGGATATGCGGAATAATATTATCGTTAATAATTCTACACCCGCAGGAACGGGTTTTACTGTTGCTTTCAGAAGAAGTGCGTCAACAGATTTAGTTAATTTTGGCAGCTCTTCAAACAATAACGACCTATACGCAGGTACTCCTTCAGTGACAAATTTAATATTTTACGACGGCACAAATTCTGACCAGACAATGGCAGCATATAAAGCCAGGGTAACACCAAGAGATGCTTCTTCATTCTCAACTTTACCCAATTTTGTTAATATTGCAGCCGCACCGTACGATTTGCACATTAATCCTGCGACAGCTACACAATTGGAAAGCGGAGGTAATACTATTAGTACTCCGAATATTAACGACGATTTTGACGGGAATGCAAGATATCCAAACCCGGGTTACCCGAATAACCCATCATATCCTGCAACAGCACCCGACGTTGGCGCAGATGAATTCGCAGGAATTCCTCAGGACCTATCCGGACCGGTAATATCTTATACACCCCTTGGAAATTCAGCATCAACAACCACAAGGGTGTTCAGTAACGTATCTATTACCGACCCGTCGGGAGTTAGCGTAGACCCGGGTACAAAACCAAGAGTGTATTACAAGAAATCCACTGATGCGAACACTTACGCTGGTAATACTGAAACTGACGACGGATGGAAATGGGTTGAAACATCAAGCGGAAGTTCTCCCTTCAGTTTTACTATTGACTATTCAATACTAAACGGTGGTGGAATTGTAAACGGTGAAATTATACAGTATTTTGTCATTGCTCAGGATTTGTTAAGTAATACCAATATAAACTCTGGTACACCCGCTCAACCGCTTACATCTGTTGATTTAACAGATGCTGAGTTTCCTTTAACAGGTACTATTAATCAATATACAATTTTCGGTGCGATAACAGGAGAAGTTTTAGTCGGTACGGGACAGACATACACATCATTAACAGAGGATTCTCCGTCCGGACTTTTTAAAGCTATTAATAATAAAGTTGTAACCGGAAATTTAACTGTAAAGATTACATCAGACCTGACAGAAACAGGGGCAGTAGCTTTAAATCAAACAAGCGAAGAAGCAATATATACAATTACAATCCAGCCTAACGATGCTACTTTGAAAACAATTTCAGGTACATACACGGGAGGCTTAATCAGGCTTAACGGTGCTGACGGAATAACTTTTGACGGTAGTTTTTCAGGCAGTGGGAAATATCTTAACTTTACCAATGCAAGTACAACTGCAAATTCTGCAGTGTTTCAAATTATCAGCCTCGGATCTAATGCAGGTGCTACAGATAATGCTATCAGAAATTGCATCATTACTGGCGGAATAAACTCAGTAACTACAATATTCGGTATTTTTGCTGGAGGTGCTTCTATTTCAACCTCGGGAACAGGTGCAGATAATGATAATTTAACTATACAGAATAACAACATCTCAAAAGTATATTATGGAATCTATGCAAGAGGTGTTGCTGCTTCAGGTATTTTGGAAGGATTAAATATTACGGGTAATTCAATAGGCTCTTCAGTAGAAACAGATTATGTAACTGGATACGGCATGTATTTATCTGGAATGGACGGGGCAATTGTTTCAGAAAATGAAATTTATAACATGATATATAACGGAAGTAAATATGGTATGTATCTGGCTGCTGATGTTTCAAATTCTATTTTTAGTTATAATAAGATTCATTCGTTCAATCAAACTAATACATCTGCTTACTATGCAACGGGAATGTATTTTTCGAGCGCAACAGGAAACTCCAATAATCAAATATACAATAACATCATTTATGATTTGCAGTATTACGGAAGCACATCGAATTGGTATAACGTAGGATTGAGATTAGTAGGTGGCGACGGTTATAAGATTTATTATAACACAATAAGCCAGACAGGTACCCACCCAAACACTGCATCCGGCTTGTATTCTATGTGTATTTTCATTTCTACAGCTGCTACGAATATTGATTTTAGGAATAATATTCTCTACAACGCAAAATCCGGTACATCTCCCAAAAATTACATAATTTATGCACCTACTGGAACGACATTTACAAACCTGAATTACAATGATTACTACACAACAGGTGCCGCATTTGGATATTATGGTGCAGAAGTTGCAACGTATGCTGCATGGAAAACAGCGTCTGGTGAAGGTGATAATACTATAAATTCGGATCCCTTGCTTAATTCAGGAACTAATCTACAGCCTCAGCTGACATCTCCTGTATTGGCTGCTGGTACACCGATTGCAGGAATAACAACAGATATTCTCGGCATTACCAGAAGCGGAACCACACCGAGTATGGGTGCCTATGAACAAGGTGCTGACCAAACAGGTCCATCTTTCGCATATACCCCTTTGCTAAGTACTGCATCTACAGGAAACAGGGTTCTTTCTGCAAATATAACCGACGCGTCCGGAGTTCCAACATCTGGTACGGGTTTGCCGGTTTTATACTGGAAAATTAACGCCGGCTCTTATAACTCCGTTGCAGGTACATTCGTTAGCGGTAACGAATACACTTTTACTTTCGGTTCGGGTGTTGTTCTCGGTGATGTGGTATCTTATTATATAGTTGCTCAGGATTTGCTCGCACCAACACCGAATGTTAGTGCTTCACCTTTAGATGGTGCAAGCGGATTTACTTATAACCCGCCGGCAGTTTCTACTCCGCCGACTACACCTAACAGTTATACAATTTCCAACACAGCTCTCGCAGGAGATTATACTGTCGGTACACTTATGTTCAATCAGTTTTCCGGTAAAAATATTTACTTCTAAAAAGTTGTTAAGAAAGTAATTAAAGAAGTAACTTTCGACGCAACTGTCGCTGAAGAGGAAATTTCTTCCAAAGTTCAGAATATTAAAGGCTCAAAGGAAGAAGTAATTCAGGATAAAA
>JADHED010002358.1_pt1 | contig 13331 bp, 12 predicted proteins | sample 8952041 | NCBI WGS metagenome assembly JADHED01 (sample SAMN16124423, study PRJNA663239) | bioreactor sludge metagenome | isolation source: sludge (control) | place: India:Bengaluru | collected 2018-09-08
GGTTGAATCGCAAGCCGAGTCTGGCACACGTGCATGTCAATGCCTTCCGCTGCGTGTCGCTCAGGATATTCTGGCAAACCCGACATGACGAGCACGCGCGTAGGTTGCGCGAGCGCAGGCACTGCATATCCCCGTCCACTTTCTCCGCGTGTAATGATGATTTTGATCACGCAGGCCGTCACGTCATGGCACAACGCTTCAACCTCAGACAACAGCAGCCGTGCCGAAGGACACACGATGCCCAGCCGATGGCAATCTTGGCTGAGGCGTGCGTAATGCATGAGCCAGCAATGCGGTATGCCATGCCTGACAGGAAGCGTACGGAACACGCCATCGCCATAGGCGAAGCCGCGATCCATCGGACTGATACAGCCCTCACGCCTGCCGTTGATCATGTACTGTGTCTGCATGTGGATCATCACTTCTTCGAGTCCGACATCCTATCGCATGGCCGCATGATGGAAAAGAATTTGTCTTGAAAATGGCGTCGCAACGGCCGCGCGGAGCCATTCCACAGAAGCTGTGGATGAATCTGTGGAAAAGTCACGGATAATCCAGCTAACTATCCATCACCATTGATTTTTTGTTACTTGGCTATATTTTGAACAGAAAAATTAACCTATATATTTCATATAGTTATATTTATTTTAATTTTTTTACGGCAAAATCAAAACAGGGCTTGACTTGCCAGAAAACGCTGTGCATAAGCCGCCAAAAAACAAGGCCCGGCTGTCCAGAAGCTGGAGGCCGGGCGCGGCTTGGAACGCAAGAATATGAAATGGTTAGATTTTACGGAAAACCAGCGTCCCGTTGGTACCGCCAAAACCGAAGGAGTTCGAGATCGCAACATCGATCTTCATATTGCGCGCGGTATTCGGCACGTAATCAAGATCGCACTGCGGATCCTGATTGAAAATGTTAATGGTGGGAGGCGCAATTTGATCGCGCACCGCCAACGAGGAAAATACCGCTTCGACCCCACCCGCAGCGCCGAGCAAGTGCCCGGTCATCGACTTAGTCGAACTGATGGCGACCTTTTTGACGTGCTCGCCGAAGAAACCCTTGGCAGCCTGCGTCTCCGCCACATCACCCGCTGGCGTCGAGGTGCCGTGCGCGTTCACATAATCCACCTGATCAGCATTGATGCCGGCATTACGTAGTGCGTTACGCATGCAACGTGCGGCGCCCTCGCCGTTTTCGCTCGGCGAAGTCATGTGGTAGGCATCCGCACTCATGCCGAATCCCACCACCTCACAATAAATCTTGGCGCCACGTTTCTTGGCGTGCTCATACTCCTCGAGTACCAGTACGCCGGCGCCTTCGCCGATCACGAAACCGTCGCGGTCCAAGTCCCAGGGGCGACTAGCCGTTGCCGGATCGTCGTTACGTGTCGACAGTGCACGCGCGGAAGCGAACCCACCGACGGCCAACGGAGAAATACAGGACTCGGCACCACCGGCAACCATGATGTCGGCATCGCCATATTCGATCAGCCGAGCTGAATCGCCTATGCAATGGGTCGCGGTGGTACAGGCCGTCACGATGGCCAGATTGGGGCCCTTGAAACCGTACATGATCGACAGGTTGCCCGAGATCATGTTGATGATGCTGCCCGGGATGAAGAACGGGGAAATCTTGCGCGGACCACCTTCCTGGTAAACCGCATCCGTCTCTTCGATCATGGGCAGTCCGCCGATACCGGAACCGATATTCACGCCGATGCGCTCGGCGTTTTCCTCAGTCACTTCGATACCGGCGTCCTTGACTGCTTCCATCCCCGCCACCAGGCCGTACTGGATAAACGTATCCATGCGGCGTGCATCTTTGGGAGAAAGATACTGGGTGACGTCAAACCCCTTAACCTCGCCAGCCACTTGAGACGCAAAGGCACTGGCATCGAACCGGGTGATATTGGTGATGCCGGACTTGCCGGCCACAATATTAGACCAGGCGTTCTGCACGCCGATACCGACGGGCGAGACGATCCCCAGCCCGGTAACAACAACCCTACGTTTAGACAAAGTGACTCCGAGGAAGGATGAATGGCGGAATGAATTACTTCAGGTTGGCGTTGACGTAGTCAATAGCCTGCTGAACGGTGGTGATCTTTTCAGCGTCTTCGTCCGGAATTTCGCAGTCGAATTCTTCTTCCAGCGCCATCACCAGTTCAACGGTGTCGAGAGAGTCTGCACCCAGATCATCAACGAAGGAAGATTCGTTCTTGACGTCTGCTTCATTGGCGCCCAGTTGCTCGGAGACAATCTTCTTGACGCGTTGTTCGATATCGGACATTTGTTTCCCCTTTTCTAATTGGTTACTGCTCTAGTGGTTACTGCGAAAAAATCTCGGGCCATTTTAGCAAAACTCCCGAGGAATTCAAAAATGCGGCGATCTGTTGAGATCGCCGCCCATCATGCCATGTACATACCGCCGTTGACATGCATCGTCTCGCCGGTGATGTATCCGGCACGGGAAGATGCCAGAAACGCGACGGTCGCCGCGATGTCCTCAGCCTGACCTAAGCGGCCCAGCGGGATACGCTCCAGCAATTTGGCCTTGTGCTCTTCAGGCAACTCTTTAGTCATATCGGTATCGATGAACCCGGGTGCCACGCAGTTGACGGTGATGCCGCGGCTACCGACTTCTTGTGCCATGGACTTGGTGAAACCCGTCATGCCAGCCTTGGCGGCACAGTAGTTGGTCTGCCCGGCATTGCCCATGTGACCAACCACGGAGGAAATATTGATGATGCGCCCGTAGCGCGCCTTCATCATCGGCCGCAGCACGGCTTGCGACAGACGGAATACCGACTTGAGATTGGTCGAAATCACCGTATCCCAATCTTCTTCGCTCATGCGCATCAGCAGCGTATCGCGCGTTACGCCGGCATTGTTGACCAGAATGGTAATCACGCCAAATTTCTCGGCAATCTCCTTGAGCACGGCGTCGACCTGTGCGGCATCGTTGACGTCAAGTGCCATGCCGGTTCCGTTGATGCCGGCAGCCTTCAGCGCTGCAGCGATGTTTTCCGCTCCAGACTGTGTGGTTGCAGTACCGATCACGGTAGCGCCCTGGCGCCCCAACTCTGCGGCGATCGCCGCACCGATGCCACGGCTGGCGCCAGTGACGAGTGCGATTTGATTCTGCATGATATATCTCCTTAAGCTTCCAGTTGGCTCTTGGCCTCAAGCAAGGCATCACTGCCTGTTAAGGCCAGACACGGCATCTCGGCGACGATCCGTTTGTTCAGGCCCGCAAGCACCTTGCCCGGACCGCACTCGGCAGCCATCGCAATCCCCTGCGTAGACATCGCTTGCACCGTCTCCACCCAGCGCACCGGGCTGTAGAGCTGTCGCACCAAGGCATCCTTGATTTGCGCAGTATCGGTGTATGCAGCCACATCGGCATTGTGCAGCACCGGTACCAGCGGCGCCCGCAGTGTGACCTTTTCCAGGTAAGCCCCCAACTGCACTGCAGCCGGCTTCATCAGGGCGCAATGCGATGGCACGCTCACCGGCAGGATCAGGGCGCGCTTCGCACCCTTGGTCTTGGCGATTTCCATGCCACGCTCGACCGCCGCCTTATGACCGGCGATAACGACTTGCCCCGGCGAATTGAAATTCACCGCTTCAAGCACTTCGCCTGCTGCGCCTTCGGCACAAACGGTACGCACGGCATCGTCATCCAGCCCCAGAATGGCCGCCATGGCGCCTACCCCCTCGGCTACGGCGGCCTGCATGACCTCGGCGCGGAAGCGCACCAGCGGCAAGGCGTCAGCAAAGTCCAGCGCGCCGGCGGCAACCAGCGCAGTATATTCCCCCAGGCTGTGGCCGGCCATCATGACGGGCTGAGCACCACCTGCGTTTTGCCAGGCACGCCATGCGGCGATGCCGGCCGTCAGCATGATGGGCTGGGTATTCGTAGTCTGATTGATGTCTTCGTTGGCTTCCGTCGCCATTTTCCAGAGATCCTGCCCCAGCACCGCGGAGGCTTCGGCGAACGTATCGCGGATCACCGCAACATCACCGAACCCCTGCATCATGCCGACAGACTGGGAGCCCTGTCCGGGAAATAGAAATGCAAACTTCATGTTTTCAATCCTGATTGAGATTTAGTACTTGAGCAGTACGGAGCCCCAGGTGAATCCACCGCCAAAGGCTTCCATCAAGAGGGTTTCGCCACGCTTGATCCGGCCATCGCGTACTGCGACATCAAGAGCCAGCGGAATGGATGCGGCAGAGGTGTTGCCATGGCGATCCACCGTCACCACGACCTGATCCATGCTCATGCCAAGCTTTTTCGCCGTTGCCTGAATGATGCGGATATTGGCCTGATGGGGCACCAACCAGTCCACATGGGACTTTTCCATCCCGTTGGCACCCAACGTTTCGTCCACGATCGCATCCAGGGTATTCACCGCCACCTTGAAGACGGCGTTACCTTCCATCTGGATGGTCGGGCTGCCATGCTTGTGGGAGACGCCGCGCGGCACGTTGAGCAATGCGGCATAGCTACCGTCTGCGTGCAAATGACTGGAAATGATGCCAGCCTCGTCCGACGCAGTAAGAATCACTGCACCGGCACCATCGCCCCAAAGAATGCAATTGCTGCGATCGCTCCAGTCGGTGATGCGGGACATGGTTTCCGCACCGACGACCAGTGCACACTTCGCCATACCGCTCTTGATGAACTGATCTGCCGTGGCCAATCCGTAGACGAAGCCGCTGCAGACTGCCTGCATATCGAATGCAGGGCAGCCACCGACGCCGAGCTTCTGCTGAAGAAGACAGGCCGTGCTGGGGAATACGTGATCCGGAGTGGTGGTGGCGACGATGATCAGATCGATCTGCGAAGCTGAAACACCCGCAGACTCAATGGCACGAAGCGCAGCCTGATAGGCAAGATCGCTGGTGAACTCGCCCTCAGCGGCGAGGTGGCGCTGCTTGATGCCTGTACGGGCTACGATCCATTCGTCGGAGGTTTCGACCATGCGCTCAAGATCGGCGTTGGTCAGTATTTTTTCTGGAAGATAACTTCCTGTCCCTGCGATTCGGGAATATGTCATGCAGTTGTCTCTTCGGCAGCCGCGGGCTGCACATGCTCGATTGCGAGCTGTTCACTAATGCGCTGCAGCACTCCGCTGCGCGCCTCTTCAATTGCTGTGTCGATCGCGTGCTGGAAGGAAAAGCTGTCCGCGCTCCCGTGGCTTTTGACCACGATGCCACGCAAACCGAGCAGGCTGGCGCCATTGTAGCGACGTGGATCCAATCGCCGCTTGAATGCCTTGAGCACCGGCATTGCCACCAACGCCATCAACTTGGTCATCAAGTTGCGCTTGAATTCCTGCATCAGGAACTGCCCCATCATCTGAGCCAGTCCCTCGGAAGCCTTCAATGCCACGTTACCGACAAATCCATCGCACACGACCAGATCTGTCGTGCCCTTGTAGATATCGTTACCTTCCACGTTGCCGTAGAAGTTAAGATGGCTGGCACGAAGCAACTCGCCCGCCTGCTTGACGACCTCGTTGCCCTTGATGTCTTCGGAGCCGATGTTGAGCAGACCGACGGTGGGACGTTCCTTGTGCTCGACACAGGACACCAGCATGGCGCCCATGATCGCGAACTGGAGCAGGTGTTCGGGGGTGCAGTCGGCGTTGGCGCCCAGATCCATCATGTAGGTCTGGCCGTTTCGGCTCGGCAACGTAGAACAGATGGCGGGCCGATCGATACCCGGCAGGGTCTTGAGCACAAAACGCGCGGTCGCCATGAGCGCACCGGTGTTGCCGGCGCTGACGCAGGCCTGCGCCTCACCGCTCTTGACGAGGTTGATCGCGACGCGCATGGAAGAGTCTTTCTTGTTCTTCAATGCACTTTGCGGCGATTCGTCCATGGCCACCACTTCGGAGGCGTGGTGAATACGCAGGCGCGGGCCAACTGCCGCCCGATGAACAAGCAATTCCGCCTCGATCGCCTCAGTCAGGCCGACCAGTACGATATTGATTTCGCTGTGCTGCTTGAGCACCTGAAGCGCAGCAGGAACGGTAACATGGGGACCGTGATCGCCCCCCATGGCGTCAATGGCGAGGGTAATATCCATAAACAAAGCGCCACGCCCGTGAAGGCGCGGCGCGTCTGTTTTCTTGTTAAGGATTAAACCATATTCGCCCTTGGCCGGCATTACCTTGCGGCCGCGGTAGTAACCGTTCGGGCTCACATGGTGACGCAGATGCACTTCACCGGTGGTCGGCTCGACAGCCAGTGCCGGTGCGGTCAGGAAATCGTGGGAACGATGCATGCCACGCTTGGATGGTGACTTCTTGTTTTGTTGAACAGCCATTGCAAACTCCTAACTAGTAAACTTAACTCTTGCCTAACTTAAGCCCCTGCAACACCTTAAAGGGACTTTCTCTTTTTTCCGTGGCCTCCGCAGCGTTTTCGCCGCATTCTGCCGTATCGTGCGAGGGCGCCATCGGCAACCCCAACAAAATCTCGTCTTCAATCAAAGCCACGACATCGAACCTGGGATCTGCGACCAGAAAATCCTCATCATCCTGTTCGTCACCCGGTGCCGGCATCATCTCTTCATTGGGCACAATCACCAAGCGCGAAGTCGAATCCACCTGGTGACTCAACCCACCCATGCAGCGCCGGCACGCCAGCATCAACTCGCCTCGAAGCGTTAAACGCAACTCAGGCTTACCCTGCACATTGATACTGCCTTGAAGCTGATATTCCAAGCTTCCGTCATTTGAAAACAGCACATCTTGAAGCCGTTCCAAATCACGGGGCGCGATTGTACCACGAATGCTGTGGGATTTTTGCGCAAATTCAAGGCTGTTAATGGTGATCTGTTCTTTCATGTGGCGCGCATGGTACAATTCTGCGGTTTTTGTGTCAAAAATTGGGCTGATTTCGTGATCAAGAAAATTCTCGTTGCCAATCGCGGTGAAATCGCTGTCCGCATTGTACGCGCCTGCTCGGAAATGGGCATCAAGTCGGTCGCCATTTATACGGATGCCGATCGCCACGCGCTGCACGTCAAAAAAGCAGATGAAGCCTACAACATCGGTTCGGATCCGGTGATCGGATACCTGAATGCGCACAACATCGTGAATCTCGCGGTCGCATCCGGTTGTGATGCGCTGCATCCTGGGTACGGTTTTCTTTCGGAAAACCCGGAACTTGCGGAAATCTGCGCCCGTCGCGGGATCAAGTTCATTGGCCCGGACGCCGACGTCATCCGCCAGATGGGCGACAAGATCCAGGCACGCAACGCCATGATCGGCGCCGGCATCCCCTGCGTGCCAGGTAGCGAGGGCAACCTGGAAACCGTCGAAGAAGCTGTGGCGCTTGCGAATGAGATCGGCTACCCGGTCATGCTCAAAGCGACCAACGGCGGCGGCGGCCGCGGCATTCGTCGCTGCAACAGCGAAAAGGAACTGCTGGCCAATTATGATCGTGTAATTTCCGAAGCCAGCAAGGCGTTCGGCAAGCCGGAAGTCTTCCTGGAAAAGTGCGTGGTCAATCCACGCCACATCGAAGTCCAGGTGTTGGCCGACAGCCACGGTAACGTCATTCATTTATATGAGCGCGACTGCTCCATTCAGCGCCGCAATCAGAAACTGATCGAAATCGCCCCGTCGCCGCAGCTGACGCAGGCACAGCGCGACTATATCGGCGAGCTTGGCGTCAAGGCGGCCAAAGCGGTTGGCTACGAAAACGCCGGCACCATCGAGTTCCTGCTGGATCAGGACAACAATTTCTACTTCATGGAAATGAACACCCGACTGCAGGTGGAACATACCGTGACCGAAACCATTACCGGCATCGATATCGTGCAGGAGCAAATTCGCATCGCCAACGGCCAGGAATTGCAGTACAAGCAGAAGGACGTGGGGTTCCGCGGTTACGCCATGGAATTCCGTATCAACGCGGAAGATCCCAAGAACGGCTTCCTGCCGAGTTTTGGCAAGATCACCCGCTACTATGCGCCTGGCGGTCCCGGCGTGCGCATCGACGCCGCCATGTACAGCGGCTATGTAATCCCGCCCTACTACGACTCCATGTGCGCCAAGCTCACCGTCTGGGCGTTGACTTGGGAAGGCGTGGTGGAACGCGGCCGTCGGGCGCTGAATGACATGGTGGTGTATGGCGTCAAAACCACCATGCCTTACTATCAGGAAATCCTGAAGCATCCGGATTTCCGCGCGGCGGATTTTGATACCAGCTTCGTGGAATCCCACCCGGAACTGATCAACTACGCAACCGAATTCCCGCCCGAACTGATGGCTGCCGCCATTTCCGCTGCCATCGCAGCGCACGAAGGCATTTGACTTTAACTTGACACTTTAGATTACAAATATGGCAAAAGTCCTTGTTTCAGAATTAGCTTTACGCGACGGACACCAGTCTCTGATCGCTACGCGCATGCGCACCGACGACATGCTGCCGATCTGCGCCAAGCTTGACAGCATCGGGTTCTGGTCGCTGGAAGCCTGGGGCGGTGCGACATTCGACGCCTGCGTGCGCTTCCTCAAGGAAGATCCGTGGGAGCGTCTGTCCAAGCTGCGCAAGGCGCTGCCGAATAGTCGTATCCAGATGCTACTGCGTGGCCAGAATCTGCTGGGCTACCGCCACTACTCTGACGATGTGGTACGCGCTTTCGTCAAGAAATCCGCCGACAACGGCGTGGACGTGTTCCGTATTTTCGACGCCATGAACGACATGCGTAATCTGCGTGTGTCTGTCGAGGCGGTCAAGAAGGTCGGCAAGCACGCTGAAGGCGCGATCAGCTATACCACCAGTCCGGTGCATGACATCCCGCACTTTGTCGGCCTTGCCAAGGAAATGGAAGCCATGGGCTGCGATACGATCGCGATCAAGGACATGGCCGGACTGCTGACCCCCAAGGCGACCGCGGAGCTGGTCGCCGCCCTGCGTCAGGCCGTCAGCCTGCCGATTCACCTGCACAGCCATGCGACCTCTGGCCTTTCTGCCATGAGTTTCCTCAAGGGTATCGAGGCCGGCGCAACCATGATCGACACCTGCAACTCCGCATTCGGCGAAGGTGCCAGCCACTCTTCCACCGAGAGTCTGGTCGCGGCTTTGCAAGGCACCGAATTCGATACGGGGCTGGACCTTGCAGCGATTCAGGAAGTGACCGCCTATCTGCGCGAAGTGCGCAAGAAATACTGGCAGTTCGAAAGCGCCTTTACCGGCGTGGACACCCGCGTGCTGGTCAACCAGGTGCCGGGCGGCATGATTTCCAACCTGTCCAACCAGTTGAAGGAACAGGGCGCGCTGGACAAGATGGATGCCGTGCTGGCGGAAATTCCGCGTGTGCGTGAAGATCTGGGCTTTCCGCCGCTGGTCACCCCGACCTCACAGATCGTGGGCACCCAGGCCGTGCTGAACGTGTTGACCGGGGCACGCTACAAGTCAGTGACCACGGAAGTGAAGAACTACCTGATGGGGCATTACGGCAAAGCCCCGGGCAAGGTCAACGACGAGGTCAAGAATCTGGCTGTCGGCAACGCCGAAGTCATTACCGTGCGCCCGGCTGACCTGCTGGAAGACGAGATGGGCAAGCTGCGCGTCGAGTGCGAAAACCTGGCGAAGAGCGAGGAAGACGTGCTGTTGTATGCGATGTTCCCGGATCTGGCCCAGACGTTCCTGCAGGAACGTAATGCCGGCACGCTCAAGGCCGAGCCGTTGCTTCCCAAGGAAGCTGCAGCCCCTTCCGCGGCCCGCTATGCGCCGAACGAATTCAAGGTCACCCTGCATGGCGAAACCTTCCATATCAAGCTGACCGGCAGCGGCCAGCAAGGTGAAGAGCAACGTCCGTTCTATGTGTCCGTCGACGGCGTCTCCGAAGAAGTCATGGTTGAAACCCTGAGCGAGATCGAAGTGTCCGGTGGCAAGAGCGGCGGCAAAAAGAAGGCAGCAGCAAGTGCCAGCGGCTCCAACCGCCCCCGACCCTCGCACGAAGGCTGCGTGACCACAGCCATGCCGGGCACGATCGTCGACGTGAAAGTCAAAGCGGGCGATACCGTCAATGCCGGCGATGGCGTTCTGGTGATCGAAGCCATGAAAATGGAAAACGAAATCCAGGCATCCAAGGGGGGCGTTGTGGTAGCCGTCCACGTCAAAAAGGGCGACACCGTCACCCCAGACGAGACGCTGATCGAAATCCAGTAATCTGAACAAGGCCGGCGCAAGCCGGCCTTTTGCTTGATGACCTATCCTCTTATTCTCGCCTCATCCTCCATCTATCGCCGCGAACTGCTGGAGCGGTTGCAGCTGCCCTTCACCGTCGAATCGCCTGATGTCGACGAAACGCCGCATGCCAATGAACGTCCGGAAGAAACCGCCCTGCGTCTCGCCCAATCGAAGGCGCGCAAGGTCGCCGAACGCCATCCGGAGGCGCTGATCATCGGCTGCGATCAAGTCGCGACGCTGGATGGCCTGCAACTCGGCAAACCGATGACGCACGAAAACGCCACACGCCAGCTGCAACGGATGCGCGGGCGCACCGTGACCTTCCACAGTGCGCTGTGCCTGTATAACGCGCGCACTGGCAACATGCAGGCCGAAGTAGAGCCATACGAGGTCAGCTTCCGGCATTTGAGCGATGCGCAGATCGAACGTTACTTGCGCAAGGAACAGCCCTATCACTGTGCCGGCAGTGCCAAATCCGAAGGCCTGGGTATCGCGCTGATCGAGTGGATGCGCGGCAATGACCCCAATGCCCTGATCGGGCTGCCCCTGATTCTCTTGATCAGCATGCTGGAAAACGAAGGCGTGGCGGTCATTTAGGAAAATTCCGGGAGAACGCGTTGGCTGCCAGCATTCTCATCATCGAGGACGAATCTGCGATCGCGGATGTGCTGGAATATGCGTTGAAAGCGGAAGGTTACGCAACGCAACGCTGCACACTGGGCCAGGACGGGTTGGCCCAACTGCGCAGCGGCTTGCATGCCATGGCCATTCTGGACGTCGGATTGCCCGACATCAGTGGCTTTGAAGTGTGCAGGCAAGCGCGGATCTTTACCGACATCCCCATTCTGTTTCTCACCGCGCGCGCCGATGAAATCGACCGCATCGTCGGACTTGAAATCGGTGCCGATGACTACGTGCCCAAACCTTTCTCGCCGAGGGAGGTCGTAACCCGGGTACGCGTCATCCTGCGGCGCAGGATGTCCACACCCACGGCATCGTCCACATGGTTCACGCTCGATACCACCACCCAGCGCATGCATTTTTACGGGCAGCCGCTGGATCTGACCCGTTACGAACAGGCGCTGCTGCAAACCTTGCTTGCGCACCCTGGGCGGATCTATACGCGCGAACTGCTGATGGAGGCCATCTGGCACGATGCGCTAGACACGTCCGACCGTACCGTCGACACCCACATCAAGACCCTACGTGCCAAGCTCAAGGCGATTCGTGACGATGTCGACCCCATCGTGACGCACCGTGGCCTGGGATACAGCCTGATGGACCGAACAGCCCCATGAACATTTCCCACCGCCTGCTGCTGGGCTACTTCCTGATCGTAGGGCTGGCGGCCTGGTTCGTGCTGAATGTGTTTACCGAAGAGGTCAAACCCGGCGTTCGCCAGGCGATGGAAGAGACGCTGGTCGACACATCGCAACTTCTAGCCGAGCTTGCCGCACAGGACCTCCGAAATGGGGAACTGGCCCATGGACGCTTTGCCGATGCTTTCGAACGTTATCGATCCCGCGCGCCGCGCGCGACCATCTGGGGCTTCCAGAAGGATGCCGTCGATCTGAGGGTTTATGTCACGGATGCCAAGGGTATCGTCGTGTACGACTCGGCCAACCTGGCGCTGGGGCAGGATTACTCGCGCTGGAACGATGTCTACCTCACCCTGCGCGGCCAGTATGGCGCTCGCAGTACGCGGACGGACCCGAACAACGAACGGACTTCGGTCATGTACATCGCCGCACCCATCAAGGAGGGATCAACGTTACTTGGCATCCTGACGGTCGCAAAGGCCACGTCTAGCGTTCAGCCTTTCATCGACCGCAGCCGTAGCCGCATCGAGCGTGCCGGCTGGTGGCTGATGGGGGGCGCCCTGCTGATCGGGCTGCTGTTCACCGGGTGGCTGACGCGATCCATCGGCCGTTTGCGTCGCTACGCACGGGAAGTCAGCCTGGGCAGCACCACGCCCCCGCCGGAGTTGAACAGTAGCGAACTTGGCGAACTGGGGCGCGCGTTGGCGGAAATGCGCGAAAAGCTGGATGGTCGGGAATACGTGGAAAACTACGTCCACCATCTGGCACATGAAATGAAGAGCCCGCTGACTGCCTTGATTGGCTCGGCCGAGTTGCTGGATGGCACGATGCCTGATCACGAACGGGCAACCTTCACACGCAATATCCGCGAACAAAGCGAGCGGCTGCGTGAAATGCTCGATAAATTGCTGGCACTCGCAAAGCTGGAGCATCGAGACACGCTGGAAAATGTCACCACACTGGATTTACACGAACTGGTCGACAGGGTGGTAGCCGATCATGGCGCAGCACTGCGCAAACGACGCTTGACCTGCATCAACGCGGTGCCGGCCGGCGCAAGGATTTCTGGAGAAGAGTTTCTGTTGCGGCAGGCGATTTCCAATCTGGTCGACAACGCGATCAGCTTTTCGCCGGATGGTGGCGAGATTCATTGTGACCTCGATCAGGCACATGCGCGGCAAACACTCACGATTCACAATCAGGGCGACAGCATCCCGGCGTATGCGCTGCCACGGGTATTCGAGCGTTTCTATTCCCTGCCCCGCCCGGGGAGCGATCGCAAAAGTACCGGTCTGGGACTGCCTTTCGTGCAACGCGTCGCGCAATTGCATGGCGGCAGCATCGAATTGACCAATGCGCCGCAAGGCGGCGTGAGTGCAAAACTGCGGCTGCCCGCCTAGACCCGGCCCTCGCCCATCAGTGGCACGATGAAATATCGCAGCCCGACACCGGCAAAGTTTTCCCGCATATCCTGAATGAGGTGATCCGCAAACGCCGTTTCGGTCTTGATCGTGAACTGCACACGCCGCTGCCGGCCGGTCACCTGTTCCAGCAGGCTCATCCCGGCCTGGCGTACGCCATGCCCGGAAGCCTCGACGCTGCTGAAACCCTCAATCGCATCATGTTCGAGCAACCAGTCCACCAGGGTTTCTTCAACCGAGGGGGGCGCATAAATCATTAGCAGACATTGGTGCATGGTTATTTTTCCAGACCGAAGCGACGATAAAGGATAGGCAGCAGGATCAGGGTCAGGGTCGTGGACGTCACCAATCCCCCGATCACCACGATCGCG